>Ga0302252_1001069_pt1 | contig 17686 bp, 28 predicted proteins | sample AAG_RA_Leu_MG_FD_193511 | JGI IMG/M metagenome (GOLD analysis project Ga0302252, IMG submission 193511) | Enriched activated sludge microbial communities from anaerobic digester in WTTP, New Holstein, Wisconsin, United States - AAG_RA_Leu | ecosystem: Engineered > Bioreactor > Anaerobic >...
GTGGTTGTCTGGCGAAGGATCTGCAGAATGAGCTCTGCCTTTCGCTTCGCTGTCCATCGTTGCTGTTCTCCCATCTCTCCTCTCCTCGTTCATTATATATGGTCTGAACGAAGAGGGGGACACTATAGTCAGGTGATGTCGATTGAAAATGGATTACTATAATTCAATGTATTTCTTGCGGATTAATAGTAATCGTTAATGAATTTCCGTTACCCCAAGATAACCTTGTATAGAATATCCACGCCAAATATATTCCCCGGCATCCTCATATCCGATTATTATGAGTATAGGGGTATTATCAAGTACATTTCTTGGGATAGCACTATTTAGGTCCGCTACAAATCCATCAAGATATTCTTTATCACAGTAAGTCACTAAAACCTTTAAATTAGCTTTTAATGTAAGTAGATGGCAGATTTCTTGATATGCTCCATCAATTCCGAATGGCCTATTTTCATGTTCAAAAGCTATTTGAAAGCTTGTTAGCCATATCCCTCCATCGGTCTTTGTCCAGGTTTTATTTTTTGGATTATTGATTACTAGATCTTCATCAGAATAAAATATAGCATCCATTGAATAGTATTCATGGGATACATGTAAACCGAGCAATTTTGCTAATTGTGATGTAATCGAATTATCATTTTTTAAGATCATATCAGTATATTCAGCAAAATCGCCGCCCCACTTATTTTTAAACTCTATTTTGTTCTGATTACATATTTTAACCCATGATTGATAAAAACCATTCTGAGATATGTTTCCCTTCATTTCTTAACGCCTCCATGTCGTAAAAATAGCAGTATTCAGGTTTTCTATTCAAATTTTATCTATTCTCCATATTACCTTTTTTACAGTGCTCTATACACGTCCCTTTGCAATTCTAATTCTCATTCATACTTAATAGTAATCGGTAATGTAATTGTACTTGGGATTCCTGCTTCAGCAAGGGATATTTCTTTAAAAACATAAACTGAAGTTGAAGAGATGTTTTGAGCGGATGTTAAATTAGTTACATACCCCTGACTATATATTGAACTATATGAAGTAATCGAAGGGTCTGAAATAGCATTCCCATATATATCTGAATCACGGAATGTATAGTATTTTGATCCAATTCTGAAAACGTTGCTGGCTTTTATTGGTTGAGGGTATTGGAAAAACATCACTCCTGATTGATTTAAATCAGTATAGTAACATATATAATCTAAAACAATACCATTCCAAAGTAGATTATAATAATACCCAGTTGGAGAGATCATTTGAAGCGAAAAGCCGCTTCCATAACAGTAACCTAACTCTACATTATTCGCATCATATGCTTTAGCCGTACCACCTAATGATCCACCGGCTGGGCCAACAGGACCTGCGGGGCCAGCAGGTCCAGCAGATCCTGAAAGGTCAATCTGTTTCCATGATGAGCCATTGGAATAGTAAAACTTGGCATCATTGATGACATAATAAAGTTGTCCCTTATTATTCATAGATGCAGTTGGTAAATCATCGTATGATTCTATTACACGTGCTGATGTTGTACTGGATTGGTCTAAAAGAGGGTCATCGTTTGGATGTAAAAACGGAGTGCATGATATAAATATAAAGCTCAGCATTACAAATAATGTTAATTTTTGGTAAATACGCTTTTTCATTTTTTCTCCAATTATTAAAAATAGTAACCAATGCAATATTTCATCCTAATTCGTTGTACTTAATGAATGATCAATCTTGTTTCCTGTAAGAACCTAATAAATGAAGTCCCTAATACCTTTTCGATTACTTTATCATTCTCATTATTAAAGAGCCAGGCTTTATATAAATCGTCAGGACTAATCTCTACGTCAAAATCTATTCTTGACTCACGGACGACCTGTAAGTATCTATTTTTATTTACAAGCAATGAAAATGATCCTTGAAACAATTTCCCGTACAACCATATTGCACTATCTATATCATCATAGGAGCATCCCGATGCTGTTTTTATATATTTAAGCTTTTCAAATAGGCTAATACTTTCATCATATACATAGATATGAAAATAATTGTTGATGTAATCTATATTTTTTATGAGATATGAATCATGAATAGGAAAAGCGTACGATGAAAGAAAGTAAAAATATTTTGATAAAATGGATGGAGCGTGGTTTTTTGAATTACCTTTCTTATCTATTCCATATGTTCTTGAAAAAACTCGATCTATGTCTTGATCGCAATTCATCAAATAATTGGATATCTTAACCTTTACTAAGTCATCATTGCCCAAGCTATTGATGGAATCTGCTAGGTCGTGAAACCCGAAAAACCTTTTTGACAAATTTGTCGAGTACAGATTATCGATGACTATGAGCCTAGTCTCAACATCTTGTGTGTTTTTAAAAAGGTTTGTTATTAAAGTTTTATTCTGTTGATACTCAGTATCGCCATAGAGTATTTCACAAGCCAGTCTGCAATACTCCTGAAAAAGCATCGTAATTATTCCTCCTTGTTCAACTCATTGCTACTGGAAACCTCCTGATTTTCATTATACACCCAATTACTCATTTTCCCTTTAGCTCTATCCCTGGCTTCTTTCATTACTTCTTTGATAAGCAATCTATGCACATCCCTTTCCTGGTCAGAAACCTTCTTCTGGTCGGTATAGGTGCCATCCATGCGGTTAAGGGTATCTATGGCCTTGATAATGTCCGAGAAGGTAGGTCCAGATTTTACTACTTCAACTAATTCACCTTCAGCGTTATACCGTTCAGTTTTCCTAGTCATCTTCTGGGTAATAAGCTCGATTAGTACGCTAGAACGGTGTTCCTTCCCCATCCCTCGTTCTTCCAGGATACGTTCTATCTCATTCCTGATACGATCTTGCCGCATAAGCTTGTATGACTGCTTATGAGCCGTTTCGTAGGTAACATCCATAGCTGATACCGCAGAACCTAGGGCATTACCGAAGTTAGGGGAATCAGGATCGGTTATCTCGACAACGAAGCGTGCTGCACGTTCATCAAAGTTGCCTTTACTGGCTTCATGTGTCGCTGACACTATGCTTTCTCCTTTCCATCAACTCTAACCCATTTCCCTGTTCTTCCATCAATGGAGACTTCAGCTTCTAGACCTCGGGCTTTCAACCACTCATATACAGCTTCGTTTATATAACCCGATATTGTACCGCCATTTTGTGCTACGTAGGATTCGAGAAGTTTATGATTTTTATTCGGGATTTTAAGGCCTACAAAGACCTTATCAGGAGAGACCTGCATCGCCATATTATCCTCCTTTTGTTATATGATATTTCGTATAACGATATAAGTCAAGACCTTTTTTAGCCTCAGATAATTGCAGTGATCATTCTTATACGCGCATGTCCTTATGCCCTCCTCCCCCCTCTTTTTAGGCTTGCTCGCACAATTATCCCGATCCCTTATTTTTTTCATAAATAAAAAGTAGTAGCAAACAGAATGCCAAATACTACAATTCTATTAAACGTTTAACGAAATAAATATACACGAAATATCAATAAACTTATTGACAGTATTTTTTTCAATGATAGGGTAATATTATCGTTAAACGAAACAAAGTTAAACGAAGCAAGTTTCTTTTACAAGCCGTCACGTAAAGCCGTGACACGTAGCGGATAGTCTCGCAGTCTAGTACCGTGTGACGATTGTAGGAAGCCGGAACCGTAAAGCCGGGAAACCGTACCCGAGGCGATGGAAGCGCCATCGTACGCCATAGCACGCGAACGCTGAAAGCGAGACCCGATACCACAAAGGAAGGGAAGTATATCGATTGCCTATATAATTGCCCTATAAATCCAACACTAGGGGAGATATATGGACAATATCGCAATGGAGAAACTCATATCGGCAATCGTAGCGGAAACCGTAAAATCTATCGTTCCGGCGTTCATGGCTTCAGTGAATACAGGAAAGCCGGAAGCTGTCAGTCAAAAAATCGTGGAGTATATGCCTTCTAAGATTCCATCTAATAGAAAAGCCGGAAGGCTCATAAAATCCGCAGGCAGTGATATAGAAGCCTTTACGATAGTTAAAAAGCACGTATTAGCACGGAAAGCCGGAAAGCTTCAGAAAGGACCATTTTTGACCTGCTATCGGCATATTTCCGATACTACCACGCTGGAGGAAGTCGCGAGATCCTCCACTACAGCACTTCAGACCTTGCACAAGGAAGCGCAGAAAGTCCTTAACTATAGGGCGTAGTGGGCTTTGCTCACCGGGACGCTGTCAGCGTCCTAGTCTCTTAATTTTTCTTATCACTATATAGGGCAATTTTACAGGCAATCGATATATAGAAAGTACCATACATTTATGGATTTTCGGATTGCATCGCTATAAATCCCGCAATCCTGGCATGATTTATGCTTTATAGGACTGGCACGCCATCGGCACGCCCATAGTCTATAATTATCGGCATGTTTCTTGCTTATGGGGATAAAAGTAGAAGGCGAAGCCTTCCGCAAGCGTGCTTCGCACGTTGTAGTGCTGTCACGATGCAATAGGGTAAGTGGGCTTTGCCCACTCGGGACGCTATAAGCGTCCTAGGCCTCTTCGTACCCGAAATAGGTTAGCGTCCTTGTCATGCGCGATGAGCGTTGAGAGCTGTAGTATGGAAGTATAGGCCAGTCGTTTCCAGCGGTTGCTAGGGGGTAATGGGTTTTCCCCATCGCGGGACGTGCTATGCACGCCCGTAGTGGGCTTCCTGGGTCAGCGGGGCAGCCATTTTATGGCGCTATGTAGTTCGATGCGAAGCATCGGGGGCTTTATATGCTCTGAAATGGGCCAGGCGCTTATGCGTCGGCTCACCTTATGCGAAGGCATATTGTAGGATTAGTCCACGCCTAGAGGATGCTGGAAGCGACAACCTAGAACACCATACGAAGAGGGGAGTACCAAAGTGCCATAGTGGGTCGAATGGGCCAGAGGATGCGAAGCATCACCAGGACGCTAGAAAAGCGCCTGTCGTAAGGCCACGTATAGTTAGAACAGGTCAGCCGATCATCCAGGTAGGCTTGACCTGTGCTACAGCATAGGGTTGTCGCCCGGTTCAAGTCTGGGGCTGTAGCTATATGTTAAACTTAATTTTTCCTAAGAACATAATAATAACTCATTAAAATTAATTATTGACAATATTGATAAATGGAATTATATAAGAAAAATAACAAAGGATTGAAAACTGAAAAAAATTAGTTTTCGTCACATATTAATTATTCTTATCGGCATTCTTTTTTCCGGATGCCCAAATTCTATTATAATTACAGCAACGACAACAACTATTCCACCCGCAACAACGACAACGACGACGACAACGACGACAACTATTCCACCCGCAACAACGACAACGACGACGACAACGACGACAACTATTCCACCCGCAACAACGACAACGACGACGACAACGACGACGCTTATTACCCTTCCTGGAAAGCCTCAGATTTCTCTCCCAGCAAATAATGCAATAGATATTGTAGAAAACCCTACAATAAAATGGAAAAGTGGTGGTAATACATCTGAATACATAATTTATATAAGCACAAATCCCAACCCCTCTAGTGTACCGAATAGTCTTCTAGGGGAGACATCAAGTACACAAGCTTTTTTATATAACCTTGAATACCGAACAAAATATTACTGGAGAGTTGATGCGAAAAATAGTCATGGTGTGACTAAAGGTGATGTATGGTCATTTACCACGGGAGCAAGAAAATCAATACTTTTTGCAGGTATTGAATGGAAAGTGAAGCATTCTCAAGATCAAGTTAGCGGACCTGGTTATAATTATTGGTCTGAAAGTAAAAATAATGTTTGGCTTGATTCTCAAGGACACCTTCATTTAAAAATAACTAAAACCGCCGATGGGAGATGGAACTGTGCAGAAGTAGAAACTACTCTATACGCATCATATGGTATTCAAAGATTTTTTATAAACAGTAAATACGATGAAATGGATCCTAATATTGTCCTTTCTGTGTTCTTGTATAAGGATGATGAGCATGAGATTGATATTGAATATTCAAAATGGAGTAATTCTGCCATTTTTAATCATAATACACAGTATGTAATCCAAGATAATACTATAATAAGTAAAGATTTAAAAATATATCTTGAAGGAACAAATATAGAAAGATTTATCGCACATTTAAATGGTCCTCTAACTACACATACAATTGATTGGCAACAAACTGAGGTTAAATTTCAAAGCATACACGGGCATTACCTTACTCCGCCTAACAAGTCCTATGTTTTTGGTTCGAGTTCTCTTCGTGGATTATTTAATTTTATTCCAAAAGAACAAGATAAGTTAAAGGTTCATATTAATCTGTATCTTAATAAAGCCAGACCACCAGCTAATATTACATCCTATGAAGTTGAAATTACTGATGTTGATCTATCCTTAAAACCTTACTGGTATTGATTCAAAAATATCGTCATATAAAATTATTATTTATTAGGAGGTCTCACAAATGGTAGTCGGCATGTACTACAGGTTCGGCCTTGGCATCTTCATGATGCTGGTCGAAGGGCAACAGGTTATAGGCGTAACGCCGGGAGGTACAAGGGAATTGTTGGGTCCTAAAGCAAAGCTTAAGACGCTGAAAAGGAGGTTAGGCGCATGGGAGGTGGAACGATGAAAGAAACCGACAAGTCGGAAGTCATTTCCATGATCGAGCAGGGCAACTATGCCCGGGCGATCTTGCGAATGGTCTCGGAAGTACAAGTGCGGCATCCGAAAGACGTGGTAAAGCTCTTATCAGGCTATGCAAAACGGAGCCAGGAACACTTTCTGGTGTTAACCCTGGACGGAGCGCATAAGCCGATAAGAATCCATACTGTCACAAAGGGGCTTGTGAATAGGACGGTCATACACCCCAGAGAAGTATTCCGAGTTGCGATTAAGGACAACGCTGTTGCGATCATCGTTGCCCACAATCATCCTTCGGGTAACATGGAGCCATCCAAGGAGAGGACATCGACATAACAGAACGACTGCTTTCTGCCGGGGAGATCGTCGGAATCCCTATACTCGACCATATGATAATCGGCAAGTACGGCTCGTACAGCTTCATTGAACACGGACACTTTCGCTCACAGACAGTCGCCTAGCCGCACTCTTTATTTACCCTAGAGTATACATATGTATAATAACACACTACAGGAGAAGTATCAATGATCGTGGACACACTAGGATTAACGGACATTCCGGAAGAAGTACTCATGAAAGCCCATCGGTACGGAGAGCAGATCGGCGCTGATAAGGTCGTGATCGGACCTGAAGGACGGCGCAAGGAAAACTATGTCCTGGCCTTTTGGCGGGGCGAGGGGAAGAATCCCTTTATCCTTGGCGCTATCTACTCTGACGGCTCTGACCATCTTTACAGCTTTCATTCATAAATAGGGGGACAGACATGGGAGATATTGTTCAGTTTCGAGAAGGTTTCTTAAAGAAAGCTCTTAGGATAAGAGAAGAGAAGAAAGAAGAAGAGAAAAGAGAAGTAAGAATACAAATACAGACAATAGAGAGTAAGGCAAGAGATAGGAGGCCGGGAGCATGAATAACCTAAACAGCGTGCTATTAGAAGGGACTTGCGTATCAAAGCCTGTGGTAGAGGTGGTGGCTGATAGCCAGAAGGCACTATGCAGTTTTGTAGTTGAGTCAGTCAGGAACGAGAGGGGCGGTGATAAGGAAGTATCCAGCTTCGAGATCGAGACCTATGGAAGGCTTGCGGGGCTTGTAGGGAAGACAATAACCGAGGGAAGGGGACTGCGAATCGTAGGCAGAATGAAGCAAATCCGCTGGAAGGATGAAGCCGGAGAGGAGCAGTCTGCAATCCGGGTCATTGCCGAGCATATTGAAGTAAAGCCAGGAAAGGCCTGATATGCAGTATGAAGTAATGGTGTACTATAAGGGAGGCGGTTCGGCTGTCTATCCAGTCTCGGCATTGAACAGCGCCGAGGCGAAGGGATTAGGCAGATGCCTATCCCGCCGATGGGAGCCTAATCTTCCTATAGTGAAGGTGACGGCACAACGCCTGGCTGTAAAAGGCGGCAAGGTTCATAGGTATAATCCAGACAAGCCATTTGGCGATCCCTTCGATGATACCGAGGACTTATCAACGCATCCTAGCTCGGTGTGGTTCGCTTAAAAAGTTAAAAATCCCTTTCTTTTTCATGTTGACAATACATCTGTAATATTACAGTATACATGTGTAATATATCAGGAAGGGGATATGAGCAATAGAAGGCATGTATTTACCGCAGATGATTGTCAATTTCAATGGGTCCGGCAGAAAACGCTTAATCTGTGTTCAGACTGTGCGTTTCAGCTGCCGGGTCCCTATTCACATTGCTGTGAGGATTCAACAACGGCGTTTGACTGCAAAAAGGAGCATTATGGTGCTTGGAAGCAAGTTAGCCTGGGCAAGTAAGGATAAGCGGTTTTGGATGGGGCTGTACCTCGGATTTAGCATTGGGGGAAGCATATACCTTAGTACATTCGGGTTTAGGCTTCTAGGATTGTAAGGAATTGATAAGACCCGCCGACAGGTCCGACATCGATAGGCTCTCAGACCTTCGAGCATGGGGAATTGCCTCATGAATCGGCGGGTCTACTAATACTGACAGTCACAGTATTTAAAGTCAATAAATAATGGAGACATTGATAATAATCCGGGCTAGAAGCTTGCTTTTTGGCGTAAACAGGAGTATCAAAAAGATAAACCATATGTAAGAACCTTGGAGCAGACGATGGCATACTGGCTGGACCTTTTCACTGGTGAAACTTGGGATGAGTTTATACGACATGGAGGGATGGTCTCTGGATTTCGAGAATCAAGATGGAAAGGAATGCAGAGAATCAAGATAGGCGATTTCTTATTATGCTATATTACCGGAATATCAAGGTTCATTGGAGTTTTAAAAGTTACATCAGCTCCATATAAAAGCAAAGAAAAAATTTGGGAGAGGGAGCTTTTCCCTTGCCGAGTTAATGTAGAAATTGTCTATGAGCTTTCTCTTGGAAATGCAGTACCTATTCACGATTTAAAAGGGAAATTATCGTTTTATAAAGAAGATACTATTGCTTGGACAGGATATGTAAGAGGTTCTCCTGCATTATGGAAAGAAGAAGACGCTAGAGTTATTATTGATTCGTTTATATCAGCAAAAAAAAATCCCATAGAAAAACCTTACGACAAGAAAAAGCTTGCTAGAAGACCAAAAGGATTCAAATCACCAATTGGCTCAGTCTCAATCCCAGAAAAAGAGAATAAAAACGAACTATCATTAGACAATAAGGATTCAGAAGTTTTTAACGGTTATAGCGATCATATTGAGATTCAATATTTATTACTAAAACTTGGAAGTGATATGAGTTTCAGTGTATGGGTTGCTAAGAATGATAAAAATAAACAATACAACAGAATATCATTTTTAGAAATTCCAGGGATGCTCAAGGAGCTTCCTTTGCAATTTGATGAAGCTACAAATAGGACTATTCAGTTAATTGATGTACTTTGGATTAAGGGTAATGCAATCATTGCAGCCTTCGAAATAGAAAGCACTACTTCTATATATTCTGGGTTGTTGCGAATGTCCGATTTAATTACTATGCAACCTAACATAAATATTCCTTTGTATATTGTTGCACCTTCGGAAAGGAGAATGAAGGTAATTACTGAAATAAATCGACCTACCTTTTCGAAATCAAAACCTCCTATGTATGAAATGTGTCGCTATATATCATTTGAAACACTACGTAAAGGAATCGATAAGAATCGAGAAATTATTAAATATCTTAAGCCAGAATACCTTGAAGAAATTTCTGAATCTTGTGAGATCGAGGATGCATAACGTGATATTTAACCAGTTTTATACTAGAAATTCTTCTATACAGATCTAAATAATTTGATCAAAATGAAATAATATTTTTTATACAGCACGTATAGCTGTTTGATTTGTAGTATAAATTTACTAAATAGCAGGACCATCACAATAGATCACCCTTATAAATATCCCATTATCTAAAAATAATTTAAGGAACCCATGGTGAGTTTATAGTATAAAAACACACAAAACTCATGTACTAAAGTATCACCTAATATCAGACAAGGTAAAAATTACTGAAAAATCGTAATCTATTCCAGCTCCAACAATCTTATAATCATTAGATAATAAAGCATTGCTACTTTCAAATACAAAATAAATTGTATGAATAACATTATTACTTATATTTTTATTTTCATTAGCTTTAAATGCTACAATCTCAGGGGTATACTGTTGACTATAGTAAAATTTACAATCGAATTGAGTTGAGCCATTAATAAGGGCAATATGCGAAGGTGAGATATATTTAGATGATCCTGATTTATTATCAAACTTTATTTTTGCTACAATTATATTTGCGCCAGTACTTGAATCAACAATTTTTATTCCTGATGAGTCTCTTGAATAGAAAACATCTTCAACTGTTATCTTTAGTCCAGCAGAGTCATATACTTGATCTAAAAGAATTGGTGAACAACCAGCTAATAAAATAATAAAAGACAAAATTAGAAGCCTTAATTTTTTCATTCTTTCTCCACATATAGGTTATAAGTTATTTAAGTATAAGACTATAATATATTTATGTAAAGTGCTATTTTTATGTATAAATAAAAGAATTATATGTTATAGAAAGCATAATACTACATAAAACCGTAATATCTAAAAACATTTTAAGAGCTTGTTGATAAAGTTAAACTGTAGAATATGGAAAAGTATATCTAAATAAAAGGTGGTTTAAAACTCCAATATTTTATTTTAAATATTGGAATGTATTAACTCTAAAAGTGTTTCCTTCTTCATATTGCATATATACAATCATACGATTAGGATCAGTAGATAAGTCAGCGAAATATAGTCGAGCAAATATATCTGAAGTTTCAGATTTCCAGTTTATAACCATATAAGCTCTTGGCGTTTCCTTATCCATAAATACTTTCCATGTGAAAGGAATAGAAAAGTCAGAACTTGCGTTCTCAGAGGTGAATCCACCTGTTCCATCTCTTTTGAAAGTATAGATCAATGATTCGACACTAAAAATATTTGGATCGCTAAGATTTGTAAGTATGAAAATATTCTCTTGATCAAGATTGAACATTAAAGAATCAACTTTCCATTTTCCTAAAATGATATTAGCAAGGTTCTCTTGACTATAACCATTAAAAATAGTGGTAAGAATCAACAAAGCTAGAAAGATAGCTTTTTTCATTTATTTCCTCCGTATTTAATAGACACACTATATTCATTGTCATTCCAAAAAAAGAAAAATACTTTTCTTTCCTGGGACTTTTAATTTATTAAGAAACAGTCTCTAGATAACCTTTGCCTTCATTAAGATAATTTAATGCCATTTTTCTAGTTCTAGTATAGTATGCCCTATGATTCTAATATTATAGTATCGTATATTACTATATACTACAACATTATATGAGTTATATAGCACAATAAAAGTAAGAATACTTCTGATATTAATAATATGATTTACGCTATTTAAGCGTTATAAGCCATGTAAAAATATCAAATACCTCCTTAAAGCCTTCAAGACTAAAGGTACTATCCCTAGCCTCATTTGGCCACTTCACATAATGCGCAATACCCGTTTTACCTGCCAACATTTCATTAATCAAATACGGATTATTAAAAACCGCTTCAGTAAACAGAATGGTATCGTTGCTATCTATACGAACTTTCCCTAAAGCCCCTGGGTGTGTATGCTCTCCTACCTGAATCCAAAATACTCCTTCTTTATAGTCAATGTGAAGGAAACAATTACCCGAGAAGAGTTTATTTTGAATAAAACCAATTTTTTTATCGGTAAATTTATCTATATCGACGCTTATTCTCCAACCTTGCTTTGTTGTCCAAAATTTCTCCAAATCAGCCGACCATTGTAGGTTTGCGCTAATATTCTGATTATTATCAAGTTTGGGTTTGAGTGCTAAATAGTCAGCAAACGTAGTGATATGATCTCTATATATTTCTGGGTAGATAATACTATCTTTTGGTTTTGGGTTGGACGCACAACCAAAGCAAAGTAGACTTAATAAAACTACCGAAAGCAAACTTACAGGAAGTGCACGTTTCATAATTCCGCCTTTTATTAATCTTATATTGTTGTATTATCATAACTTTTATCATTACGCAATCAAAATTTGTGATAATATAGATTTAAAGAAAACACCAAATAAGGAGATTGTATGGCTACTACCTACCTTGCAACTATGATGGATGCTGGAAAACCTAAATGGAGAGCAGGAGATACAATAGGATTTAATGGACCTGAAGATAGAACCTTGATAATTAAATTAACTGGAAATCTTAAGCGTATTAACGAGCTAGATTGGCTAAAGTACAATAATTATGGATATACGGTAGACTTTAATATTTTAAGAGAAGATGCACCTGGGCTATTCAATAATAGTTGGCTTCAAGGAAAAAGTATTGTTACTGCTCAACTTGAGCAATTTTATAATGGTTACCAGATAATTGTAGTAATAGAATAGCACCTCAAGGCTTAATCATATCGTCATGCCAATGACTCAAGCGAAAACAGCGAAATGCCAAATAAAAAAGCCCCCCAGTTGGACGGACCGGCGGGCAACACACTAGAGAAGATCAATAGGGGATTAGACTACAATCTTCATGTAAGAGTCTACTTTTCCATCTTCCTGAAGTCAATGACGTTTCGGATTAAAGCCTGGAACGCCTCTAGCTCGTTCTCTGTAAGCTCCTTAGTCAGGGCAAGAACTTTATTAGTAAGTATGTCCCGCTTAGTCTTTCCGGCTGGCTGGAAATGCTGTACATCGCCTTTAAGCATGTCCTCAATCGGATACCCCAATACCTTCGAGATAGTCCAGGCATTATTGACTGACGGATATAAGTTTCTTCTAAACATATTTTGGATGGTGGCAGCGGCAAGCCCGCATTCAAGGGAAAGCCATATTTTTGATTTTCCGACACGCTTTAACGCAATATCCAGGTTCTTTAAGTAGGTGTTCAGCTCCTCAGGCTTTGCCATCTCTATAGCCTCCAATACATTACTTTTAGTCATTACACATTATATACAATTGTAGCATAAAGTCAATACATATAGAATATTAACTTAATAAAAACTAGAATATAAATATATACAATATATGTATATAGTTATTATTAAAAATGATAAAATGATATCAAGAAAAGAGATATATAAATAGTACAAATGTATTCTAAAAACCCTGAAAAGTATCTTGCCATGTATGAAGCCTATACTATACAAACGTGTAGCAAGGAGAAATTACGGTGCATAGCATGTGGCTTCAAGACGCAAAGATTAACCGTTCTATAGTGAACGGAAAGCCTAAATACACCCTGCGTATTCCAGAGGTGTTTATGAGGGCGATTGCAAGCGAGGAGGGTTTGGAGGTGGCGTTGTTCCTGGAAGACGGAAACTTAAAGGTAATTCCCTATGAAAAAGAAAGAAACGAATAATCAGTGGCCTGAAGCATGGATTTACCTTCCTGAAGCCTGTCAGCTTAAGGGGGTTAAGTACAACACAATCGCCAGGCCGAAAGATGCCTGGAAACAGCCCAATGGGGGAAAGGAGGATGGAATCTTAAATGGCCGCAAAGCATGGCGGCCAGAGACAGTGCGGGAGTGGATAACAATGGATGATTCCGCGCTGGATAAGCGGTACCGCAAGCGATACGCCGAGGCGTGTCCTGCGGAAGCACACTAGAGGAGGTATTACTAGATGGGTTTTCAGAAAGCGGTTAAGTCGAAGTCAAAACTACGCTGCGCCCTTTTCGGTCCATCGGGAGCCGGAAAGACCTATTCAGCCCTGTCCATCGCCAAGGGCATTGGCGGGAAGGTGGCTGTCATCGACTCGGAGAGGGGATCGGCATCGAAGTACGCTGATAAGTTTGATTTCGATGTGGTGGACTTAGAAAAGAAGTCGATTGACGAGTATGTCCAGTTCATAGCCGAAGCAGGGGAGGCTGGCTACTCGGTGCTTATCATCGACTCCCTTACCCATGCCTGGCAGGATTTGCTGGAAGAAGTGGAAAAGCTTGCCAACGCAAAGTACCGGGGCAATACCTGGTCAGCGTGGTCGGAAGGAACGCCGAAGCAGAGAGCGCTTGTAAACGCCATTCTCTCCTGCCCCTGCCATATCATGGCGACGATGAGAAGCAAGACCGAATGGCAGACCACCCAGGATGACCGGGGCAAGTCCCGCCCTGTCCGGGTAGGCTTAGCGCCGGAGCAAGGAAAGGGCATCGAGTATGAGTTTGACATGCTCCTAGAGCTTTCCACGGAGCATATCGCCAACGTCATTAAGGACCGTACCGGGATGTTCCAAGACAAGCTTCTCACAAAGCCCGGCGTTGAGTTCGGAAGGGAGCTGGTGGAGTGGCTTAATACAGGTGTGGATGAAGCGATTGCCTTGCAAAAGCGCTTAGAAGCCATGCCCGAAGTCAGAGAGATTAAGGCGCTGATCGAGAGGCATGGGGAGAGCCTAGAGAAGAGCGTAAAGGACTTCGCGGAAACGGAGATCAGGAAGGACCATACCCCGGAATGGTTTTCCAGGTTGTACTCAAAGCTTCTTAATTATACCCAGGATGATACAAAAGTATCAGACAATTATACAAAAGTAGAGGTGGCCTAATGGCGGATTTAAGCCTGTACATACTAATAGGAAGACTTACTCGGGACGCTGAAGTAAAAAGCGTTCCATCCGGGAAGTCGGTAACACAGTTCACTATTGCGTCTAACCCTTCATGGAACCGGGAAGACCCCGCGCTTTTCATGGAATGCCAGATGTGGGGAGAGCGGGGGGTAAAGGTTGCTGACTACCTTCGCCGCGGCACAAAGGTGAACGCTGTAGGAACCCTAAAGCAAGAATCCTGGGCAGGGACGGACGGCCAGAAGAAAAGCCGTTACAGACTCGATGTGAGCGATATAGGCCTCCTCGACAGCCGAAAGGATGAAAGCGCAATTCCCGCTACACAAGAAGCAAGCCTGGCTCATGGCATCCCTGCCCTGAGTGTCAGCCAGATGGCGGCTGTGTTCGGCGCACGGCCTGAAAAAGCGCAAAGCTTCCCCCTGGCACAAGCGAAGGTGAACAACGACGACTTTGAGGATGACATACCGTTTTAACGCGACTCAGGGAAGGCGCTCATCATAGATAGGGGTGAGCGCTCTTTTTATCACTACAACAATAAGGAAGGAAACAAAGAAATGGATGACCTGCCTAAGACAGTAATCATGATTAAGGACTTAGCAGTCCTTTCCGGGGTGTCAGTCCCCACGCTTAACAGGCTAAAACGCCTCGGGAAGCTCCCCCATCACAAAATCGGGAGCCGGGTGGTACTCACCCCTTCGGATGTCCAGGCGTTCTTCAAGCAGTGCGAAGTGAATTCTAAGGAGGAAAAGTAATGGCGAAACTGTATGAGATAGCGAACGACTTCCAGGCAGTCCTGGATATGGAAATTGATACCCCTGAGGATGCCGAAGCCATGGTCCAGCTACTAGAGGAGGTTCACTCCCGCTTTGAGGATAAAGCCGAGGGAGTCATGAAGATCGTGAAGATGACCGAAGGCGAAGCGGCTATGTATAAGCAGGAGGAAGAGAGGCTCTATAAGGCGCGTAAGGCTAAAGAGAAGAAAATCGAATGGCTTAAGGAATACCTTCGCAGGAATATGCAGTTGACAGAGACGAAGGTTTGCCAGGCGGGAATCTTCAAGCTCATGCGGGTTAATTCAAAGCCTTCAGTCCTCATCTCCGATGAAATGGCAATCCCGGATGACTTCATGGTGCGAAAGGAAGTAATAAACCCGGACAAAACGAGAATATTTGAATGCCTCTCTGGCGGCGGCAATGTCCCTGGCGCACAGCTGGTGCCGAATGAATACCTAAAGGTGAGCTAACAAAAAACTATAAGGAGGTACAAGGTAATGGGAAGCGGCGTATTCATAGCGCACTACCTGAATGACCGATCCTCCCTAGAGTTCCAGGGACCGCTACTAGATGGCGGTCCCGAATTCTATGGATTCCTGTGGTTTTTCTTTGAATTACTAGGGGATGCCCCGGATCACAGGTTATCGGTCGGACAACTAAAGGCGATAGCGCATCAGTGCTTTTCGACTCCTGAGAGGGTAAAGGCCTTCATCGTTTCAGCACTGGAAGCAGGGCTTTTTAAGCGGGAAGGGGAATGGATTTGGTGCGATGAGCTTAATAGAAGGTTTTCTCATGCCCTTGACGCAATGCCCATGCGCAAGCGCAAAGAGCAAGCCAGGATCATGGATACGGTAAAGCGGGGAGTGGATAAAGAATATTCCGCTGACTTTGAAGATTTCTGGGCGGCATATCCCAGGAAAGAGGGCAAGGTAAAAGCCTATGAGCAATTCATGATCAACCTTAAAAACGGATGCTCTTCCCAGGAAATGATGCAGTCTGCCAGAAACTACGCAAAAGCGAGAGTTGGTGAAGATATGCAGTTCACCTTAATGCCCTCGACTTTCTTAGGTCCAAGTCAGCGGTGGAAGGAGTATGTCGCTTCTTCCCGCCAGGCGGCAGCGGTTGCTGAAAAGCCTAAAGAGGAGCTTTGCCCGGTCTGCGGCGCAGTCCTCCCGATGAGTACGGCTTCCTCTTGCCTTAAGTGCTGGTTTCCACTTTCTGACGCAAAAAATAAGGAAAAGGTTGAAGCCTATAAGCGGGAATATGAAAAGCCGTTTGTCAGCGTTGACCCGAACAGCCTCATGGAAATGATACGGCAAAAGATGAAAAACCAAGGAAAGGTGATAGTGAATCATGGCTGATAAGGCGCTCGCCCATAATAATAAGAAGAAACCTGATACCAAGGCATCGCTGAAGCGGAAGCTCCGAGTGATCCTGCATAAGTACATACGGCTTCGGGATGCGTACTTCGATGATGGCGAATGGTGGGTTAGGTGCGTAACCTGCGGGGAGAGGATACCCTACAAGGCATCGACTGCCGGACACTTCTTTCCCGCAGGAACCTATCCAGCCGTGCGCTTTGCCGAATGGAACATTAACGGTCAGTGCATCAGGTGTAACAAGTACCAGCATGGCGCTTTGATTCTCTACACGATAGAGATGATAAAACGGTACGGCATCAAAGGCTTAGACCATTTTTACCAGATTGCCACAGGAGGGTATCAGGATTTTACTATGGCGGAGCTTCGGGACCTCATTGAGTTGTATAAAAGGAAGCTTGATGAGGAGTTTAGGGTTAAGCCTATATAAGGAAAGAGGCTTAAAATTTGATGTAAAAATGTAGTTTTTGTTCTAATCAAAATCAAAGTCTCTGCTTCAGTACCGGAAATTTCCCGGATTCTCAGAGATTTAAAGTCTAAAAACAGCCCTAAAACTGTCAGCAGCAACTGTCAGCAGAAGCTGTCAGCTGTAGTGATCACCTTATACATAAGTATACTGCTTTACACAATTAAATGCTTGCATAATATAAAAATGTGATATATGATGAATTTTGCTGATTCCTCTAAAAAACGGCTAAAATCGGCTCATAATCCGTAGGTCGCTGGTTCAAGTCCAGCAGGGCCCAATATTCAATCGTTTTTATCACAATCGCGGCACTGTTCTCTCTTCGTACATTTCGTAAAGGTTTGCTATACTATAAAAATCTAGAA
>Ga0302252_1001070_pt1 | contig 17667 bp, 15 predicted proteins | sample AAG_RA_Leu_MG_FD_193511 | JGI IMG/M metagenome (GOLD analysis project Ga0302252, IMG submission 193511) | Enriched activated sludge microbial communities from anaerobic digester in WTTP, New Holstein, Wisconsin, United States - AAG_RA_Leu | ecosystem: Engineered > Bioreactor > Anaerobic >...
TCACATACGCAATGAGCGAATCAAGGTTTTCGGCGGCTCTGCTGAGGGAAGCTACGCAAGTATTGATTTAACCAGTTATTCCGAGTTGGATAAGCGCTGTAGAAGTAATCTGTGGCAGCCCGATGTGATTGTTCACTGTGCGGCAATGCGCAGCTCGGATGCCCAGCCACTAGCCACAACAAATCCCCAGTTCTTCCAGCAGGTTTTCAATACAAACTTCTATGGCTGCTACAATCTTCTGCGTGTTTTCTTGCCCATAATGCAGGAAAAAGGCCAGGGCCGGGTAATAATCATGGGAAGCAACGTATCCCGCAGCGGATTGAAAAACGGCTGTGCCTATAGCGCTGCAAAAGCTGCCTGTGTGAATCTGGTGAAATCTGCAGCTCAGGAGATGGCCAAACATAACGTTTTGATAAATACGATCTCGCCTGCTCCGTTGGACACCAAGCTGGAAGAAGAATATAGTGGTGATTACCTGAATTTTCGCATGTCCTATTTCGCTGAGTACCTGAAGAAGGTTCCCAGTGGGAAACTGGTAGGCAAAGAAGAGATAAAAAGGGTGATCGACCTGCTGAGCGATGAGAATTTACACAACCTAACCGGACAAGAAATCTTCCTGGAGGGAGGATTATTATGAAACGCAGAATTGCCCTTAGCCTGATGCTGATCAGCTTGGCTCTCTTGCAGGCTGTGCCTTTTATGGATGGAGAAAAGCTGAATTTCCACGTTAAATATGGCCTTATAAAGGCTGCTGAAGCCACCCTGGAAGCCCAAACCGCCGACTATCAGGGTTCCGCGGTTTGGCAGCTATCCACAAATGCCAAAACCTTTCCCTTTTTCGACAAGGTGTTCAAGGTTCGCGACCGGGTTGAATCCTGGTGGGATAAAGATACCCTTTTACCGCACAAATTCGCCAAGAACTTGCAGGAAGGCAAGTATCGCCAGCATCGGGTCCACATCTACAACCATGCCCTGGGCAGCAGTTCATACCAAAAATGGGACTTCAAAAAGAATCGCTTCGACAGCAGCGAAATGGATATCCCAAACGATACACAGGATATCCTCAGCGCTTTTTATGCGGTTAGAAATTCCGAACTGACCGTTGGAAAGCCTGTTGTAATAAACGTCGTGGCAGATGGTCGCTTTATGCGCACCGAAGTGAAGGTTCACCGTAAAGAAATGATTAAAACAATCTTTGGTGAGACTGAGTGCTTGGTAATCGAACCACGGTTGAAAGGTGAGGCCGTTTTCAAACAAAGCGGACGCATCCTGATCTGGTTGACCAACGATGCCTACAAAATCCCTGTACGCTTGGAAAGCAAGATCACCATCGGAAGTTTCGTAGCCGTTTTGGACAACGCCTGGCAGGTTCCATACAAAGTGAAATCATGAACCACGATCTGCTTACTTTGAAAGCCTATGACTATCCCTTGCCCAAGGAATTGATCGCTCAATTTCCCACTGACAAGCGCAGCCAGTCCCGCTTGCTGCACGTTAAACGAAGCAACGGACAACTGGTGCATACCAAGTTTTCCGAGATCGAACACTTGCTGAAGGAGGGCGATCTGCTGGTTGTAAACAGCAGCAAGGTTTTCCCAGCCCGGCTTTACGGACGCAAGAGCAATGGCACTACCATCGAAATCCTGCTGCTTCACCAAGTGGATGAAGGCAGGTGGCAATGCCTGGCTTCTCCTGGAAAACGCCTGAAACAAGCCCAGGAATTGCAGTTTTCCGCAAACCTGAAGGGTTTCATCAGCCAGGGCGACAGCGAAGGTCTGCGGGAGATCAGCTTTTCCTGTCAAGGCTCACTATGGGATGAAATAAACCGCATTGGGCATATACCGCTTCCGCCATACATCGAAAGACAGGACGGAAATCTGGATTCTGAACGCTATCAAACGGTTTATGCCAGAGAAATTGGCTCCGTCGCAGCACCTACGGCCGGCCTTCACTTTGATCTGGATTTATTGAGCAGACTCGAACAAAAAGGTGTAGAGCTAAAAGAAGTTATCCTGCATGTGGGAATCGGCACTTTTAGGCCGGTAAAAACTCCTGTCATCACCGATCACGCCATGCATCAGGAATTAGCCACCATCCCAGAAGATACTGCCAGGGCCATAAACCAGGCCAAAGCTGACGGACGCCGGATTATCTGCGTGGGCACTACCAGCGTTAGAAGCCTAGAAAGCTTTTACTGCGAAGGAAGATTGCTCAGCGGTTCGAAGTGGACTGATATCTTCATCTATCCTGGCTTCCAGTTCCAGATTACAGATGCCTTGATCACAAACTTCCATTTGCCGCAATCAACATTGTTGATGATGATCTCTGCCTTTGCAGGCTACGACCTGATCCGCCAGGCCTATAGCGAAGCCATCGAAAACCGTTATCGCTTCTTCAGCTATGGAGATGCCATGTTTATCGAGGATTAAGATGCGAAACTACTATTTCTATGATCGCTTGGACAGCACAATGAACGAATACATGCGGTTAAAGGAAATCGACAATCAGGCTCTATGCGTCTGCGCAAACACCCAAAATGACGGAATTGGCAGGCACGACCACATTTGGCTCTCTCCTCCAGGTGGCTTGTGGTTCACATTCGACCTGGAACTTAACCAAAACATCCCATCCTTTGCCCTGTATGCGGGTTTCTGCGTCCACAAATGTCTGGAGAGCCTCTTTTCCCCCTTGAAAGGCAGACTGCTGATCAAGTGGACCAATGACATCATCCTCGATAACCGCAAGCTAGGAGGCATCCTTTGCCGATATCAATCCGCAAAAAAAACCTATACTATCGGGATTGGACTGAATACAAACAATGAAATCCCCCAGGAACTGGGAAAATTCGGAGCAATCAGCCTTGCTTCGGTCTTGGGCTTTCCAGTTTCCAACCATTGGCTGTGCAAGAACTTGATTTACAGCCTTGAGTCTCACTGTCAAACCGATCTGGAAGACTACAGCTATCTCACCTACTGCAACAATCACCTGTTCGGCAAGGAAAAGCTAGCGCTTTTTGAAACAGGAGGTTTGCATCTGAAAGCAGAAATCATGTCCATTGACCCCAGCGGAGCGTTGCTGATCCGCAAGGATATGGGTGAGTTTACCAATCTGCACACCGGCTCAATTCTGGAAATCCTGAATTGAATCCAGCGGTTTTTCTTGACAGATAGCCCAAGCCAAAATTCTGGTAAAAATCAAAGAATATTATCCTTACCAAATAGTGGAGGAACGATGAACAAATGGATACTGATAGCGTGTGCAGCCTTGCTGATCCTGGCCGGATGCACGGCTAACCGCACAGTCCCAACTACCAAAGAAGTGGTACCTTACGAAGGGATCACCACCAAAGTGGCCATCCTGCCGATCAAGGCCATGGATTCACCCAGTAAATACATCCAAAAGATGCTTACCGTGCGTGATTTGGCTTATGCTTTCAGCTCACATCCAAAGTATGAGCTGCAGAATATGGAGTCTGTCGCCGCTGAATTTAAAATGTCCGGCTACAAGGATGTGGATGACCTGGAACTGGAAGACATGAAGGAACTGGCTACCCTTACCAAATGCGACGTTTTGGCAATGGGAAATATTACTGACGTTAACGGTAGCGTTTTTGCCGTAGCCATGCGTTTGTACAGTGCCAGAACCGGGGAATTGAGACAACTGAACTTCAATCTTCAGAAAATGAAGGAAGATCGCTGGAAAACCCTGGATACCGCTTTGATAGGCGATCTGGATAAATTCGTGTCCACTGAAGTTGATAAGATATACAATATTGCCATGAATTTCTACGCCGCTGGGAACTACTCTGAAAGCGAAAAATCCCTGAAGATGGCCATGGGCCTGAACCCCGATCTTAAAGATGCCCAATACTATCTTGGCGCAACTTACTTCAAGATGGGAAAAATCGACCTGGCAGTTCAAAACCTGGAAGCTAATCTGGCCAAAGACCCTCAGCACCAGCAGACACTATATATGCTGATGGATATCTACGACCAAACCAAACAGCCCTTAAAACGTTTGGCAGTGATGGAAAAACTTGCCACCCTGAATGAAGACGAAGAGCTCTGGCTGGCAATCGCCAATCTCTATGCCGAACAAAACAACAATGCCAAAGCCGAATCCGCTCTGCGTTCCGCCATAGCCCTGAAGGAAGACTACGCTCAGGCTCATCTACGCCTGGCCTTGCTTCTGTATGATCAGGAGCGCTATAACGACGCCATCATTCCTTTGGAATACACCTTCGATCGTTTCCCGGAAAATGAACTGGTTTCACGCCGTTTGGCTGTTGCTTACCAGAAAACTAACCGCTTGGGCGATGCTGTGGCAAAATATGAGCAACTAATCAAAAACAATCCCAATAACGTACAGGCCTATCTTAGCGTAACTAACCTATATAGAACCCAGGCCGCTGATGCCACAGACCCCAAAATAGTGGCCGAAATTCAACAAAAAGCCATCAACACCATGAACGAGCTGAAAAAAGTGCAGCCAGACAATGCCCTGGCCTATCTGAACCTGGCTACCATCTACCTGTCTCAGAGCAAGTTCAGCGAAGTAGAAAGCAATGCCACCCAGGCTTCTCAAAAAGATCCCACCCTATATTTGCCCTTCGTTTATCTGGGAACCGTTAGCCAAAACAAAGGAACAACTGAATACAACCGCTTTGCCGAGCTCGAACAGAAAGCCGCTAAAGCCGTGGGAAAACAGGCCAACCAACTGAAGAAAGACAGAGATAACGCCCGCTCAGCCGCAAACAGCCATTTCCGCAAAGCTGCAGAATATCTGAATGCCGCAAAAACCCGGGCCAGTGAACCAGAAACCATCAATGACATCAATAACCGCCTGAATGCTGTTAACCAGTTGATCAGCCGTTCCTCCGGTTTCTGATAAACATTCCAGTAATTTATAAAAAGCCCGGTTTCTTAGCCGGGCTTTTTTTTTGGTTTTTTATTGCTTCAAGAACAGCTTCTACTTGACAATATTTGCACCGGTGCCAGCATTGCAGCATCGTTAAATAACATATTATGAGAGGTGTTATGTCTGCGAAGTCGATGATCTTCTTTGCAATTATCATGGCGGCTTTGGCATGGTTGGTTTTTTTTGGTCCTGACGGCTGCGATTTCCTAGGCAGTATTCGCCACAGAGAGCTTTCTGCTGAAATGCTTCCTTGGATCAAAGAAAACCTCGATGCAGCCTGGTTAAATGATAATCCTGATCCTCAGTCAATTGTGGTGGAAAACGTGAAAATCCTGAAAAGCTCAGCCACTAGCGAGAAAAACATCGAAAACGCACAGGTGAGTATTAAAGGGTACTACCTTACTCCCCAAAGCGAACAAAGAGTGAAATTCAAGATCCAAAAACAGATTATCGTGGAGCAAAACGGAAACACCAACACCTTCCGGCTTTCGGATTAGCAACAATTCAGACTGGATCGTTTCAGAAACAACGCGCGGTATTACAGATTTTATAACTCTATGGTTAGGAAATCCTTGGGTCGGTTGCCGGGGATTTTTCCTGCGGTTACACTAAATACTTACGATTGATAATACAGAAACCAACTAATTCAAAACTGCTTGGTTGCTGCCCTCGGCAGTGCCACCCGGTATCCACCCGTATCCCTCCCGAATGAGACATCGGTGCCATTCGGGAGGATAACGGAGAGCTAAGCCGTGGCAAGCATGGATTATAGATTTTCGATATTTTTCAGGGGTTTGGGAGCTGTTGCCGGACTAATTCCTTCGAGAGTTACATAACCCATTGTAGGGCTGCCGCTTGGTTTACCCTCGGCATCCTCGCGGAAAAACTCCACGGGAATTCTAACTGGCTTGCCGTTGAAATCCCCAAGGTCTTTGCCTTCAGAGTCGAGATCAAAAACCGAGGCATAAAACCAGCCCATGCCTATGGCTGCGGTACCATGCTCCTCGTTTACGTTCTTGCGTTTGGAGCCGATCGCCAACCGCATATCGAGAGAAACATTTGGCGAATTGATGCTGCTGGTAACGCTGCCCAGGCGTTTGCCATCCTTGTAGATACCCCGGTGGCTTACGATTCCTTCAGAAACCACGATGAACAACCGTTTGGCTTCGGCATTTCTGATCTGTTCCGCCAAGGCCTCTTTACCCACGAAATAGTCCTTGTTCATGTCCACTGCTGCTTCAAAGAGCGGAGCATTTAGCGGGGTATGCTGCGGATCGTATTCCTGACCCATCAGAGGCAGTCCAAAGGGGCCTGCCGAAATGCGGTTTTCATCTCTACCGCCCAGGCCAACCAGCAAACCCCCGAGTTCCATGGCTCTGGTGATCAAGGCTTTGCAATCGGCTTCCGCCATTGCCAACGGGATGTATAGTTCCCAGCCCCAGCGATTGGTATAGCCTGTGCGGCTGATAAGATAGTGCTGTCCCAGACGCTCGAATTCGTTGAAACTGAAGTAGTTCATGTTCTTATCCGGATTGCTGCGATTCTTCAGTACATGCTCACCGTAGAATTCCTTGATGAGTTTGAAGGAAAGCGGGCCCTGGATGTCCAGTTTTACATATTGATGGGAAACATCCTCGGCTGATACCTCTTCCCCATCCTGTTTACAGGCCATGATACGGTCGATATCAGCGATTAACTCCTGCTGAACTCCCTCAAGCACCACAGTGTCCGTAATGTCGTGTCCGGCATTGATCACGATGATGAATTCCGTTTCGGCCAGGCGCATCAGTATCATATCATCCTGCACACCGCCCTGCTCGTTCAGCAGCAGGGTATATTTGCACTGGCCAATTTTCATTTCGGTAAAGTTCCCCGCTAAAGCGCGGTTCAAAAGCTTCACCACGTCTTTACCCCAGAACCGCAGTTGAGCCATGTGATCTATATTGTACACAGCCACTTTATTTATGGCTGCGGCTTCTTCCAATACGGATGTCAGGTAATTTACCGCCATGGCATACTGGCCGAAGTTATTACGTTTCACACTCTGCATTGGCAAGCCTTTTTGCTGCGCCAGATATGGAAGGTACCAGTTTTCCTCCAGTTCGTAAAGTGCAGTTTTACGCTGCTCCGCCGGAAATTTGAATCCAAGCTTGGTCATGGTTTTGCTCCTAAAATTATCTTTATTTTGAACTGAAAAAGCGTTTTTAGGTTTTTTGTCCAGCAGTTTCTTTGGTTTAAGCCTTTAGAATCTCTCCATTCAGCATCGTTAGGCAGCTTTCCGCATTCAGCCAGAAATCAGCATGCTGCTTGCGGAAATCTTCGATTACGATCAGGTCGGCCAGCTTTCCCACCTCCAAGCTGCCTCTTTCTGTTTCGCTGCAGGAAGCCTTGGCCGCCCCCAGCGAATACGCCGTTATGGCTTGCAGGGGATCAATCGTCTCTTCCCGCCGGAAAACCTTTCCATCCAATGCGCTCATACGATACACCGCACTGTGAATGCCCAGGAAAGGATTGAGCGACTCGATAGGCGCATCAGACCCGAAGGCAAGAGCTATATTGTTTTGTAACATACTCTTGAAACTATAAACCTGATTCTGAATTTGTCCCCAGTGCTTTTCGATCATCGGCACATCGTTTGCCAGATGCAATGGCTGTACAGAAGCCAGCAGCCCGGCCTGTCCTAACCGCGGAATATCTTCCGGCAGGATGGATTGAACGTGTTCTATGCGTTGCCTCAGCCTTTGTTTAGCGCTGATATCTTTAATCTGCAGGGCACAATCGATCACCTGGGCTACACAGCGGTTGCCAATGGCATGAACAGTGCTGGCAAAGCCGCGCTCAGCAGCATCTTGCATCAAAGCAAGCATTTCTGAAGCTTCGTGGCGCAGGATACCTCTGCTGCCGTCTGCATAAGACTCGAACATGGCAGCGGTCTGCGACCCCAGGCTGCCATCGCCGAAGAGCTTCAGTCCACCTGGTTTGAACCATTCGTCGCCCTCATAGCTGCGTTTATATTCCTTAGTGGCATTTTCGTAATCTTCCAGCATGAAGTGCCAGCAAAGCCTGAATCTTGATCCAGGAGTCTGGGCTTGTAGCAAGAGGTCGCGGCTGTGCGAGCTTTCCATGCTGTGAAATCCGGTTAAGCCAAGCCTGTAGCTGTCTATCACTGATGCTTTAATGGCCTTGATGATCTCTGAATCCGGAGTTTGAACCAAGCTTGGCATCACCTGGTTGATCGCAGTTTCATACAGGATTCCTGTTGCATCGCCTTTAGGGTCCCTTTCGATTAATCCCCCGGCAGGATCGGGACTGTGCCTGTCTATACCCACCAAGGATAGAGCCAGAGAATTCAACAGAATGCTGTGATAATCCTTGCTCATCAGAGCTACAGGTTTGTGGGGAAAGATTCTGTCCAGAAAATGGCGATTCAAATGTTTTGGTTCTGCCAGCCTGTTTTTGTCCCAACTTCCCCCCAGAATCCAATCGGGATTCCAGGACAGTCTATCTCTGTAAGTGATTAAATAACTTTCTATTGCAGCCAATGAAGCGCATCGAGAAAGATCAACCAGAATGCGGCTCTTGGCGTATTCTACAAAATGCGTGTGCGCATCCGTAAAAGCCGGCAATAAGAGCCTTTGCTTCAGGTCAATAGTTTCAAAGGCATGCTTGGCAGCCAGTTTGCAGTCGGAAAAGTTTCCGATCCAGCTAATTCTGTCCTTGCAAACGAGCAGCGATAGCTCTTCCAGGGATTGTTTTTGAGTATTGAAGATAAAGCCATTGGTAAATATGTAGTCCATACAGGTATCCTATGCCAAGAGCTCGATGGCTCTATTTAACATCTTGATCTCAACCCCAAAATTCAAGCGTACCCAACCTTGGCTCTGTTGTCCGAAAGCCTGTCCCGGAACCAATACCACCCCATTTTGAGCTGCCTGCTGGCAATATGGAAGTGGCTCAGGGGTTTTCATGAGAATGTAGGGAGTGGCCGGAGGAAAATGCAGAGCGTTGATCCTGGCAGGTAAAGCTACTGAAAAACAGCATCTCAGCCAATCGCGGTTTGCCTTCAATTGCAATCTGACAGATTCTGCAAGCTGTAAACCCTCATCGCTAAGGGCAAAAGTAGCCAGTTTTTGAGATAGCCAGTTACTACAGGTGGAAATGTATTGCCTGGCCTTGGTAAAAGACAGACACAGCCGTTGTGGTGCAATAATCCAACCCAGACGCCACCCGCTGAGCAAATGGCTCTTGGACAGACCTCCAATCCTGATCAGGTTTGGGATGTATGTCTCAAGCGATAGAGGAGTTTCATCGAACCATAATCGGGAATAAATCTCATCCACGATTACCAGCGTTGAATGCCGCTGAACCAGTTCTGCAAATCGGGTCGCCGTTTCATCGCTGAAGCAGAAACCGCTGGGATTAGAAGGTGCGCTCAGGATTATAACCTTGCATCCGGCGAGCAGCCTTTCCCAATTCTCCCAATCAATTGTAGTAAAATTTTCCCCGAAAGGCAGACGTCGCACCTGCGCATCCAGAATTCTGGCAATGGCTGGATAGGCCGTGTAGTCTGGATCTGGAATGGCGATCACGTCGCCTGGATTAAGGATGGATAGCAGAGCAATAAATACAGCTTCTTCAGCGCCGTTCGTGATCAAGACCTCTTCTGGCAGGGCTTTGTGAGTTTCAGCCACTGCAAAGCGCAATTCAGGCAGTCCTGCATTGGGAGTATAAGCTGGATTACCTTCGTTAAGCAGCCGGATCGCCTGTTCCTTCAGAGCACTCGGCATAGCAAAGCCAAGCTCGCCCAAAGCAAGGTTTATGGCATTGGGCGGTGCACTTTGCATCACCTGGCGGATCAGAGAAAGCTCGATGGACTGTAAGCGCCGGGCTTCAGTCCAGGATGCTGCGAAGGTCATTTTCGAGCTGCACAGAGCTATCTGTTTTTGAATCCCGGTATTTAATGATGATGGGACAGGATATCTGGAATGATTTATCGCTTTTCAGAGGTCTGCTTCCCGGCACCACAACTGCTCCAGTAGGGATAGTAAAGCTACCCCCACCGTCTTTTTCCAGAAAGCATTTGTTAACGCTATCGTAAATGGCTGTGGAAGAGGTGATTATGCACCCCGAAGCGATAACGGCTTTGCTTTGCAGGATGATACCTTCATAAATGCCAGTATTGCCGCCGACAAAAACATCATCTTCAACGATCACAGGCCGGGAACCAACCGGCTCCAAAACGCCGCCAATCATTGCCCCTGCCGATAGATGAACGTTTTTACCGATCTGCGCACAGGAGCCGACCAAGGCATGAGAATCAACCATGGTTCCGCTGTCCACATAAGCGCCTATATTGATGAAAGCAGGTGGCATGATGGTAACCCCTGGCGCCAGATAACAACCGTTGCGGGCCGAGCTTCCTCCCGGCACGATGCGGATTTTATCCTTCAGGGAAAACTGGCGTTCCTGAATTGTATCTTTATCAAAAAACTGCTTGTGTTCGCTGTAGGGAATTGCGGTAAGCTCACCCATCCGGAATCCCACCAGGATACCCATTTTAACCCATCCGTTTACCTTCCAGCCATTGGCTTGGGGCTCGCAGGCACGGATTTCTCCTTTATTCAAGGCCGTCAGGAAGTCGCTGAACAGCTTGCGATGTTCGTTCGTATAGCTTGTCGGTCTTTCTTCATAAAGCTTTAAAATTGTTTCCTTCATTATTTATAATCCTTTGCCAGAGTTTTCAGACGATCCAGCGCTTCCATCAAGATACTGCGTGGACAGCCAAAATTTAGCCTTTGAAAACCGCTTCCCTCTACCCCAAATTTTTCCCCCGGATCCAAAGCCAACCTAGCCTTTTGCACCAAAGCGGCTTGAAGCTGAGATTCTTCCAAATCCCAGGCCCGAAAATCCAGCCAAGCCAGATAGCTGCCTTCAATAGGGCTGAGCTTTATGTCTGGTAATTCGCTTCCCAAAAAATCCATGATCAGCTTGCGGTTTTCTTCCAGGTAGGCTAGAAGCTCGCACAGCCACGGCTCAGAATCGCGGTAGGCAGCTATGAGTGCCCTTATCCCAAAGCTATTTCCCAGATACAGGTGCATTTTTTGGTTCAAATCGTTCACCCTGGTGAATAACTCTGGATTGGAAACCAACAGCACAGCCGTAGCCAAACCAGCCACATTGAAGCTTTTGGACGGTGATATGCCAGTAATGCAGATATCCTGAAAGTCCTGCAAACTGGCCAAAGGAATATGCTGATGCCCGGCATAAACGATATCCTGATGAATCTCGTCGGAGAAGACCCTCACCTTATACTTGCTGCACAACTCACCTATGCGGATCAGTTCTTCCCTGCTCCAAACCCTGGAAACGGGGTTATGCGGGCTGCAGAGAATAAACAGCCTGGCCTCCTTCAGCTTCAGCTCAAAATCCTGCCAGTCAATCCGGTAGCATCCATTCTCGTTCAGCAGTGCAGAGCAGATCAACCTGCGTCCATGATCATTCACAGCATCCTGAAAAGGCCGGTAAACAGGGGTTTGAATTAGAACCCCATCGCCAGGATTGGTTAGGGAAAGGATAGAGAGAATAATTCCCGGAACGATGCCAGGTACTGCAATTATCTCTGATCGCGCAACCTGCCAGCCAAAACGCCTTTGCTGCCAGTTTATCACCGCCTCATAAAAATCGTCCAGCCGCAAATTGTAGCCGAAAACAGGGTGATTCAACCTGGCTGCCAAAGCTTCCTGAATCTGGTCGGAAACGGTAAAATCCATATCTGCAACCCAGAGCGACAGCAGATCGTCCTTACCATACAGCATTTTCAGAGCATCATACTTGAAGCATCCGCTTCCACGCCGGTTATATATGATGTCAAACCTGCTGCTCATCTTCTATCTCCGTTTGGGTCTTAAGGTGTTGGACCGCTTTACTCAGCAGGTCGGTTAGCCTGGCTTGAGGAGCCAGATCGGCTATGTTTACGATTATCTCCAGAATTTTCGGAAAGGATGCTGGAGTACTGAAGAGCTTTTCGGAACCCTGTTCATCGCGATAACTGATATGCAGATAGTAAGTTATCCGTCTGTGCAGTTTTAACTCCATGATAGCGGAATAGGGAATCTCCAAAGGCTTCTTCAGGATATAGGAAAACTTCAAACGCTCTGGGAAAAAAGTGATGCAATTCAGCGAGGTTGTTTGTCTAAACAGGGAATCAAGGCAGATAAACATAATGAACAGCGGCAGAAGCTTGAAGAAATTGGCAGTATCCGAGGTTACATAGCGGATCACGAAGTAGAGCGAGTAGGCAAGAACCAGAAGCGCAATTCCGATCATCAAGAAACGCAAAACCTGAGGATGGCAATAGCGGGTTGGAAGCTGGTTGCGAATCGATTTTATCTTGATTTCACGCGGCATTTGTATTCCTTCCACAGCCGGTTCACACTTTCCAGAACCACAGCAGGAGCGGGCACCACATCGAAAAGGTTGTGCCGGTCCTGTTCTCCGTGAAAGTCGCTTCCGCCGGTAAGGTATAGCCCGTTTTTCTGAGCGATATTAATGAAGTTGTCGATCTCCCACTGATAATGATCGGGATGCCAAACTTCCAGGCCATCTATACCCAAGGGCAAAAAATCGTCCAAAAAGCTTGCCTTGGCCAGTTTTCCAGGATGTGCAATAACGGCCAGACCACCAGCTCCGTGGATCACAGAAATGGCATCGCTAACGCTTACCTCTGGCTTTGGTACAAAAGCCGGCTTGAAGTTTCCAATGTATTTGTCGAAGGCTTCGTTCTTAGTTTGGCAATAACCGCGGGCAACCAGAACCTGAGCAATGTGAGGACGGACAATCAACTCCCTGCTTCCGGCAACTGCCACAACCTCTTCCAGAGTTATGTTCATACCCAGTTCCCCAAGCAGCGAGATCATTTTAATGGCTCTGGTTCGCCTTCCCAGCAAATACATTTCGGTCATTTCGTTCAGTCGTTTGTCCCTCAGGTCACAGCCATAAGCCAGAATGTGCACGTCGTGCCCTTGATGCTGAGAGCTAATCTCCATGCCTGGCAAGATTCTGAGGGGATGAGTAGTTTCGGGCAGGTTACGATAGGCATCGGCCGTATCGTGATCGGTAATCGAGATAAGGTCGAGGCCAATTTCCTGCGAGCGTTTGATAAGGCGCGCCGGACTGAGCGCACCATCGGAGACATTGGTGTGCAGATGCAAGTTGATCCGCTTGATGAGATCTATATCTTTTGTTATCATAATCCAAAATTCGAGGTTGACTTATTCTGGCATCGCCAAAAATCGTCAATGGATTTTTTAAAATAAAGGGAGACAGAGCAAATGGAATATGAACCCCTGAAAAACCGGCTGGAAAACTATGTGAGTCTTTTCCCCATGCTACGCAAGGTTTTATATGCCGGGCTTGACCGTCTACTGCTGCGTCAACGCTATATCAAGCGGGAAATCAAGGCCCTCTTTCCGCCTGAAAAGCAATTTGGCGTATATGATGCTGGGGCTGGATTTTGCCAGTATTCGGATTTCGTCCTGGCAAACTGGCCAGATTCACATGCCTTTGCCACCGATCTCAAAACAGCATATCTGGCTTCGTTTGCCTGTTATACAGACAGCTACTATCCAGGCCGCTTCAGCTACAAGGGGGCAGACCTCAGCATATATCATCCCCTGAAGAAATACGACCTGGCCTTGGCTATCGATATTCTGGAGCATATCGAAGACGATCTTGCCGCCTTGAAAAACTTCTATGCCGCTTTGAAACCGGATGCATACCTGTTGATCTCGACCCCTTCCGATCGCGACGAAGCCGCCAGATTCACCGCTGAACACGTTCGCCCCGGCTACGGTAAACAGGAATTGGAGGATAAGTTGCGTCTGGCTGGTTTCAGCATCCAGAAAAGTATATACACTTATGGTGTTTTTGGCAGCCTGGCCTGGAAGCTGCTGATGAAGAAACCGCTTCAGATGTTAGCCAAAAAGCAGGGTTGGCTGCTACCTCCATACTACCTGTTTGTTTACCCCCTGGCTGAAATGTTGATGCAGCTAGACCTGAGAGTAAAGAATAGCAGTGGAACCGGCCTCCTGGTAATCGCAAAAAAGAACAGATAAACTGGATAATTCCATTACCAGCAATAGGAAAAAGAGCTAATGCAGGTTGCAGTGCAAAAGGGGAACTAGTGAAAACTGCAACCCCCACGATTGCTCCTGAATACTGATACTCATATCATAACGCTATCATACCACATGATCATGTGGTATGAGTGTGGTATGATAGCGTTATGTAAGCTGATCACCACTCTATTGCCAGCGGCTAAGCACCCAAATACACTCTGCAATTGACAATTTGACAGCTTATGTAGATTTGGCCACAGTATGGAAAACATTACCGTATTCAGCGTTTTTGAGGTCACCCGGCATCTGCGTCAGGTGATCGAATCCTCCATTGAACCGCTCTATATTAGCGGAGAGATTTCGAGCTTTGTGCACCATGGCTCAGGGCATATGTATTTCAATCTGAAGGACGAAAACGCAACCCTCCGATGCACCTTTTTCAAGGGTGTAAACTACCGTCTGGATTTCAAACCGGCCGATGGCATGCAGGTGATATGCTATGGCAAACTGACCGTTTTCGAAAAAGGCGGTACCTACAATCTAAATGTGCAAAGCATGACCAAATCCGGCCTGGGCTTGATGCAGCAGCAACTTGAGTTGCTAAAGAAAAAACTGCAAAATGAAGGATTGTTTGATCCCAAACATAAAAAACCTTTACCAAAATACCCGTCCAGAATAGGCATAATCACTTCGCCTACCGGCGCTGCTTTGCAAGACATCAAAAACATTATTATGCGCCGCTATCCTGTGGAACTGATCGTTTATCCGGCTCTGGTTCAGGGTTCGGAAGCCCCAGCTCAATTGATCGCGGGAATACGGTATTTTAACACCACAAAAGATGTGGAACTGATCATCCTTACCCGGGGTGGCGGTTCTCAGGAAGACCTTTTTTGTTTTAACGACGAAGCCCTTGCACGCAGCGTATTTGCCTCAGAACTTCCTGTAATCTCGGCGGTTGGCCATGAGATTGATTTCAGTTTAACCGATTTTGTTGCCGACCTCAGAGCTCCCACCCCCTCCGCAGCGGCTGAGCTGGCAGTCCCGGATAAGAAAGACCTGCTGAGTCTGCTTGGTTCCTATAAACGAAGGCTCGACCTGGCAGCTCAGAATGATTTGGTGGGGCTAAGGAACCCGCTGTTGAAGATTCAATTGGAACTGGCCAAGTATCATCCTGACCGGCTGTGGCAAAGCTACCAGCAGCGCTTCGACATGGCCAGCCTGGGTCTGACAAATGCCCTGAATGTACTGCAAAGTAAGAAGCTGCAGTTCGAAGCCAGAGCTGAAGCCCTGATTGGCCGGATCTCCCGTCAGAGCGAATTACAGATGAGCCAGGCCAAAGGAAGATATGATATGCTTGCTACCCGTTTCCCAGCCAGCTTCACGACACAAATGACCAGACTGAAAAACCGGATTCAAAACGCCCAGGCTATTATGGAGCAGCTTTCTCCGCTGAACATGCAGAAAAAGGGCTGGGTGATGGTACTCAAAGATGGCAAAGTAGTCCGCACTGTGAAGAATCTGGCCATAAAGGACGATGTAAGGCTTGATTTTTATGATGGCCAGGCCAGTGCAAAGATAGAAAGCATCGAGGACAAAGCTTGAGAACTTCGTTGCTTTGCCTGTTAATGCTGCTCTGTATCAGTTTGAGCGCAGAGATCCGATCGGTATGGGTATTGCCCTGGGATATCAGCAGTGAAAAGGCTGTTTCGGAAGTGGTGGAAAAGGCTGTCGAGAACAACCAGAATGAGCTATTGGTAGAGGTGCGATATCGCGCCGATGCTCTTTTTGATACTTCACGCGGGGCATATCTTTATCCAAATCCCGAGCCCCGCAGCTATACCATAAAAGAGCCTGGATTTGATCCTCTGCAAAGCATTCTGCAAAAAGCACATACTGCGGGACTCCAGGTTCAGGCCTGGGTGATAGTCTTCAACGCCACTCCCCTGGATAACAGCCTATTGCAGCAAAACTATCTTTATAAGAACCACCGTGACTGGTTTACCACTACGCAGAATGGCAGCCGTTTTAGCGGAAACCGGCAATTTGGCTATTTTCTCGATCCCGGAGTTCCTGAAGTGCAAGACTACCTTTTGGACGTAATCGGCAATCTGGCCGCCGGCTATCCCGAACTGGACGGAATCCATCTGGATTATATCCGTTATCCAGAAGCGATTCAAGGTTATCACCCCATCTCGGTAGCCCGCTATCAGGAATATTGCCGCAACCAGAGCGAGATAGGCTACAATGAATGGCGCATAATGCAAGTAAGCGGTTTTGTGGAAAAGCTTAACACCCGCATCAAAGCAATAAACCCTAAGCTAAGGCTGAGCGCTGCCGTTTTTTCCGATATAGCCGACGCCAATGTGGATTATGCTCAGGATTGGCCGGATTGGCTGCATAAAGGCATCATCGACCAGGTTTACCCAATGGCCTACGCCACGATCTATAACAGCCATCAGAAGCAATTGGAAAGAATGAAGAGCCTTGGCATGGATGATAAAATCGTCATCGGCCACCGTGCCTGGGACGATAAGGAAAGAGCATTGAACGCTCTTCCCGCCGGAAGCTATAATCTAGATTCACTGGTAAAACGCATAGGATTGGCCAGAGACCTTGGTTTTGCCGGTGTGGCGATGTTCAGCTATGGGGGATTGAAACCGGGAAATAGTTGGAATGATCTTAAGCGTCTTTGCTTTTCAGAACCTATGGCTTATCCGGTAAGTACCGTGATCCAGGTTGCAGATTCTATCCCAAGTCCCGAACCAATCTTTTACCCAGAAGCCAGACTCATTCATTTGGACGCCCGTTATGTTCTGGAAACCAGGCTTCCTCTAGCTGGACAATGGAATTGGGAGCTATGGGCCAGCGAACCTTTGGCAAAAACCCAAAAGCATTATTCTGAAGGGATTAATCACGACATCCTGGAACTGGATCTACCCCTGTCGGTTTCCTCTTTGAAACTAATGCTGCACATCGATAAATCTGATTCCAAGTATAGGTATATAATTCCCCTGGAGCTAAGCACAAAAGATGAGTGAGCTGTCCAAACAAGCCGGGATTCTCTCGCTCAGCGAGTTTTTCCGTTTTTTCATCAAAACCCTTATCGGCATTGCCCTGGCCAGGCTGCTCAGTCCTGCCGATCTGGGTACCTACAGACAACTTTTCCTTATCTACACAACTCTTTCAGCCGTTTTACTTCTGGGAATACCCCAAAGCTTGCTGTATTTTTTGCCCAAGGCCAAAACCTCAGATGAACAATTCAGGATTATCAGGCGAACCCTGTTTTTAATCACGCTTCTGTCCGTTGGCTGCGCTGCAGGAATGTATCTATTCAGGGGAATTGTGGCTGAGAAATTTAACAATCCTCAACTCCTCAGGCTGATGCCGCTCTTTGCCCTTTATCCGCTCTGCATGTTTTGCACCCAGATTTTCAGTTCAATCCTCCTGGGGCTTAAGGAGGCCGTAAAAGCAGCCACTTTCACTGTCTTTGCCATTTTCAGTGATCTCCTACTCATCCTCGGAACCGCTGTGCTGACCCGCAATCTATACTACATTGTGCTGGGAGTTCTGGCTGCTGCATTTATCCAGCTTAGCTATGCTCTGTACAGGCTATACAGGCTTCAAGCCCTGAACC
>Ga0302252_1001073_pt1 | contig 17624 bp, 8 predicted proteins | sample AAG_RA_Leu_MG_FD_193511 | JGI IMG/M metagenome (GOLD analysis project Ga0302252, IMG submission 193511) | Enriched activated sludge microbial communities from anaerobic digester in WTTP, New Holstein, Wisconsin, United States - AAG_RA_Leu | ecosystem: Engineered > Bioreactor > Anaerobic >...
GGGCGACCCTACCTCTCCTCCCAAATTTGCCTATGCAGACACACCTGTTGATTTGATGGGTCTAGGAAGGATTTCAGTCGGTGATATTCGGTTAAATGCCGTGAACCAATACAGTGCCGGCTCTATCGTAGCGAATACCGATAGTGACGCACCTTATGAAGATCCACCAGGATCCGCAAACTGGGTATACACCGCTTTTGATTATCTTGTCAGTGGTTTAAGCGTTACCTCTGACGGTCAAGTATTTATTGAAAATAATTATGGTTTGGCTCCTAATCCCAATGAAGCAAATGAAGATGATTTCCTGATCACTCCCGTGAAAACTGCCTCCGGTGTCAGAAGGCTGACGGAGGTGGAGATAGCCGGCGAGGTGTATCAAGCAGGCACTTTGATATCGGCAGGCAATGTATTCAAGAACCAGATAAAAGTGAATATGATGCGTATGGGTGCGAATGGTGACAAACGCTTTGTTGACATCGCCGTTGTGCCTGGCAAACTTGGTCTGGATGTTAAATTCAGCTCTCCATTGATGGTAGAAAGAACCACCGAAGTGACAGTCACGGTGAATCCGCCACTTCAGAAAAACGAGAAATTGCTCGTGTATTTTACTGACCTAGGTCATTTTGACACGACGCAATCGCATATAGACTCCAGATTATTAACTGCTTCCGATCCGGTAGCCAAGGTTCAGTTTACGCCATACCGAGGTTCTTTAGACGATTCTGGTCAATACGGCAACCGGTACTTTAAAATACAAGCTTTTCGAATGGAAGCACTTCCGCAAGGCATGAGTGACAATACCAGGCTGATCAGGCCTCCAGATGGTTTATACGTCGATCCTTTCTGGGAAAAGCAGATGTTTCGTTTAGGCAAGCTGTCTGTCGAGGCTCAGTTGGAATACCGTTATCCGAGATACTTACCTACTCCCAGAATACTGCAGTACTTCCAGCCGCTAACGATTCCACCTTTCCCGGCTTCTTATGAGAACATTTATGACTGCTACCAGGAGTGGAAAGAGCCGATTCTGGCTTCTCCTATCGCTGTCATGCCGGATAAAAAATGTCTGACGGTCTATGAACAGCGACAACCATCTCTGGCTGTCAGAATCTATGATCCGGATGATCCTCTGGATGTGAACGATCCTTCCGCGATTCCTATCTCTTGTGAGTATGGTATTGATCCGCTGTTCTTCTTTAACGTACACGGAGGCGGTATCGCTTGGCTATGTGTCATACAGGATACAGCCAGTTTTGATAAATACATCATGCAGGTGAATACGGACAATACATACTTCTTGTGGCTGTGGGATGATATCGGCTATGGCAATATCTATGATGCTGCCGATGGATTGACTTTCCTCGGTTCCGGAGGACCTTCTCGATGGATCGATCTGGATTGTTCAGAAGGTACCGGAAAAGCCAATCCGATCCTGAACTTCACTAATTCTGACTTTAAATTTCCACCATTTGGCGATATCACATGGGGAGATACCTTTGCTGGCGGACCGATTATCAACTTCGGCGTACCGGTTCATGTGAACAATTATTCCACTGCCGACGAGGGTGGTTTGGCTCTCATTATCGCGCGACCGATCAACTCGGAAACGCCGGTTGAAGTCATGATATACTCCAAAGAAACTCTGTTTGACTACAATTCCACTATTGGGCACGCTCCGTACTTTATCCGCGATTTCAACCAAGGTATCGATTATGTGGGCAGTGCTTTTCTGAATGTAATTCCGCCTGATCCGGTATTGAATTATGTTGATGTCAACTGGGTAGATCATGCATTACAGTACTCGACTGTCAACTATACCCATGGTCCATCGGCTCTTTCTGTGATGAAAGTGCCTCCTACTCCCTTGATTCAATCCAGATATAATCCGATTCTGTTTGATTGGCAAGACGATATTCGTTGCTATCCGGGAGGACAGACCAATACCGGTCGTGTACTCGGTAAAGTGTCCTCCGATGTCGGTTGGAATGATACCGGCAGAGGATCAGGTTGGAACGCCTATCCTGCTATCCATTCCAAGAGCACCGCCAGGAAACGATTTGCGAATGCCTACGAAAAAGAGCAGGAGTGGCAGTATGACCAGTACAACAAGTTAGGAACTGAGTTCTATCCGTTAACCGATTACGGATTATTCTTTGTGCTGAAAAACTATAACGATGAGCACTACAGCTTCCGTGAAACAGAAACACGTCTGCTGATTAAACAGATCAAGATCAAAGGACCTTTTGCTACACCAAAACGTCTCTACAAACAACAAGACAACGTAACCTATTTCACGCAACCCTATAACTCCTACAACGAACTGAAAAAGGTACCTTTACAGTATGACTTTACCGGTGAGATCATCATTGACGCAACCAATTATTATTGGTATGAGCAGTCGATGGCTGATTTTACGACCATCACATCTCCCTATACCGTTGCCGGATCGATTGGATTCAAGGATACGGTAACCTATACAAAGACCAAAGACCGAAACCCTCACTTGGAGTATAACAAACGTCTCCAGTACCAATTGGGTATCGCGGATGCGAATATGACACAATCGATTGCAAACTGTTTCTTGATTGACGAGATTATCCCGATCAACCGAGGCAAAATTGAGATCGAGGTGGAGCTGTATGACGGTACAAAGCGGAAATTTGCCGATTGTTGCGAGACAAAAGAAGAAGGATTCATCACGCATGCTTTGGACCTGCAAGTCGATAAAACAGAGTTCTACCCCGACATTGACCAGAAATTGGGGGTAAGCCTGAAAGAGTACGAGCCAAAAGGATTCGATCCTTCTTATGAACCAACCGTGAAAGAGTGTAACGATGCCGTAGTAGTAGCTTGGCAGGACCGTGGCGTGTACAACCCGGCTACCAAAGCCTATGATGGCGCCGGCGACGGTTGGATTACAAAACCACCCAGAAGCAGCACTAAGATAGACAGAAGCTTCCAGTATGACCAAATGGACGATATCAACGAAGATGGCAAAATTTCATTTGCTGACTTTGAGACTGAATTGCTGGGTACGTATGACTTGGCTTCCAATACCTGGCAGGGTGGTATCATCGACGGCAGAACATTTAACCAAAATAACGGACTCTATACTTTTGATTTCAGCCACCAGTCCGGAAACCAGATCACCACAGTGGGTTGGGATTTCGGCGGAGGAGAAGTGAAAGGAAATGTATCTCCTGCTGATCACATTATCGACGAGAATGAGACCTTACCGATTTATATCAACGCTTATAAGTACGGTGACGATAACAACGATCGTTCTTTCGTATACAATGTACAGAGTATGGACTCCACCACGATCACGGATGAACTCCGACCATTCTTTGAGTTCTCCCATGAGGTATACCTCTCCGCTTGGTCCAAGATTGATGTCAAACCGGCGAACGACTTGGTTGTGAATGTTGATCCTGATCCGTTGACCGCCGGTGTTACACCGGAGCTTGGTGACCCGCAGAAACCTCTCACTTTGATTGTGCTAGATGCAGATGGTAGTCCGATAGACCTTCACAATGGCGTACCTGATGCTGCCGGCGAGAGAGAGATTCAAGACAGAGAGTTATGGAACAAACTGATCATGGATCCTCATCCGGACAATGAGTATTTCTATGGCAAAGGAGCGAAGCTCCCGCAGTATTACTGGCTAAGAACTGATTTGCACAACGCGGATGATACTTTCGTCTCGAATACCATGCTCTATTCCGATGGCAAGAATCCGTTTGCTCCTATCGAGATCGATTTCAGAGATAAACTAGAAGGTAAGTATACGTTCAAAGGATTTTGCGCCAATGACCAGGGTACTTTTGATGTCTATGTCTTCACACCTGACAGGAAACATATCGGCAAGACCACTGTGAAAGTCGTACTACCAGATGTGTCATACCAGGTAGTGAACACGGACGATCCCACCGGTAACGTTTTCTCCACGCCGGGAGAGCCTGATTTTGTCATGACAGCGGCTGATAACCGTCTATATCGAATCACCGCTACCGTTAAAAACGCGCAGGGCATACCGATGAAAGGCGCCGGCAATGAGATCAGCGTATGTGGCGGTACTGCAACGGAGACTTCCCGATTCACGCTGTTTACAACCGCCCCCTATAACTTCGGCTGGCAGTATAACCAACCCGATCCGGAGAGTACTTCCGGAGGGGTATACGGTATCAGCAGCGGCGGAGATACTTATTATTACATATTTGGCAGTGACGATGGCGCAGATTCTCTATTCCATATGAGAGCCGGTTTTGATTTTAACAAAAATGGTCAAATCGGTGATTTGGAGAATGAAATATTCACGATCGGCGGTTTCCAATGCTATTACTACAACCCGACTATCCGGACCGGTTCACCTTATACGTATTATGGTCACTGGACCTATTACAATACCCGTAACTGGCGATGGGATGACGGCAAGTATGTCGTACTGCCGATGCATCTGATCTATCCTGAACCAGCGATTTCCTTGATGGAGACCAGATGGTATAACTATGGTATGCGCTACCGTGCCTCTATCATAAAAGGTTGGGGTTTGGGTGCGATTTACAACAGCCCTCACCGATTTGGATACTGTTTTGTGGATATCAACCGTGACAAACACTTGACATACCAGGATGCGCTCAACCTTGATAAAGAGGGTAAAGTAACGTACTATCTGTTTGCGGAGGATGTCGCTTCGACAGGCGGACTGGTCGGCAATAACCGCTACTCCAACAACATCTACTCTTCTGATCTCTATGGCAACCCTGTAGTGTACACGGAGGATTCTCCGTCTTATACCCAGAGAAGGTTTATTAACCGATACCAGATATATTATTCTCGTTATTCTTATTTGGTTAGTACAGGCGATCATACCTTCAAGATGGATTGGGAAGCGTTTCCAAATCAGTACCTTGAATCCAAAAGTCCCACCGCGGATATGTATGATGCCAACACATTACTCCCGCTTGGCAAAGAGCTTCTCTCGGCAAGAGCTTATGATATCTCCTACGGTCGCGTGAATCACATTCTGCTACGAGCTTATCCGGCTGACAAACGAGATTTGCCTCTGCAGATCGGTGCCTCTGTCGTATTAGACGGTAATGAGTATATACCAGACCATGGCAACAGTGCAGATAGAAGACCTATATTCAATCCGAATATTTACGGACCCGAGAGCGAGAAATTCATCTACGGCAACCTGTATGAATGTACCGCTGATCCGAAAGCCAGAGAGACAATTATCCGTTACACCCCGACCGGTACCGGAGAGGAAAATGCTTTCCTGCAATACTACAACAAAAATACCCGTTTTGTAATGCCAAACTTCTATATGGCAGGTGGCGTCAGTACGATGGATATTGCCGCTGGCCTTAGCGTGGAAGTGTTGAGCGACAACGAGCTGAAAGCCAAAACTTCATCGAAGATAGTAATCTATGTGAAGGAAGCCGGTACACAGTATCCTGTTCCTGGTGCTACGATATCCCTTGAAGGTGTGGGAGTGAATGATAGCAAAGTAGCCGACAGCGAAGGAAAAGCTGTCTTTACGGTCACTCCTGGCAACCGTGGTATCATCATTGTTCGAGCCAAGATGCAGAATATGATTTCTGCAATACTAGCCATCGGCGTTGAAGAAGATGCCACACCGCAATTTATCGATCTTGATCCTGTGGATATCGTGATAGAGACCAACACTGTCCTGATTTCTGGATTGGTCAAGATTGGTTCTACCGTAACAGTCAACCAACAGCCTGTCAAGGTGGATGAGAATGGTAAATTCCGATATGAAGCTATCCTGACAGAACGCAATACCGTCTTTGAGATCGTCGCAAAAGACCAGGCAGGTCGTATAGCAAAGAAGATTGTGAATGTGGAAAAGCCAACGGATAATTTACAGATTTCTGTGGAGGTACCTGAAAAAATAGTCGAAGCGACTGAAGTTTCAATCAAAGGAAAAGTATCTCGTAAAAATATCACTGAAAGCTCCGCTAACAGAGCTATTTGGGTTTTTGTCAACGGTATTGAAGCAGATGTGATTCCTGACGAGAAATTTGTTTCGTTTGATTTTGAAGCTACGATTCCGGTCACCTATGGCAGAAACCGCGTCGAGATCAATGTACGCACCAATGATGGCTTTACAAAGAAAGTAGTGGAGATCCCGAATTATAAAAAGAGCTTGATTGAACTGCAGATAGATAATGATATCGCAAACATCAACGGTCAGCAGAAACAAATCGATGCGAAGCCATATATTTCGCAGGGACGGACTTTTGTACCTTTGCGTGTCGTGGCGGAAGGTTTTGGTGCTCAGGTAGAGTGGGTACAGCAAACCAAAGGCATTAACATCACCATGGGAGACAAAGTCATCTCCATGCAGATTGGTTCTAACCGAGCCATCATCAACAACCAGGTCGTGACGATGGACGCAGCTCCTGAAATTAAAAACGGCAGGACCTTTGTCCCGATACGGTTTGTAAGCGAAGCACTAGGCGCCGAAGTTCAGTGGAACCAAAGCAGCAGAAAGGTGATCATTACCAGATTGACGATGGAATAATCAACACATCGAAATACGGATTAAAAAGGGCACAGCGTTAAGCTGTGCCCTTTTTACTTTGACCAAGATGAAACCATTTCAATTAACCTCTTTTTATCAACCTCAAGGCGATCAACCTGACGCGATTCGGACTATTCTTGATTTGCTTCAACGCAACGGTCGGTATGCCACCCTTCTTGGTGTAACCGGTTCCGGAAAAACATTTACGATGGCAAATATTATACAATCAGTGCAATGGCCAAGCCTCGTGATCGCACCCAATAAAACACTGGCAGCGCAGCTGTATGCCGAATTCAAGGATTTTTTTCCGAAAAACCGGGTAGAGTACTTTGTCAGCTATTATGATTACTACCAGCCGGAAGCGTATGTACCCAGCAAGGACTTGTATATCGAAAAAGATGCGGATATCAATGAAGAGATTGAGAGATTGCGCCAGTCTACGGTACGCTCCCTAATCGAAAGAAAAGATACGATCGTAGTCGCGTCTGTTTCTTGTATATACGGATGGCAAGAACCAAAAGATTATCTGGAGAACTTACTGCCAGTACATCAGGGCATGGTGATACAACGGAATGAGCTTGTTAGGGGATTAATCAAATTACAGTACGAGAGAAATGATATTCAATTTACGAGAGGCGCCATACGTGTCAGGGGAAACCTGGTCGATGTATTTCCGGCAGAAATCGAGGACCAAGCAATTCGGATCGAGTTTACAGAAGACAAGATTGAGAGTATCACTGTGATACAGCCAATGTTGGGGAAAAAAATCGAGCAGATCGACAGTTTTGTCTTTTTTCAAGCCAAGCAATTTGTCACAACCCGCGAAAGACTACGAGTAGCGTTACCAAGAATACGAGAAGAGATCGATCAGAGAATCAGGTTCTTTCAAACAAAAGGTAGACTGCTAGAGGCAGAGAGAATCCAACAAAGAGCATATCAGGATCTAGAGTACCTAGAACAGACCGGTTCCTGTCCCGGCGTAGAAAATTATTCCCGGCATCTGGCATTGAGGGAGTCAGGTTCTACACCCTCCACGATTATCGATTATTTTTCACCTCCTTTTCTGGTTTTTATTGACGAGTCTCATATCACGGTACCTCAGTTAAAGGGTATGTACCGAGGTGACCAAAGTAGAAAACAGAATCTGGTGGAGTACGGTTTTCGGTTGCCTTCTGCGTTAGATAACCGTCCCTTGCGGTGGGAAGAGTTTCTGGCGAAAACAGACAGAATCGTGTTCGTATCAGCCACGCCTGGCGATCAGGAAATGTTGTTGAGTGAAACAGTGGCGGAACAGATCATCCGACCGACTGGCTTGATAGACCCTTATGTGGAAATCAAACCGACAGAAAACCAGATCGATACGTTGGAAGCAGAAATCAATGCGACTATCTGCCAGGGATACAGGTGTTTGATCACCACCCTTACCAAACGCATGGCGGAAGACCTATCCGTATGCTTTCTGGAAAGAGGCATCAAAGCCAAGTACTTACACTCTGACATTGATACCATCGAGCGGGTAGAGATCTTAAAACAATTGCGAAGCGGGACTTTTGATGTATTGGTCGGGATCAACTTGCTTCGTGAGGGGCTGGATCTGCCGGAAGTTGCGTTAATCGGAATTTTGGATGCTGACAAAGAAGGTTTTTTAAGATCAAAAACATCATTAATACAGACCATTGGACGTGCTGCGAGAAATCTGCACGGAAAAGTGATCCTGTTCGCAGATACGATGACCGATTCGATGAAAAATGCGATAGAAGAGACGAACCGGAGGAGAGAAAAACAGATTCAGTACAACCAAGAGAATCATATCCAACCGGAATCCATACAAAAGGCTGTCAAGGAGATGATGTGGTCAGAACAAACTCAACCGGAAAAAGTGCCTGGCTGGGATACGAAAGAAGATCGGATCGATCAGGAAACAGTGAAACGGTTGATCTGGGAATTGGAAAATGAGATGCATGAGAAAGCGAAATGGCTAGAATTCGAGGAAGCTGCGAAATTACGTGATAAAATTAAGCAATGGAAAAAAGTATTATCGGAACGCTATTTGACCCTACAGGAGGATACCAATGCTAGACAGAAAATGGATCAGGGAAAATCCGGAAAAACTACGGGAAGCGCTCGCAAAAAGAAAAGTACCTGATAGTGCGATACAGGAACTGATCCGATGGGAAGAAAAGAGATTACAAGCGAAGAGAACTATGGAATCACTGATCCATGAAAAAAAACATCAATCAGATTTGATCAGAACCTATATCCGGGAAAGCAAACCGGTTGATGCCCTTAAAAAAGAGGTCCAATCATTGACCGATCGGATCAAAAAAGCGGAAGAGGAAGTCAACAGTTGCGAGGAAGCGATACAACCAATCTGGATGAGCCTACCCAATGTGTTAGACGACCAAGTACCTATCGGTAAATCCGAAGCAGACAATGTTTTGGTCAAAGAATGGGGACAGTTGCCAACGCTTTCCTTTCAACCAAAATCCCATTGGGAGTTAGGTACATCCCTTGGTTGGATTGATTTTGACCGGGGTGCAAAGTTAGGTGGATCCAAATTTGTACTATTACAAGGAAAAGGGGCAGCTCTATCCAGAAAACTCGGAGCGTTTATGTTGGATAGTGCTATTCAACGAGGCTATTGTGAGATCAACCCCCCTGTGGTCGGAAAAGAGAGTATTTTTATCGGATCCGGACAATTGCCAAAATTTGAAGAGGATCTGTACCAATTACCGGATAGACAGTTTTTAATCCCTACAGGAGAGGTGCCGTTAGTCAATTTGTACTGTGAAGAAATACTGCAGGAAAGCAGTTTGCCTGTCAAACTGACCTGTCTTACCCCCTGTTTTCGCAGGGAAGCTGGAGCAGCTGGCAAAGAGACCAGGGGTTTGATCCGGGTGCATCAGTTTGAAAAGGTAGAGTTGGTTCAGTTGACACGACCTGAAGATTCGGCAAAGGCTTTACTGGAAATCCTCGGCGATGCGGAGAGCATACTACAGTGTCTCAGACTCCCTTACCGCGTGATGCTACTTTGTTCTGATGATTTAACTGGCTTTTCTTCTTCCATCACCTATGATATAGAGGTGTGGATGCCAAGTATGCATCGGTATGTAGAGATATCCTCTTGTTCAAATTGCAAAGATTTTCAAGCCAGAAGAGCCTCTATACGGTACAGGAATCCTGTCGGGCAGGTAGGATTTGTTCACACTCTGAACGGATCAGGTTTGGCAGTGGGACGATGCTTGGCTGCGGTCATGGAGAACTACCAGCAAGAAGACGGGTCGGTTGTACTGCCGGATGATCTCCCGATAACCTTGATGTAGTAGGATTAATCCGTATACTTTTTATGAGCGCGGATGGGTGGCCGAGTGGTTTAAGGCACGGCACTTGAAATGCCGAGGACGAATAGTCCCGTGGGTTCGAATCCCTCCTCATCCGCCATACTATCTATTTGCAGTAAAAAGAGGCTAAAATGAACAGACTAAAAGAAATCGGTGTCATGGTACTTTATATGGGAGCCATTCTGCTTTTTCCATGGGTGGTTTTCTTGCTGGTAAGGTGGACGGCTACTTTATTTGAAGTGGATCCGGTATCTGTCATCGGCGTTTTCTTAAGTGCGCTTCCGAACATCATGATGTTTGTACTGGCTTATCTTTTTCTAAAGTTGGACGATTGGGATTTCCGTTCTATTGGTCTGCATATCGGGAAGCTTCTTCCCGGCTTTCTTTTCACGGTATTGGTGATGATAGGTTTGTACATTGCAGTTCCTTTTCTGATGACCATCTTTTATGAGCCTAAAACGCTGTTGGTCTCTGTGAATCCGTTCAATACCCAATTTGTAGCCAATTTCATTCGAAGCTGGTTTATAGTGGGTATTTGCGAAGAGTTTGCTTCCAGGGGCTATTTGTTAAATAAACTTTACTCGGTTCTTCCCACGAATTTTAAACTTCCGAAAAAGATCTTTTCCGTACTATTTGTTGCGCTGTTTTTCATGATAGTCAGCGTATCCCGCTATAAGGTCAGCGGGGTGACGCAGCTGTCGAATATGGCTTCATTCCAAGTCTGGTTAATTTTCTTGTACGGTTGTTTCATGGGATACCTGTACCTGGTCACGGAAAATATTTTTGTACCTGCTTTCATGCAAGCATTGTTGGATTTTCCTCCATTAGGACTGACTGTTGGCAAAGCTTTCTATTTTACCGACTTCGGATTCATTTTCACGATGGTCGCTTTTTTCTTTCTGATCTTGATCATCGCACATACCTATTCATGGTGGGGCAAGCCTCTTGAATTGTTTGGAAAGAAGGATAGTCAAACGGAACCGACCGATCCGGATCAACCGGGAACTGAGAGCCATGACAACACTCCTGCTGGTTGATTGCCACAATATCCTGTACCGATCCTATTTTGCGATTTCCTCCCAGCTTTCTGCTAACGGTCAAATACCGACCAATGCGCTGTACGGCTTTTTTCAGACCATTTTTCGAATAGTACAGAAGGCTCATCCTACCCATATTATTTTCTGTCTTGATTCGAAAGAAAAAACAAATAGAGCAACTCTATTGGAGACATATAAGGCCAATCGCCCCGTGATGCCCGACAACATGATCATTCAGATGAAAGAGCTGCTTGGGCGCATATTACCGGCGATGCAGATTCCGTATTTTTCCTTACCGGGATATGAGGCAGATGATATCATCGCAACGCTGGTCGCTCAGTACAGACAAGAAGCGGACCATGTATTCATCTTGAGCAGTGATCGTGATTTATGGCAATTATTGGCCGAGGATCGCATCAAGATCATCTCTCCAGCTCAGGATAAGCAGGAGCTCACGCTGTTCACCATGGCGGATTTGCTCGAAAAAACTGGTTTGACTCCCGGACAGGTCGTGGATTACAAAGCATTAACCGGCGATCCGTCCGATAACATACAGGGAATCCCGGGCGTAGGACCGAAGACAGCCCAAAAATGGTTAACTGAGTACCAATCCATTGACGAGCTCTTAAAAAGCGATCCTCCGCCATCTCCTAAAATACGGCAGTATCAAGATATCTTAAGAAGAAACCAAGTATTAATCAAGCTCGATGAGCAGGTGCCAATCGAGAGAAAACCATTTGCCGATACCGCATTTCATGATTGGGACTGGAGCCAGATAGAGCCGATTTTACAGCGGTATCAGTTTCATTCCCTGATGAAACGGTTTATGCCATCCGAACAAAAAGAGTCGGTTTTTAGTGATGAAAACAGTCACGAAAATACACCAAACTCTCCGTTTGAGATGTTTTGGCTCCAAGAAAGCACCATGTTTCGATGTGATGCGGAAACGATTGAAACATATGACCTGAGTCCCATTACGCAGGATTCGCTATTTTCAGCTCCTTCTTGGTTACTTCGAATTAAACAGAGATGGCTATCCTCGCCTGTTAAAACAATTTTTTATGATTTTAAATCGCTGGCTCATCGGTTGTTCCTATCGGAAGAAGAGGTAGCGAAGATACTATTTGACGATTTGATGCTGATGTGGTACTTGCAGGATCCGAATCGCAAAGCGTATATCTTTTCGGATTGGTTAGTTTCATTTGCCCATGACGAATCGGTCACCGTAGCTGCGATTGCTCATGCCATCAGTATGACAAGGCAAGGATTGGATGAACACCAACTTGAAACGGTGTATAGTACATTAGAGAGACCATTGGTAGCTTGTTTGTATGCCATGGAGAACCGCGGTATCGCTCTATCCAGAAAAAAGCTGGCAGAAGCAAAAAAAACTCTCTTTCTGGAACAAAAAACGTTGGAAGAGACTATTTACCGAATGACTGGCGAACCCTTCAACCTTCAGTCCCCTAAACAGCTTGGCTCGGTTCTGTTTGAGAAAATGGCTTTACCGCCTTTGAAAAAAAATAAGACCGGCTATTCCACTGATGCAGAGACTTTGGAGGAACTTTCCGCTTTGCATCCTGTGATACCGAAAGTGCTGCGGTACAGAGAGGTGACAAAGGTGCTGAATACCTATTTGGAGCCGATGGAAAAATGGATGGATACAAAACAGCTGGTTCATACCCGGTTTATTCAGGCGGGTCCCTCCACAGGCAGAATAACCAGTGTCAACCCAAACTTGCAAGCTCTACCCACCCAATCGGAAACCGGTCATACCGTACGTTCGTTGTTTCAGGTTCGATCAAAGGAAAACCTATTTATCAGTGCCGATTACTCTCAGATAGACTTGCGAGTTCTCGCGCATCTTGCACAGGACCAGACAATGATGGCGGTTTTTCAACAAAATGAAGATATTCATGACAGTACCGCCAGAAAGCTCTTTCATCTCGCTTCTGACGAAATACCCACCCCGGCGATGCGAAAGCTAGCTAAAACCGTACAATTTGGCATTATCTATGGTATGAGTCCGTTTGGACTGTCTCAGACTCTCTCCATTTCCGATCAAGAAGCCAAACAGTTTATTGAAGCTTATTTTTTCGTATACAAGGGTGTTCAAGCCTATATACATCACACTATCAGCGAAGCAAGACAGAGTGGCTATGTGCGTACTATATCAGGTAGAATGAGACCGATACCCGAATTAGCCAGCACCAGAAAATCGATAAAGCAGCTTGGAGAGAGGTTAGCGGTAAATACCACCGTACAAGGTAGTTCTGCTGACATCCTTAAAATCGCGATGATCCGTCTCGAAAAAGCGCTGCCTTCCGACTCAGGTATGGTGCTTACGGTGCATGATGAGATCGTAGTAGAAACGCCAAAATATGAGTATGAAAAAGTGGCAAACCTGATGAAAGATACGATGGAACAGGCTTGGATACTTTCAGTACCGTTATCGGTGCATATCTCCATAGGGACAGATCTGGGTGAACTCAAGTGAAAACTGCCTGTATCGGTGTGACAGGGTACTTGGGTGCTGGCAAGAGTACGGTTACCGGAATTCTGGCAACCCTATCCGGCTGGTTCCCGGTCAATCTCGACACCTTAGGGCATGAAGCGTACCTGGAAAAAAAAATACGGGAGCAAGTGATCGACCATTTCGGGGAAAAGATTGTAGACACAGAAGGTCATATCAATCGAAAAGCTATCGGTGCGGTAGTATATGCGACAAAAAGCGAAAAAAAATGGCTTGAAACATTAATTTGGCCTTATATTATCAACAAAGCAAAACAATTGATAGCAGAGCATCGAGAATGCATCCTGGACGGTTTTATTCTTATCCCTTCCGGATTATTCTGCGAATGTCGTTGCATCTTGCTTGTACAAAGTTGCAAAGAGCTACTGTTGAGTAGAGCCTTAATCAAAGGATATGCTCACCCTATGGCAGAGTCTATCCTGCACTCTCAACAAGAGACATTATGGGAAGGTTTTACGACTCAACTGTCTCAACCTCTATTAATTACCGTGAATAATGACGGGTCTTATCAGGAATTGAACGCTTTGTTACGCTCGATTTGGGAGCATCAACTAAAAACCTGCTTTGAGTAGGATAAAGCAATATAAACCAAACTAGCAGAGGAAACAGAATAGGTCCGATCGAGAGAGAGAACACGATCAAGAAAGAGAGCAGACCGGAAGGTGGAGAGAGTGTTTGACTGCCGATCTCCCACCCGGATACCAAACTGTCCATCAATAGCAATATGATTAAACCGAGTAGTGTGAGGAGCACCTGTTTTATTAAAGAGGTGTTTTTTCTGTTTTGAACCGGAAGGAACCAGGATAAAGCTAAAAACAACGGATACTGCAAGTTGATTCCTTTATAGTACGGAATCGGTTTGACATAGGGAGCTACCGAACCTAACCAGACTTGTAAAACAAACCGGACAAGAGAGAGCTTTAACCAAAGATAAGGTTCAATAAGTAGCAAAAAAACTACAAAAGAGATAGCAAACCAAATAAAAAAGCGAACGCTTACCCTTTTTTGTTGATCCATTGTGTCCAACCAAAATAAAATCCGGCTATCAACAGCACAAAACTAGATTGCCAGATCAGCGTATGCCAAAGATGAAACGCGGGAAGAGAGTGCCTACCTATCATGATTAAGAGCGTTAACCGGATAAAATTCACTACTCCGGTAGCGATGAAAGCAATCAATAATCCCATCCATTTTCTGTTCCAGGCAACGGGATACCCGACCAGAAAGCTAATCAAGATGGAAAGAGGATAGATACCGGTACAATCCGGGATAATGAGGAAATTAAGCTTGGTACCATCCAAGATCTGAAAAGAGAACTGGGCATCAAGCAAACTTGGTTTGTAGGGGATCTGTAGAAAAGATAGTATTTTGGAAAGAATAAAGCTGGTGGTTTGAATGAAAAAGGACTCTACTTTACTGAGGGAAGTGATCAATACAAGCACTAAGAGCGTCATCCCAGACAAAACTATGAAGCGAAAAACCGGATGGAACCACCATTTTAGTTGTAAGAATCGCTTGTTTTTTTTCATGGTGAAAAAGAAGACACCTGGTTTGTTTAAACCAGGTGTCTGAAAGTCATATCAAAAAAGATAATTGATTTATTATCTGGAGATCAAGCTTTTACGAATCCCGAACACGCCGATACCCAGCAGAAGAACTCCTAAAAGTAGTAGCATGGGCTGGCTCATGACGGGAATGGGCTGTTCCGCAGGTAAGTCGGAGAAACCGCCAGAGTAAACTACGGCATATTTGACCGGTCCGCCAGGTGCTTTCGGTAAACTAGAAGGAATGACGCTAATACGGTACTCGCCTTTGATTTTCGGTTTCGGGATGATGATTCTTTCAACATTATTTAAAGTATCGGTACCGGTAGCCATCGGAATGGAAATGTTGGGATCCTGAGTCGGTGGTTGACCGAATTGGTTGCCGCGGTATACGATACCGGCCGGATCCATGACGACTAAATCGAGATTATGCTTTAGAACGGGCCATGTGTTCGGGGCAGCGGATTCATCGGACCACACCAAGGTCACTTCGAAAGGAACATCTGTGTTGTCCACGTTGACTTTATAAGAGATCACGTCGGCATCGATACCGGTGATATTGTCATCGAATCGCTGTACTCTGGGAGCAAGCGGAAATAACGCTTTATAAATGTTTAGACGACCCCAGCCTTGGCTGGTATCCGCAATATGCTGGGTGTCATCGTAGAATTCGTCAATACGTTGACCGTCCTGGATCAAATCATACTGGTTCGGAGTGCCGGTCATGGCCATATTGGTTGCGCCATGAATCAGGGTGGCTTTGACAAGAGAAGCTGTCGGCATAGGAGCAATCGTCATATCTTTTAGTGCTACGTAATACTGTCTTGTTAGCAAAGCTGCGCCGGACACAAAAGCAGCGGAAGTGCTGGTACCGCTCATATACACATAGTTGGAGTTGGAAGGTCGAGTAAAATTCCACTCAAACGGATAATCCTGTCGCCCGGTAGTCCGACCGGGAGGTCCGTTTCGGCCAAACGTACTCGTTAAATGGGAGGACAGATTGCTGATAATCATCGTACCGGGGGCGACCAAGTCAGGCTTGATACGGCCATCGGAAGTTCTGCCACGGGTACTGATCGCAACCATTGCCATTTTGCCAGCTGTCTGCTGAACAAATTTGGTGGCGTCTACAGAATCGGGGTATCCTCTCTCAATATCAACTCGCTCATTCTCTTCGAAAGGCGGAGCGTAGAGCGGAAGAGGTTCGTTGCCATCGGCGATCTTATCGGCGGCGATTACGTCTCCCCAGTTGGGTAAGTCGGTAGCGCCTGTCAAGAAGAGGCCAAAGTTTGCTCTAGGGGTGACGGTACCTGCTTGAGAACCATAATAAAGATCAAGGGTAGGGCGGTAATTCTCGCAAGCACCCACAGTCAAACCATTTTTCACGGGAGCGGGAGCGAAGAACTGCTGGTTCTCGCCGTCTTTCCTAGGATTGCCGAACATGAGGTCATTGTCCAGGTCATCTCCGGAATCGACAATACCGTCCAAGTTTCTGTCACGACCGTTATCACCAGCTGCCCAGACAGTCAAAAAGTCTGGTTGATAGTACTGGAAATTGTCCACGATACGGCTGATGACATTATAATCATAAGTATTGAACACCGGGGATCCGGGATCCGGGGAATAGGTCTGGTAAGCGCGTAAGAAGTAGTACCACCAGCTATTATTCATTACATGTGCCCGGTAAGGGGCTCTGTAATAGGCATCATACATCGCATAGTTGATGTTACCGGCAACGCCTTCAAAATTCGGGCTGAGTGGCGTAGTGTCACCCTCCTCAGGATAGAAGGAGGTGGGAGTGGTGATCGGGTGGTTACGAGGACCGAATACCTCTCCGGCTACTTGCGGCACATCATGGTAGGTAGTCACTTCACGCTGACCGGGATCGTATCCCGGATCAAGATCGTATTTGTAGGGGACCTCATTGGTCCAGTTAAAGTTGGCAGGATGCTCTGTCCCGCCAGGAGGTGCTGCTAAATCCCAGATAGCCGGTAGTGTGTGCTGGGTGTGGTATTTTGCGGGCCATTTTGCGGGCCAGCGTTGATCATTATACTGGTAGTTTGAGTTAGCTCTGGAGGTGTCTTCCCAACGCCAGTTCGCGGTCATCCGCTGGACGATGATACCTGCATTCGGCGCAATCCCTTTATACTGACCGCCCGAAGCGTTGCCGTTGCCAGCGATAATACCTGTCACATGGGTGCCATGTCCCCAGACATCGTTCCAGTATCGACCGTTATTCGGGGCGCGGATACGCGAGGCTGCCTGGTTGAATGAAAACCAGTACTGGTCCTTGACCGGAGGGTTGGAGAAATAATTAACTCCGCCGTAATCCTGGCTGGTCATGTCGGGAGCGTATTTATAAGCATACCGGACACGTCCGCGAAAATCCTGATGAAGCGAATTATAGTTACCATTATCCAGCCCGCTATCAAATACGGCGACGGTCTGACCAGAGCCGTCCAAACGGGTGGCAATTCGACCCGTGTTGTACTCCTGGTCGATATAGTGAGTGTTAATAATGTTACGTGCAACATCCAACTTCAGCTCAACTTTGTCAGGGGGAAGCTCCACATAAGCGATATCCGGAATCCTGGCCAAAGCAGGAATCTGGTTGTTCGGTAC
>Ga0302252_1001078_pt1 | contig 17561 bp, 30 predicted proteins | sample AAG_RA_Leu_MG_FD_193511 | JGI IMG/M metagenome (GOLD analysis project Ga0302252, IMG submission 193511) | Enriched activated sludge microbial communities from anaerobic digester in WTTP, New Holstein, Wisconsin, United States - AAG_RA_Leu | ecosystem: Engineered > Bioreactor > Anaerobic >...
ATCGCTGATTCCATTGAAACTGAAGCGGAAGGGTATCTCCACCTCAAAATTTGTGGCAGTAGGGGAGGTCGACCTGGCTATTAGCATTGTTCTATCCAGGTCTGCGGCATTCCAAAGGCTGTATTCCACGCTGGGAATGCCGGAACCATAAATCCACTGATTGAAAAACTGGTCTAGATCCTGTCCGCTGATTTGCTCTGCGAGAGCTTGAAACTCGCTGGTAATTGCATTGCCATGGCAATAGGTGCTGAAGTATTGCTGTAAAAGCTGGAAGAAATTGGCATTTCCGATTTTGAGCCTCAGCATGTGCAAAACCGAGGCGGCCTTTTCATAGGAGGGGGGTGCGAAGTAATTTGTAAAACTTGGATTGTAGATGGTCTGGGGTCCCTGGCTGTTTTCATAGCCGAGGTAATAAGAATGGTAGCTACTGGCTACATAATCCACTGCAGATTGCCAGCCGAAGCGATAATCTGTCCAGAGTTGCTCACTGTAGGTGGCAAAACCTTCGCTCAGCCAAACATCCTTGAAGGTTAAAAAACTCACCGCATCGCCATACCATTGGTGAGCCAGTTCATGAGCAATGGTTGGTTCATAGGTTCCCTGCCCATTGATAATGTAGTTCCCCAACGTGGTCATGGTTTGGTGTTCCATGGCGCCGTAGGTGCTCATATTCACCGTTGCATTGCCGTATTTTTCAAAGGGATATGCTCCGAAAAGCTGAGAAAAATAAGCGATCATTTGCGGTAACCGCTGCAGGTCGCTCAGGGCATTTGTATATTGGCTTTGCATCACGAAATTCTGAACAGGCAAATTGTCTTGCTGCGGAACGGTTTGATTGATCTCCACATAAGGCCCGGCGGTGATGCAAACCAGGTAAGTGGTCATAGGGTGCTGGCCGATCCAATCTGTGGTGGAAGTGCCATTGTTGTTATTGGTGATACCGGTTCTCAGCCCATTGGCGGCTACCTTCCAATCGCTGCGCATAGTGATGTGCAGGTCCACGATTGCCTTGTCCCAGGGATGATCGTAGCACGGCCACCAATTGCGTCCAGCATCCGGATCGGAAATGGTGAAAACTGAGTTTGTGCCAAAAATCATGCCGATATGATAGGCATCGCTGGTAAGCTGGGGAATGCCGCTGTAAAAAACCTGAGTGGTGAACTGCTGCCCCGAAGCCACGTTGCAAGCGATAGTCAGGTTCTCTCCGGTGTGGGTAAAACCGGCTGGACTGCCGTTTACCAACACATTGCTAACCGTTAAATGCCTTAGTTCGTAGGTGATGGAGCTAAGATTGGCCGTGGCGTTTACCGTGGCCAGCACGTTGCCGTTTATCTGATGTGAGGCGTCGTTCACGCTAAGCGTAATCACGTATTTTTGCACATCGAAGCCATGAGCCGAATCGGCTCGCACCGGTTCGTAAGCCCGATAAACGGAATTTGGCTGATTGTATTTGCGGGAAGGCGACGCATCCCAATTTGGAATGGCACAAAGCGAAGCTCCCAGAAAAAGCAGACAAATCAGGAGGCTGATATTGTTTCGGTTCAGCAGCATGATAACCTCGGTAACTAAATTTTCTCTGCTAGCCAGGACATGCAAATTTGCTTCCAGGACTAAGAGTATTTTTCATATATAAAGATTCGGCGAGTATGAGTTGTGATTTTTTGCAGATATCCCAGAAGAAACTCCAGATTAGGAAGATGCTACCCAGGCTTGCATTTATCAAAAAACTATTTGACAGATTTACGGAGCTAAAATCTTATGTCCAAACTAAGTAAAAAGTGCGCAATGCGCCAAGCACAAGTCCCAGATTTTGCAGGGGCTTATAGTTCTTTAGGAGGAACAATGTTATCCTTTAACCGGGATACTCTATCTGAGTATCAGAGCGGTTTGGGCTTTGCCCAGGTCCGCCCCATTAACCCAACTAACCGCAGATTAAAATCCTGTCCTGCTGGCGGAGCCCTGCGCTCTTTTTGCCACTATGCACAGGGGATTTCTGCAAAGCATCCGTGGAGGTAAAAAGTGAGTAAACACGACAATCGTATCCGGATCAAACTGAAAGCCTACGACCATCGCCTTTTGGATCAATCAGTCGCTGAGATCGTGAAATCTACTCGCAACACCGGCGCCAAAGTCGTTGGTCCGATCCCGTTGCCGACCGACCGCTCGGTTTATACGATTTTGCGCAGCCCCCATGCCGACAAGAAAAGTCAGGATCAATTCCAGATGCTGGTTCACAAACGTTTAATTGATATCGTGAATCCCACTCAGCAGACCACCAACGCGCTTAAAAAGCTGGCTCTGCCTGCCGGAGTTCATGTGGAAATCAAGGCCAACACCAGGAGCTGAACATGATCGGATTAATTGGAAAGAAAATTGGCATGACGCAGATCTTCGACGCAAGCGGCAAGGTTATTCCCGTTACGGTTATCAAAGCCGGCCCCTGCAAAGTGATCTGCAAAAGAACCGAGGCAGAAAACGGCTACATAGCCCTGCAGCTTGGTTATGAAGAAATTCCTGAACGCAAGGTAAGCAAACCCTTGCAAGGACACTTTAAAAAGAACAATAGCGGATACTACCGTTATATCCGCGAATTCCGTCCTTCCTATGGCCAGGAGATCGAAGAGATCAAGATAGGCGACGAGCTGAAGGCCGATTTCTTTGGCGAAGCCGACACGGTGAGTATCACCTCCAAATCCAAGGGACGTGGCTTCACCGGCGTGATGAAACGTCATGGTTTTGGCGGTTTCATATCCACTCATGGCAGCCATGAATCCTTCCGCGGACCTGGCTCTATTGGTCAATGCGCCCAGCCGTCCCGTGTTTTCAAAGGCGTGAAAATGGCCGGTCAGCATGGCAATGCCCAGGTGACGGTGCGCCATCTCACGATAGTGAAAGTGGATGCCGAGAATGGCTTGATCATGGTGAAAGGTGCGGTTCCCGGACACCGTAACTCCCTGGTTACGATTCATAAGGAACAATAGGTGGTGAACTGATGGTAAAAGCAAAAAAATATAATGCCAATGGCGAGCTTCTGGGCGAGATTGAATTGCCGTCCGCTGTTTTCGACGTTGACGTAAATTCCCCCCAAGTGCTTTTGCACGAAGTGGTAACCATGTATTTGGGCAACCAGCGTCAGGGCACTGTACAAAAGAAAAACCGCAGTATGACTGCCGGTAGCACCAAGAAGCTGTTCAAGCAGAAAGGTACTGGAAACGCCCGTCAGGGTACCCGCAGAACCCCGGTTCGCGTACATGGCGGAAAGGCCTTTGCGATTTATCCAAAGGATTGGTATCGTCCCATTCCGCGCACCAAGAAGCGTATGGCTTTGAAAGTAGCCCTTACGGATCGGGCCCGTGATGGCAGAATCATGATCGTGGAAGGTCTCAGCTTTGAGCAGGCCAGCACCAAGAAAGCCCTGGAACTTCTGGGCAAGATTATTCCTGAGAAGGGACGCAAGCTGGTGGTGACCGATGGGCATCATCTGCCCACCGTGAAAAGCTTCACCAACCTCCCCGATGTGCTTACCGATCGTGCCGACGGCCTCTATGCCTATGAAGTGCTGAAAAGCAGCTACATCGTTATGAGCGGCGAAGCTCTGAAAAAAGTGGAGGAGGTATTCAGCTCATGATACACCCGCGCAACATCCTGATCAGTCCGATCATCACAGAAAAAAGTGGCAATCAACTGCAAGCCCAGAACTCCTACAGTTTCAAGGTTAGCATCAATGCCAATAAAATCGAGATAAAGCACGCCATCGAACGCATCTTTGCCGTGAAGGTAGTGGCTGTGAATACTATCCGCTATATGGGTAAACCCAAACGCCTGGGTAAATACAGCGGCAAACGTCCCGATTGGAAGAAAGCCATAGTAACGCTTCGCGAAGGCGACAAGATCGCCGATTTTGAAGCATAAAGAGGTGAAGAATGGGTATTAAGAAATACAAACCGACCACTCCGACCCTCCGCTTCCGCACGGGTTACACCTTCGACGAGATAACTGCCACAGCGCCGGAAAAATCTCTGCTGAAGCCGGTGCGTAAAAGCGGTGGACGTAATAACACCGGTAGGATCACCTGCCGTCATCGTGGTGGTGGCCATCGCCGTCATTACCGCATCATAGATTTCAAGCGCGACAAAGCTGGTATTCCAGCCAAAGTCGCATCGATCGAATATGATCCCAATCGCACTGCCCGCATCGCCCTGCTGCACTACGTAGATGGCGAAAAGCGCTATATCATTGCTCCTGACGGCCTGGAAGTGGGTGCCAAGGTGATGAGCGGTCCCAATGCCGAAATAGCCGTCGGAAATGCCATTCCGCTGGAAAAGATTCCCTTGGGAAGCGTGGTTCACAACATCGAACTGAAGAAAGGCAAAGGCGGCCAGATTGCCCGCAGCGCTGGTACCTTCGGTCAGATTGTGGCCAAGGACGGCGATTATGTGCATGTGAAAATGCCTTCAAACGATGTGCATTTGATCCGCAAGGAATGCCTGGCCACCATGGGACAGGTTAGCAATCAGGATCACAGCCTGATTCAGATCGGCAAAGCCGGACGCAAACGCTGGAAAGGCATACGCCCTACCGTCCGCGGTGTGGCAATGAACCCGGTTGATCACCCCATGGGTGGTGGAGAAGGCAAGACCTCTGGAGGAGGACACCCCGTGTCTCCCTGGGGCAAGCCTGCCAAAGGCGGAAAAACCCGCAAAACCCGCAAATACAGCGATAAATACATCGTGAAAGCGGTTAAAAAGAGATAGTGTGAGGATATAGAAAATGGCACGTTCGATTAAAAAAGGCCCCTTTGTAGACGCCCATCTGCTGAAGAAAGTGGAAGTGCTGGATACTGACGGCAAGAAAAGCGTGATCAAGACCTGGTCCCGCCGTTCCGTGATCATCCCCACCTTTATCGGCCATACCTTCAGCGTTCACAACGGGCACAAATTCGTCCCCGTATATGTAACCGAGAACATGGTTGGCCACAAGCTGGGTGAGTTTTCTCCCACTCGTACCTACCGCGGACACAAAGAGAAGAAGAAAAAGGGCAAATAGGAGATAGCAAATGGAAGCAACAGCAAAATTACGTTTTACCCGCGGTTCAGCCCGCAAGGCTCGCTTGGTGCTGGATACCATTCGCTACAAGCGCGTAAGCGAAGCCCAGAATCTTCTGAAGTTTTCACGTCGCAGAGCCGCCACTGCCATAGGCAAGCTGCTTGATTCGGCCATTGCCAATGCCCAGGTGAAAGACCCCAAGGTTGATCTCAGCCAGATGTTCGTAACCGTGGCAACCGCAGACGAAGGCCCTCAAATGAAGAGATTTATGCCCAGAGCTCAGGGAAGAGCCTTTATGATCAGGAAGCAAACCTGTCATATCTCCCTGGAGATTCAAACCATAGAATAGGAGGAAAACCTTGGGACAAAAGATACATCCTGTCCTTTACCGCCTCGGTGTTAATAAAGACACCGAATCCATCTGGTTTGCTCAAGGAACATCTTATGTGGATTTTCTCCAGGAAGACATCAAGATCCGGAGCTACATCCACAAGCGCTTGAACGGTAAATCCGTATCCAAAGTGAAGATTTCCCGTAAAACCAGTTCTATCACCATAGATATCCACACCGCCCGTCCGGGGCAGGTGATCGGAAAGAAAGGCGAAGACATCGACAAGCTTCGCAACGAACTGAACGTTCTGATCAACAAAAACCGCAAGAATCCGCTTACCGTGGCCATCAATATCGAGCCTATCGATAAGCTGTGGCTGGATGCCCGACTTGTGGGACAAGAGATTTCCCGCCAGTTGGAAGAGCGTGTTTCCTTTCGCCGCGCCATGAAAATGGCTATCCGCAATGTTATGAAAGAAGGCGGACAAGGCGTGAAGGTGCAGGTTTCCGGCCGTTTGGGCGGAGCCGAGATTGCCCGTACGGAACGTTATAAACAAGGCCGCACCCCGCTGCATACCCTGCGTGCCGACATCGACTATGCCCATGTGGAAGCCAATACCACTTATGGCGTGATCGGCATCAAGGTCTGGGTATACAAAGGCGATATTTTAGGCTAAAGGAGAGAAGGAATGTTAGCCCCCAAAAAAGTAAGACATCGCAAGATGATGAAAGGCAAAAGAAGTGGCCTTTCCTGGACTGGATGCAACGTTTCCTTCGGCGATTATGGATTGATCGCCCTCGAGGATGCCTTTATTTCCAGCCGCCAGATAGAAGCCGCCCGTATTGCCATCACCCGCCATATGAAACGTTTGGGAAAAGTATGGATCAGGATATTCCCGGATAAGCCAATCACTCAGAAGCCGGCAGAAACCCGTATGGGAAAAGGCAAAGGCGCACCTGAGTATTGGGTAGCCGTGGTTCGTCCCGGTCGCGTGCTTTTCGAGATCGAAGGTGTGGACATCAAGATCGCCAAAGAAGCTATGCGTTTAGCAGCTCATAAACTGCCGATCAAGACCCGTGTAATCGCTCGGGAAGGAGTGGAACTATGAAGACCGAAGAAATCCGTGACCTTAGCGTTACCGAGCTGGAAACCAAGCTGGAAGAACTGCGCATCGAGCTTTTCAACCTGCGTTTTCAGAAAGCCAAAAACCTGCTCGATCGTCCTGACCGGATTCGCATCGTCCGGCGCGATATTGCCCGGATTATTACCATCATCAAAGAAAAAGAGCTAAAGGCTTGAGGTGACAAGTGGCTGATAATAGAAAAATGATCAAACAGGGAATTGTCGTTAGCGACAAGAACGATAAGACCATAGTGGTTCGTGTTCAGCGTCAATTCATCCATCCGCTGTATAAAAAGACCGTGCGCCGCCATAAGCAATTCATGGCGCATGATGAGACCAACGACGCCCACGAAGGCGATGTGGTTCAGATTATGGAATCACGTCCCATGAGTGCCCGGAAACGCTGGACTCTGCACAAAATAGTAGAAAGAAGCAAGTAAAAGGGGTTTTGGAATGATTCAAGTTCAAACCATGTTGAATATCGCCGATAACTCCGGCGCAAAGAAAGCAATGTGCATCAAGGTTCTTGGCGGCACAAAGCGGAAATATGCGTCGATTGGTGACGTTATTGTAGTCGCGATCAAATCTGCCACTCCCGGTGGCAAAGTGAAGAAAGGAACCGTCGAAAAAGCTGTGATCGTTCGCACCCACAAAGAAGTGCGCCGTCCGGATGGCTCTTATATCCGTTTTTCGGATAATGCAGCCGTGATCATCGACGAAAAGCACGAACCCAAAGGCACCCGCATTTTCGGGCCGGTAGCTCGTGAGCTGCGTGAACATCATTACATGAAGATCGTTTCGCTGGCACCGGAAGTGCTGTAGGAGGAGAGAAAGTGGCAACGAATAAACTGAACCTCAAGAAAGGTGACTTTGTGGTGGTGATCTCCGGGGAAGACAAAGGCAAAAAGGGCCACGTCCTGAAAGCCTTTCCGAAAACCGGACGCGTCATCGTGGAAAAAGTGCACATGATCAAAAAGCATGCCAAGCCGACCCAGCGCAATCCGCAGGGTGGGATCATCACTATGGAAGCTCCCATCCAGGCTTCAAACGTGATGCTGTTCAACGAGAAGCTGAATGCCGTTTCCAAACCGGTATTCGTAGTGCGTGAAGGCCATCGCGTCCGCGTTTGTAAAAAGAGCGGCGACGAGCTGTAGAGGAGAGAATAGTAAATGAACCGTTTGAAAGAACAATACAAAGCCCAGGTGGTGGGAGCCCTTACCAAGCGTTTTGGCTACAAGAATCCCCATCAGGTTCCCAAGCTGGACAAGATAGTGGTAAGCATGGGTGTGGGTCATGCCACCCAGAACAAAGCCCTGTTGGATAATGCAGTGAAGGATATGGAACAGATCTGCGGACGCAAGGTGATCGTTACCAAAGCCCGTAAATCCATCTCCAACTTTAAACTGCGTCAGGGCATGCCCATCGGCTGCAAAGTAACCCTGCGGGACGAAGTGATGTATGAATTTTACGATCGCCTCATCTCCATCGTAATTCCCCGTATTCGCGATTTCCGCGGCATCCCGGCCGACTCCTTCGACGGCAGAGGAAATTTCTCCTTTGGCCTGAAGGAACAGACTGTATTTCCCGAGATCGAATACGACAAGGTAGATGCCATTCGCGGGCTGAATATTACCATCGTAACCACAGCACACACCGATGAAGAGTGCCGTGAACTGCTCAGCGAACTGGGAATGCCCTTCCAGAAGAATCAATAAGGAGAGATAAGTGGCCAAGAAATCACTCATCATCAAACAGCAACGCACCCCCAAGTTCCAGGTTAGAAAATACAACCGTTGCATGATCTGCGGCCGGCCCCGCGCTTTTATGCGCGACTTTGGCATGTGCCGTCTATGCTTCCGCAAGTATGCTTCCATGGGACAGATTCCCGGGATTACCCGCAGTAGCTGGTAAATGAGAATGACGGTAAGCTCCTGCTCGAACTGCGGATGCAATACGAATGAAATACGGATGGGATTCGTATTTCAAACGCAATGCTTTCCCAATTCAAGCCGGTTTGACTTATCCAAGAAAGAAAACACACAGATAAATGAGGAAAACAAATGAGTGTTAGTGATCCGATAGCTGATGCATTGACCAAGATCCGCAATGCATATCGTGCCGGACATGCGCAGGTGATCGTGAACCATAACCGGCTCGTAGAAGCCCTGGTGAACATCCTTGCCGCCGAGAATTTTGTGAATAGCGTGCAGATTCTCGATAAAGATCCGGAGCACAAGATTAATTATAAGCGAATAATGGTAATCCTTCGCTACACCAATGCCGGTGATCCGGTCATGCAAGGATTGGTAAGAATTTCCAAGCCCGGCCGCCGCGTGTATGTGAAAGCCGACAACCTGCCCAGCGTTTACAACAACACCGGCTGTGCCATCATCTCCACCAGTAACGGTGTGATGGTAGACCGCGATGCTCGCCTGAAACGTGTGGGCGGCGAATACGTCTGTAAAGTTTGGTAGGGAGGATATTGTGTCACGCATAGGCAAAGCCCCCATCAAACTTAGCTCCGGAACAGAAGTGAAACTCAATGGCGAAGTAGTGAACGTAAAAGGGAAACTGGGCGAACTCAGCTATACCCTGATGCCTGGAATCACTGTGGAAATGGAAGACAATATCGTGCATGTAAAGCGTAGCGACGACACCAAAGGTCAGCGTGCTCTGCATGGCCTTACCCGCGCCTTGCTGCAAAACATGGTAACCGGCGTAAGCGATGGCTTCCAGAAAATCCTGCATATCTTCGGAACCGGCTATAGCTCCGAAGTGATAGGCCCCTGGTTGAAACTGACTCTGGGATACTCCCACGATATTCTTCTCCAGATTCCGGCCGGACTGCAGGTTAGCACCGAGGCCGTTCCCCGTTCCAAGGGGACTCGTTCAGACTTCACCAGCATTATTACTATCAAAGGGATCGACAAACAACTGGTCGGTCAGTTTGCGGCTCAGGTTCGCGGTTGCCGTCCTCCCGAAAACTACAAGGGCAAAGGCGTCCGCTATAATGATGAGTATGTAACTATCAAAGCCGGAAAAGCCGGGTCAAAATAAGGGAAGGTAAAGAAATGATAAAACCTACAACAATAACCAAAGCCGCCCTCCGTGCCCGTCGCCGCGCTGCCATCCGCAAACGTCTCAGCGGTACAGCAGAACGTCCCCGCTTGGTGGTAAATCGCTCGTTAAATCATATCTATGCGCAGATCATCGATGATGTGCGCGGGATTACCCTGGTGTCGATGTCCACTCTCGCCAAAGAAATGCCCGCAACGGACGGTAAAAAGAAAACCGAAAAAAGCTTTGAAGTTGGCGTAAAGTTGGGCGAAAAAGCCCTCGCCGCCGGAATCACCAAAATCGCTTTTGACCGTGCCGGATACAAATATCACGGCAGAGTGAAAGCCCTGGCCGATGGTGCCCGCAAAGCCGGGCTGATATTCTAAGGGAGGATACTTTGAATTACGAACAGCACCAGACTGAAGAAGAAAGATTAGTAGAAAAAATAGTGGAAACCCGGCGTGTGGCCAAAGTCGTGAAAGGCGGCCGCAATTTCAGTTTCTCGGCCATCGTAGTAGTGGGCGACAAACAAGGCAACGTTGGTGTAGGCAGTGGCAAAGCCAATGAAATAGTTGATGCCATTCGCAAAGCCAAAGAAAAAGCCACCAAGAATATGTTCCGGGTTCCGATCGTGAAAGGAACCGTTCCACATGAGATCGTAGCACGTTATGGCGCATCCCGCGTGATGATCAAGCCGGCCTCTCCGGGTACTGGAGTTATCGCAGGCGGAACCACTCGCGCCATCTTTGAAGCAGCCGGGATCGAAAACATCCTGTGTAAATCCCTGGGCTCAAATACCCCTACGAACGTGGTGAAAGCCACCGTGAACGGACTGAAAGCCATGCGTACAATGGCCGACATTTCCCGCCTGCGCAATAAAACCATGGCGCAATTAACCGGCCGGGAGGAGAAATGAAGCTGAAAGTGACCCAAATCCGCAGCACGATAAATAGAATTGAAGACCACAAGCGGGTAGTCGAATCCCTCGGTCTTGGGAAGATCGGTAAAAGCCGTATTCATAACGACACCCCCTCCATCAGAGGTATGATCAAAAAGGTCGGATACCTCCTAAAAGTCGAAGAATTGCAGGGAGAATAACGATGTTAACCTTAAGCAATATTGGCAGACCAGCCGGAAGAAAAAACAAGAAACGTCTGGGAAAAGGCCAGGGCTCCGGATGGGGACACCAGGCTGGCCGCGGACACAAGGGCAAAAAAGCCCGAGCCGGTGGAAACGTTTCTCCCGCTTTTGAAGGTGGTCAGATGCCCATGCATCGCCGCCTGCCCAAACGCGGTTTCAAGAATATCTTCCGGGTCGGCTACCGCGCCCTGAATCTGGAACGCCTGCAAGGCCTGGAAGAAACTGAATTCGACGTAAGCACCCTCGAAAAGATGGGCCTGATCCCCTGCAAAGGTAAGAAGGCAATGGCTCCGGTGAAGATTTTGGCTGGAACCAAGGAAGAATTCACCAAAACCGTCAACATCAAAGCTCATGCCTTTTCCGAAAGAGCCAAAGAGCTGATCGAAAAGAACGGTGGCAAGGCGGAGGTAGTGTAACTTGTTAAAAACCATAGGTAACATGTTCCGGATACCGGACCTGAAGAAGAAGATACTGTTCACCGCGCTGTTTTTGGTGCTCTACCGCCTGGGAAGTTTTATTCCGGTTCCCGGTGTGGACGCCAGTGCGCTAAGGGCTTTCTTCGAAGGTGCCAGGGAAGGCGGAAACACCCTCTTTGGTCTCTTAGACCTCTTTGTGGGTGGAAACTTCGAGCGTGCTTCAGTTTTTGCGCTGGGAATCATGCCCTATATTACCGCCTCCATCGTTATCCAGCTTTTGGGAAGCATTATTCCTTATTTTGAAAAGCTGCGCAAAGAAGGTGCCGATGGGCAAAAGAAGCTGAATCAGATTACCCGTTATGGAACGGTTGGTCTGGGCGCTTTCAATGCCATCACCATCACCATGTGGCTCACCAATCTTTCCGGAGGGGTTGTTCCCGCTCCTGGAGTGTTGTTTCATCTTACCGGGATCATTACCCTGATTACCGGAACCATGATTGTAATGTGGCTGGGTGAACAGATTACGGAACACGGAATTGGCAATGGGATATCGCTGATCATCTTTGCGGGTATTATCGCCAGATATCCGGAAGGTTTCATCAGAATGTTCCAAAAGATTGGAGCGGATCCCAGCTACACCTGGAAGGCCGTGGTTGCGGTAGTTCTGATGGTTCTGGTAACCGCAGCGGTAATCTTCGTAACCGAAGCCATCCGTAAAATCCCGGTGCAGTATGCCAAGCGTATCGTGGGTCGCAGAGTATATGGCGGTCAAAGCACCTATATTCCTTTGCGGGTAAATACCGCAGGCGTGATTCCGATCATCTTTGCCCAAAGCATCCTGATGTTTCCTGCCACCATTGCTGCCCTTTTTGGCAGAGGTGGGGGATTTTGGGCTACCTTGCAGAGATGGCTGTCTCCTGGTGCTGCGCTTTACACTCTCCTTTATGTTGCATTGATCGTGTTCTTTGCCTATTTTTATACATCGATGGTGTTAAACCCCACCGAAATGGCAGAGAACATGGTAAAATACGGTGGTCATATTCCAGGGAAAAAACCCGGAAAGAAAACTGCCGAATACATCAATAACGTGCTGGTACGCATTACTCTGCCAGGCGCTATCTTTTTTGCCTTTATCGCTTTACTTCCCGAGATTATGAGCAACCAGTTTGATCTGCCTTTCTACTTTGGCGGAACGGGGCTGATTATCGTGGTTGGCGTGGCGCTGGATACCTTGCAGCAGATCGAATCACACCTGGTGATGCGGCACTACGACGGTTTCATGAAGAAAGGCAAACTGCGCGGACGTTCCAGTTAAGCTATGATTTACCTCAAAACGCCTTCTGAAATTGATAAAATGCGGGAAAGTTGCCAGATAATCGCCGGGCTGCTGGATAGCCTGCATGAGCTGATCAAGCCTGGAGTGAATACTCTGGACTTGGATGCCTATGCCGAAGAATATATTCGCAGCCGGGGAGGAACACCCTCATTCAAGGGTTATCAGATTCCTGGGCTCAATCCTTTCCCTGGTTCCATCTGCGCCTCGGTGAATTCTGCGATTGTGCATGGAATTCCCAGCCGCAAAGTGGTTCTGAAAGAAGGTGACATCATTGGTATCGATGTTGGTGTGGTAAAAGAAGGTTATCATGGCGATGCAGCCCGCAGCTACCGGGTGGGCGAGATCAGCTCTGCGGCAGAGAACCTGATGCAGATCACTGAAACCAGCCTCTACCTGGGGATCGCAGCCGCAATACCTGGGAACCGGGTCGGCGATATCAGCCATGCCATAGGATCCTTTATCGGGAAAAACGGCTATTACGTAGCAGACAACCTTACCGGACACGGGATAGGCCGCAGTTTGCACGAAGAACCCCAAATTCCGAATTCCGGTAAGCCCGGGCGCGGACCTCGCCTTGCCGCAGGAATGACCCTGGCTATTGAGCCCATGGTAAACATAGGCACCAACCGTGTAACCGAGAAGGGCTGGGAGTTTTGCGTAGCGGATAAATCGCTTTCCGCACACTTCGAGCACACAATACTGGTAACCGACACCAAACCCGAGATTTTGACAGCCCTGTGAGGATAGCAAAATTATGAGTAAATCTGGCGTTATCGAAGTGGAAGGCGTAGTAACCGAAGCCCTTCCGAATACCACTTTTCGCGTGCAACTGGAAAATGGCCATGAGATACTGGCTCATTCATCCGGTAAAATGCGAATGAATTATATCAGAATCCTGCCAGGCGACAAGGTGAAGGTAGAGCTTTCTCCCTACGACCTGAGCCGCGGCAGAATTACCTACCGTTATAAATAAAAAATGATTGCATACAGCCCTGTGGCTAGCAAGGAGAAACCATGAAAGTGAAAGCTTCCGTGAAATTGATCTGCAAAGATTGCAGAATCATCAAACGCTTCGGCGTTATCCGTGTAATCTGCAGCTCCAACCCTAAACATAAACAGAGACAAGGTTAAGGAGGAAACACTTGGCACACATCGCAGGTATTGAACTTCCCAGAACCAAGCGTCTGTTCATTGGGTTAACCTATATCTATGGCATCGGGCGCACCCTTGCCAAAGATATCTGCAAAAAAGCAAACATCGATGAAATGAAGAAAGTGGCTGACCTCAGTCTTGATGAAGAAAAGATTCTTCGCGACATCATTCAGAACGAATATGTGGTGGAAGGCAGCCTCAGAACCCAGGTAGCCATGAATATCAAGCGCCTGATGGAAATCGGGTGCTATCGCGGCTTGCGCCATAAACGCGGCCTTCCTGTGAGAGGACAGCGGACTCACACCAATGCCCGCACTCGCAAAGGTCCTCGTGGCAGCGCCATTAAGAAGAAGAAATAGGAGTAATCATGGCTAAGAAAACCCGAGTAAAGAAAAAACGCGTGCGTCTGGCTTTTGATGAAGGCCTGGTCTTTGTCCATTCCAGTTTTAATAACACCATCATTTCGCTTACCGACCGGGCTGGCAACGTTCTGGCCTGGAGCAGCGGCGGAAAGATTGGTTATAAAGGCTCCCGTAAAAGCACTCCCTTTGCCGCTCAGATGGCCGCTTCCGAAGTGGCCAAAGCCGGTGCGGAAATGGGTATCCAAAAGGTTGGCGTGATCGTGAAAGGCCCCGGCGGGGGACGTGAATCCGCTATCCGTGCGGTAAATGCCGCCGGCTTGAGAGTCACCATGATCAAGGACGAAACCCCCATTCCTCATAATGGATGCCGTCCACCCAAAACCAGAAGGATCTAAGGAGAGGAAGAATGGCCAGATATACAGGACCAAAAGCAAAACTTTGCCGTAAATTCGGTGAGAACATCTTCGGCACCGCCAAATACGATAGGATTATCGGCAAGCGCAAATATCCATCGGGACAACATGGTAAAAACATGCGTCGCAAGCTTTCCGATTATGGCGTCCACCTGAAAGAAAAGCAGAAACTGCGCAGCACCTATTGCCTGTTGGAAAAGCAATTCCGCAATTACTTCTTCAAGGCTGCCAAGGCCAGTGGAGTAACCGGCGACAACCTGTTGCAGACCCTGGAACGTCGTTTTGATAACGTAGTGTACCGCATGGGCTTTGCCGTTACCAGAATGCAGGCTCGCCAGTTTATAAACCATGGACACTTTCAGATCAACGGCAAGAAGGTGGACATTCCTTCTCAGCTTTTGAAAGAAGGCGATATCGTAGAAGTGAAACCCCAAAGCCGTGGCATCAAACCCTTGGTGGAAGCCATGGACAGAACCGAGGTCAGCTCGCCCTTCGCTTGGTTGAGCATAGATAAAGAAAATTTCCGCGGTCAATTCAATGCAATCCCCGCAGCCAGCGAGATTCCGGTCTCCGTGGATCTGCGTCTCATTGTTGAGTTCTATTCCAAGTAATGCCGCTATCAGCTTTAAGGAGCAGCCATGATGTATCTTGAACCACTGCAAATGCCCGAAACCGTGGAACACGACAAAGCGTCGTATTCACGCAATTACGGCAAATTTGAAATCGGCCCTTTGGAACCGGGTTTTGGAACCACGCTGGGTAACACCCTGCGCCGGATTCTGTTATCCAGTATCCAGGGAGCTGCGGTTCGTTTTGTACGGATTGAAGGCTTGCACCACGAGTTTTGCCCCATTCCGGGAACCAATTCCGATTATATCGATTTGATCCTGCGAATCAAACAGCTCGTGATCCAGTCCAATTCCGTGGAAGAAATCCCCATTGTTTTGGAACATAAGGGCAAAGGGGTGATCACCGCTTCGCTGATCCAGGAAAACTCCCACATAAAGATTATCAATAAGGACCTCTATCTTTTGGAAGTAGTGGAAGATATTGACTTCAAGCTGGAAATGATCGTGGGAATCGGACGCGGCTACGTATCTGCAGACCGTCAGAATCCTGAAGGTAAAGCCATTGGCTTTATCCCGATCGATTCCATCTATTCGCCCATCCTGAAGGTGAATTTCAGCGTTACCCATCAGCGGGTGAAAGAAAGAATGAATTTCGACCGCTTGATTCTTGAAATTCATTCCAATGGTGCCGTGGAACCGATGATTGCGCTTTTCCTGTCTGCCAAAATCCTGAAGGATATGGCCGCCAAGATAGCTCTCTTTGAAACAGAGCCGGAATACATCCGCGACATCGAGCTCGATCCTGACCTCGAAGAGAAAGAACGCATCCTGCGCATGAGCGTAAAGGAAATTGAACTGACCGTCCGCGCTGCCAATTGCCTGGCAGGCGCAAAAATCGAAACCATCGGCGAACTCGTTTCCAAAAGCGAAGCTGAAATGCTCAAATTCCGGAATTTCGGCAAAAAATCCCTGGAAGAGATCGTTCTAAAACTTAAAAAATACGACCTGGAACTAGGTATGGACGTGGAAGGCATCTATCGCAAGATAAAAGAAGCCCGCAGCCGCGGTATCCTGCCCCCTGAAGATTCTCCAGCTCCGGCTACTCCTGCTCCCAAAAAGGAAAAGAAAGTGGCCGAGGAAACCCCGGAGCCTGAAGATGTGGTTACCGCCACACCCCGTAAACCAGTTCCAGCCCCCAAAAAGAAGGTGAAAAATGCGACACAGAGTTGAAGGTAGAAAATTCGGACGAGAAACTGATGCCAGACGCCTGATGATGAGAAACCTGGTAAAATCCATGGTGGAACACGGTCAACTGAATACCACCCTGGCCAAAGCCAAAGAAATGCGCCGCTACGTAGAACGTGTAATCACCTACGGCAAAGCCAATACCGTGCATGCCAGAAGACTGGCCTATAGCGTCCTCGGCGATAGAACCCTGGTGAAAAAGCTGTTTGACGAAATCGCACCAGCTTTCGAAGGCCGCAACGGTGGCTATACCAGAGTGCTCAAAGCCGGCTTCCGTAAAGGCGATAGCGCACCCATGGCCATCATCCAGTTCGTGGAAGAATCTACTATAAAACCTAAAAAAGATGCTATCAAGGCAAAAGACCTTAATAAATAAAAAATTCGCATCTAACATAAAGAGCGGCTGGCTTAGGCTGGCCGCTCTTCTGTTATTTAGATGCGGGAAGAGAAAAACTACTGCAAACGGTAAAGAATTTGATTGCTTAGGCTTTACAGCTTTATAGATAAGCTTAGCACTTCACCAATTTTACTCTCTTAACCGCCTTGCCATCCAGGCTTAGCTGCAGTATATAAATGCCGGATGCCACATGCCTGCCACTATCGTCGCAACCTTCCCAAGCAAGAACTTGAGTGCCTTTGCTTTGGCTACCCTGATGCAAGGTTCGCACCAGCTGTCCTTTCAGGTTGTATAGCTTTAGCTCCACCACGCTATCTTTGCCAAGCTCATAACTGATAACGGCAAGATCGCTGAAAGGATTGGGCGATACTGAAACCCGGCCTATTACAGGAATCATGGTTTCGTCGCTGTTTGCCACTCCGCTGATGATAACCGTAACGCTGTTGGTGGGCTCGGATTCCACCACTCCATATAAAGCAACCACAAAGTAGCTAAGGGTGTCGTTCACCGGGCTGTAATCCCGGAAAAGCCTGCAACCTGGATCCTGGATATCTGCGTATGCTTGGTTATTGCGGTAAATGCGAAAGCCGGAAAGGCTGCGAGCACCATCCGGCATCTGCCAGCCAAGCAGGATTTGCTGATTCCACAGCTCTGCGCTAAGGTGGTAAGGACTGGCGATCGGTTGATATTCATAAGCCCCCAGGTCGATAACTGCGTTGCCATCCCCATCGCCATCCCAAACCCGTTCATTTCCTCCTGCGTCATACGAGGGTTCATAGAAAGCCGGCTGCAAACCGATATCTATGAGGGGCGAAGCTGCAGACAAGCGGTAAGGATGGCTGCCAAAACCCACAAACTGCGGATCCAGAGCCAGATTATTGTCATGCCATACTATCTCATTCAGGGAGCTCATATTATAAATGCCGCTAAGCCCATTGCGGATGCAGTTAGTGTCGAATTCCAGCCTTCCGCTGA
>Ga0302252_1001080_pt1 | contig 17516 bp, 16 predicted proteins | sample AAG_RA_Leu_MG_FD_193511 | JGI IMG/M metagenome (GOLD analysis project Ga0302252, IMG submission 193511) | Enriched activated sludge microbial communities from anaerobic digester in WTTP, New Holstein, Wisconsin, United States - AAG_RA_Leu | ecosystem: Engineered > Bioreactor > Anaerobic >...
CATCAATAATGCACTGCCATACAGCTGCTATGTCCTCATCTAATTCAGCCATGACCGCTTTTGGGACCAGCCTCTCAAATAGTGCTGTAAGGCTGATAATCCCGCCACCTGCAAAAGGCTCAATGAGGATATTCGGTTTAACGATTCTGTATTTTATCCATCTCCTGAAGCTAGGGACAAACCAGGTCTTTCCGCCAGGATACCGAAAGGGACTTCTCTGAGGTACTGATGCCACATTGACTGGCTTTGGCACTTCTCCTGGGAAAAGCAAGGTCTGTTTTGTCGCAGCCACCTTAAAACACTCTCTCAATGGTCTTGTTGTTTGGTGGAGTCTCCAGCTGTTCATCAAGCTTCTCTTGAAGTAGGTTTATGAATTCTTCTAATTTTCCTGGACAAGGGGTAGTTATGATATTCAATGCAGGCTCAAATTCTGTAAATACTTCATCTATCTTTCTGAGACAATATTTCGCTTGTCCATGGTCTTCTATTAGCTCTAGATCATATATCAGCCATGCGATATCTGCGTTCTCTTTGCAAACACTTTCCATTTTTGGGAGCGTATCATAAAAGCCCTTATTGAGAGCCACAGCAATCTTCTTCTTCCAAGAATTAAGAATTCCGCCTTTGAAGAGGAGTTGAGGGACCAATCTTTTCCTAGAGGATGATAGGTAATCCGGACGAGGGTAATTAGGTTGAGTGGACCAGTCCATTAATGCGCGATTCTTGGGATCTTCAATGTAATATTCAAAGGGCGCTCTTACATTTCCTGATATATAGACTGCTTGGACCTCCAAAGCGCCAAAGTCATAAACTTTCCCTTCATCGTCATAAGCCACCAACACAACATCAATATTACCAGCGGTCTTGCCATTATCGTCATTCAGCCTGACCTCGGTCAGCGAACTCCAGTTAGCGTCTTCATCGAAGAAGAAAGATGCTGCATCATCTGTTATCATCCATTCTTCTCTAAACCTTATAGGACAGGTGATGACTGGTTTTTTCTGATGGTAAATGCTGCAGACACCCAGGGGATTCTTTGCTTTATCCTTCGTGCAATTAGGCACCTTGTTATTGAACGGGCAGAGTCTCTTTGATCTATATCAGTCTGCTTTGGTCGACTGGTCATCTATCAGATAGCCAAAGATTTCTGCAAGTGGCTGAGATGCTTCTTTCATGTATCTTTCCTATTCGTTTTGGCTTATTGGCTTTTATCTGTTCTCCTCATGCCAATATTCGGTAATCTACCGAAAAAATGCAAAATCAACACAGCGGCACTCTTCCCGCTAAGAGTCTCAACTCTTCTCTTTGAATCCCTCTTCTCCTATGAGGGGAACGAAGATCACGCCCATCTTCCGCTCCGCAAAGAAGCCGTTCTTTCTGGTCACCAGGTACAGCTCCTGGTAGTCCTCTCCTACAGGAATGACCATCTTGCCCCCTGTCTTAAGCTGCTGCTTGAGCGGCTCGGGGATGCTGGGTGCGGTGGCCGCCACGCTGATCCGGTCATAGGGAGCGTGCTCCGGCAGGCCCAGGCTTCCGTCGGACTGGATCACTGTCACATTCTCCACTCCCGCCCGGGCCAGATTCAGTCTGGCCGCCTCCACCAGTTCTGCTATGCGCTCCACGGAGTAGACATGCCCTTCCGGGCGGACCAGCTCGGCCATAACCGCGGCATGGTAGCCGCTACCGCCGCCGACCTCCAGCACTTTCATTCCTGGCTGCAGGTCGAGGATGGTGCACATTATGGCCACCATATGAGGTGCGGATATAGTCTGGCCCCGGCCTATGGGAAGGGGTGTGTCGTCGTAAGCCCGGCTCTGCAGCGGCTCGGGGAGAAACAGCTCTCTTGGCACATGGGACATGGCCGATATGACCCGCGGATCGGCTACTTCCTCCAGGCCTCCCAGGAGCTGCTCTTTATTCAAATCTCTCGACCCCAGATCCTCTGGATATCCTTGGCCTCGGCGGCATCGGAAAAGCCCTCGCCGCGGAGCTTGATCTTTACTATCTCATAGCGGGACCCCTTGGCCGACCTGGCCTCGCCCACAGTGAAGAGCTCATCGCCGGGAACGCTGATCTTGATAGGGCGGGTCTGGCCGCTGCGGTAGATGGAGATCTTCACTGCCACCTGGTCTGTAGCCCGGGCCCAGACGGTCCGGACCGAGGCAGCGGGAGCGCTATCTACTCTCCGGTCCGTCTCCAGGGATGTGATCTGGGCCATGACCACATCCCTGGCCGGATCGTCTACTAGAAGCTCATCTCCCACCCGGAGAAGCTCCTTGGCCGGGATATGGATGAAGTAGGGCTGGGACTGCTGCTCAGAGCTGACGATAACCTTCAACTTGACCAGACGCTCCCTCTCGGCCGGAAGGCTGTACACCATCCCGCAATCCTCGCAGCGCACCAAATTCTCCTGTCCCGATTTTATCAGGGCATGATCGGTGTCGCTGCCGCAGGAGGGACAGAAGATCTGATCTTGTATCATAATAGAATAATGGATATGGTAGGTATTTAAATTATGGCGGAGAGCCGGAGGACTTGCATCTCGCGCAGGGCGGCTAAATTTTACAATAGAAAAATTTTTTAAAGAAGAGAGCAGATCAAGACTTATGAAAGAAAATAATAGTGATTGCCGGATCTCCCCGGAGAGGAGCGCTGATGAGTGCTGCAGCATTGCCGAGAGCATGATTGAGGAGATCAATCAGATCAACCTGCCCGAGAGGCATGCGGGGCTGTACTCAGGCGCAAGCTGGAAGGGCTCTTTTAGAAAAAGGCTCATCCGCCAGATCAGGGAGGCCAGAAAGCTGGCCATGGTTTGATCTTATTTTAATCCACTTATCTGGGGGATGAAAAGCACCAAGTGATATATCCGGATTAATCTGCGAGGGTAAAGAAAATTAAACATAAAAAACTATTTTTATTATGTCGAATCCTTATTTCCTGCACGAAAGCTATTTATATTAATCTAGTTACTTATTTGTTGTGGACGGCGAATCTAAAGATTGCTCCATTCCCGGATCATGCTCTGAGGTGGAGGTGGACCTCAAAAGGCTGGACCGCATGCTTCAGGCAGCCCACCGCAGCTCCATTGAGATCAAGGACAGCTATGACTTCTATGTCCTGGCCTTAAAGGAGTTCAACAAGGGAAACCTGGCCGAGGCCTTCCTGGACTGCGACCGGTCGCGCTATGAGCTGACGGCAGCCATAAACGAGGCCAAGATCAAGATCAAGGGCTCGCGCTTCCACAGCATGAGAACTATCTCCTACTTCTTCAAGCTCTATGGGCTCTATGCAGTGATATTCGCCTCCCTTTCCGTGGCCCTATTCAGCGCCCTCATCTATCTCTACTCCGGCGCTGAAGTTTTGGGCGTGCCCCTCTGGGCATCGTTTTTCGCCGGACTGGGCTCATCCGCCCAGATACTGACCGGCGTCGCGGACGATCTGCGCCGCTATGGCCTGGCCTCGCGATACAAGAGGCTGTGGTACATGGCCATACCCATACTGGCCATGGTCTTCGGCTATATGGCCTACCTGGTCTTCTCCTCCGGGATCATAGCCATAGACAGCTCCCAGAGCCGGGAGTTCTCCATCATGTTCATCTGCTTTCTGACCGGGTTTCTGACCAAGTGGATCATAGGCCGGCTCTCGCGGATGTCCAGGGATATTTAGTGCTGGGGCATGGGGAATGCGATTCCATCTGGGTCGCTGCCTGGGAATAGGATCACGGCCAAAATGCCGAAAACAGATCCTTTTATTTTCGCCGTTTTGAATATAAATCTTCTCGGAAAAGGCCGACGGAGAAACATTTTTAGCAATTGTCATAAACACCAATGACAATGGAGGAGATTATGACCAGACAGAGGCGGATTTTGATGATGGCCTTTGTGGCTCTTTTGCCGCTCCTGATATCAACCGCTCAGGGCCAGGACGACCGGATTGGTGCCAATAAGATCGAGGGACATGCCTTTGATCGAGGAGATGGGTTGTGGCGTTCTGAGGGCGGAGCCAACCTGTCCTGGATGGAGCGAGGCGGAAATCCCGGCGGTTTTCTACTGGGCGAAGATGCGGATGAAAACAAAACCTGGTACTACGTCTCCCCCGAATCGTGGACAGGTAACTGGACTGTTAGTGTCGGAGATGTATTGAGCTTTGACATCAGGCTCATCAACGATGAAAACTGCATCAACCTGGATTTCTCCGACATCCTGAAGGTATACGGCGCCAATTCCTCCATCATAACCTGGCCTGGACCCACCGTGCCCTGGCCTAGCGAGCCTGAAATGGGTGTTTGGACCCATTACGAGATCGCCCTGGTGCCGGAATCCTTCGGAGTCAACGAGAGCAAGTTTCTTGAGACGATGGAGCACGTGGATAAGATCTTGATCCGGGGCGAGTATAGCGAAGGGAGGGATCTGGAGGGGCTCGACAATGTGATACTGACGCAACCCCAGCTAAATATCTCAAATAGATCCGTTTCATCCAGCCACGGTCATAAACACGGTAGAATTGAATCTGAAACGGCTATTGAGTCTGCGGCCGGGCTGGGACCGTTTCACAGGAGGATCAGAAGCGTGACCTCAGGAGTCAGCAATGAGGGTGGATCTGGAGACGGAAGCAGCTCCTCCAAGATTGAGGGAGAGCATATTTTGCTTTACTGTGAAGATACTGGTCTTGGTGATCATTGGGCCTCTGGGGCGGTCTGGGATGAATTTATCTATGATAGAGAGGACCACCTTTGTAGGGCTGTTCTAAAGTGCCATGTCAAAGGGGGGATCGCAACTGTCGGCGTGCCTGATATTGGAGATCTTTTTGGGATGGACCTATTCAAGAGTTCGGCCGATCTCAAAGTATACATGGTCTTGGAAGACATAACTGAGGAATTCGTCGTCGATAAAGTGCTGATCTATTCGGCGGTTTTCAAGGACAAAGCCTTCTTGGACGAGTATATTGATGAGTGGCCGACTGGAGAGATCGAGGCTGAGCTAATGAACGGGCATGTATACCGACTGAAGTTGGACGCCAGGGCATCATCATCTACGGTGGGGCTGTCCAGTATCATTGTTGGCTTTTGGGGCTCTGACCCTGAAGAGCACATAAAGTGGTCCTATGGCGCAGTAAATTGGATCTGAAACGCCTATGATCCTCAGAAAAGACTGATATGTGACGGATGAAAATCGAGAATTCTCGATCTTATAATCTCGATCTGAAGTGCGAAAAGGATCCTCAGCGCTCTATTTTTCCTATTTCTGAAGCATATGAGCTAGCCGGGAAGCAATGGACTGATGCAGCGGACCGGAGGTGCCAGAGGGGTTGCCCCTGGATGAAGTCAATTGGCTTAATTTCTCACCCAACGACCGGACCATCATGGCCGGCGAGGCCTCGGGAAGAGTGCACTTCATGCGCCTGGAGGGGCTCCCGGTGGGCAAGGGTGCCAAACATCAAAATATAAGCATTGCATAGTTTGCAGGTGGTGAACTCAATAAAGACCCCTGTCCCCATCAGGCTCCCGGATGATTTGGCCAAGAGCCTGGAGGATCTGGTTGCAGTCATCGAGCCTCTAAAGGCCGGCGAGGAATACAGCCGCGAGTATGCCGACTATCTGATTGCCCTGGAGCGATCGAATGACAAAGATGATGCAGTGCTATCGGATGCAGAGATGAGGGAGCATATTAGCAGTTCGGATTGAGGATTGACGATCAACTGCTCTTCTTCGGAAAGCCCGCTCCCAGCCCATACCACCTAGAAGGTATCTTATATATCCTGATGCATAATCATTCTAAATGCTTCGCCAGAGATTCGTGCTGGACACCACCGCCCTTACCGACTCCTTTGCCTGGGAAAGCGAGGGAGCCAGCAGCATCTGCGAGGGGATGGGGGCCATCCTGGACCGGGTGGCGGACGGCAGGCTCCACCTGGGCATAAGCTGCTATATCCCCTATCCCTCCGTCTACAATGAGATCAAGGATTTTGTGCGCCACAACAATTGCGATCCCAGGGTCCTGAGCAAGGTGGACACCTGGCTGGTCAAAAAGTCTCCCGATCGCTATCAGGTCAAGGTTCCGGCCAAGATCTTCTATGAGTATGTGGACTATATGAGAAGCCGCATCAACAAGGGCATGAACATCTCCGAGGAGGCGGTATGGGAGTCTGTCTCCAAATGCATCTCCCTATCCCGGGAGGGCACCGATCTCTCCGCCATGAAGGACGAGATCGAGAGGGAGACCGTGGGGGGCATTGTGCGCAAGTTCCGGGAGAAGTACAGGGCGGCGCTTCGCTACGGCATCCTGGACAGCGCCCCGGATATAGATGTCCTGCTCCTTGCCAAGGAGCTGGATGCGGCGGTGGTCTCCCAGGATCTGGGAATACAGCGCTGGGCGGAGCAGCTGGGACTGCGTTTTATGGAGTCGAGGTCCTTTCCCATCATGATAAAAGAGTACATGAATGCCCTTCCGGAGCTTTATATCGAGGAGAAGGAAGAGGACCGGATGATCTAAAGGGCAGCAGGGTCGGCCATGCCCGAGCCTCCTTTTTTTCAGACGCTGGGTTGAGGAGAGAGATCGCAGAAGAAGGGCCGCAGAAGAACGATCACCCTGAGCTTGCTGGCACAGCTTTGCTGGGGGATGAGGCTTCTCCCAAAGGCTTAACTGTATTCAGCCCTCCATAAGCCGCCGGGGACCCGATTTGAAGGAAGAGTTCGACAAAATGACCTTTGAGGAGAAGGTATCCTTTCTGGTGGATAACCTCAGAGCTTTGCCCGAAAGTCTGGCCGATGAGGGCATAGATATCCTGGTCCAGGCAGGAGAGACGGAATACGCCGTGGTGCTGGCCAGGGATAAAGGCAAGATCGACAAGGCCATCAGCGTTTTGGTGCAGGCAGGAGACTACCTCTGGGCGGCATTGATCGCCAAGAACGCTGGCCTAGCCTCTCGCAGCCAGGATCTCTATCGGGATGGGCTGCAGTACTACATAGAGATGGAGATGTTTGGCCGAGCCATATCGGCGGCGACGGCGCTTGGCCTCTCGCCGGATGTGATCGACGACCTCTACAGGAGCGGCATAGCCAGGGAGGGGAGAGATACCGACCTGGCTCACAGCAGGGATATGATAGAATGCGCCATGCAGTCCCTGGACCTCTCCCTGATCGGCCGGGAGGATGAGATGGCCCTGGAGCTGATGAAGGCGGTGCAGGAGCAGAGGGAGAGAATGGTAAGCGATCAAAAAGAGGAAAAATAGGAAAAATAGGAAGAACAGGAGGGCCTTGCCATTCCCGGCAGGCCCTGATTTTCTCTCTATCCCGGGAAGATTCCGGCAGATATGATCATGCCTTCAGGAATTTCGTAAGAGCATTCCAGGTCTCCTTTCCAACGATGCCGTCCTCCTTCAGGCCGCTGCTCTTCTGAATTGCCAGAACCCTGCTCTTGGTCTTGGCCCCGTATAAGCCATCCACAGTAATCTTTGTCGCTTCCGCTGCGTTGAGGAGGCATTGCAGGACCTTGACCGCCGGTCCTTTTGAGCCGGTCTTGAGCTCCTCCGTCTTGAGGAGGGTGGCCCAGGTCTTGGGTCCGGCTATGCCGTCCTGGAGGTGGCCATGGCTTTTCTGAATGGATGTGACTGCCGTCCGGGTCTTGCTTCCAAATGTGCCGTCCACGGTCAATTTGGGACTGGCTCCTGCAATATTGAGGAGGCACTGCAGGGCCTTGACCGCCGGGCCCTTTGAGCCCATCTTCAAGGTGGCGGGAGAAGCTGCTGCCGCTCCCACCAGGAAGGTTATTGTTTCTCCAGGGGCGGAGATATTGGAGATGACCAGGCCCGACTCGGAGCCATCCCAGAGATTGGAGGAGGGCTGAGTGAAATGGCTGACTGCCACCGCCGCCGTCTCCTGGAAGAGATCCATCTCGTCTCCCATATTCTGGTTGGTCTCCAGGTCCAGATGTCCATCGGCCTGAAGCAGCCCGCACTGATAGTGTTTGGTGGCGCTGCCCCCCTGCCACTCATTGGAGCCCATAATATCGCAGTGGTAGACAGCCAGGCCGCTGGAGGGAATATCCTTGTCCAGGCCCAGACGGGAGCGGTTCTCGATGAGGAAGTACTCATTGTACTTGCGGCTGGGATAGAATAAGACTGTCCTGTAGTCGCCGTGCAGGGCCTGGTAGCTGCCGGGCTGGTCCAGCCAGAGCACATTGTCGCACCAGTCCACCAGGTGGCGCAGATAGGCGCATACCGGGGCGGGAGTTCTTCCGTTATCGTTATGGTTTCCGGCGCTCATGAGGCAGTAGTAGCCGAGGCCGGAGCTCTTCTCCGCGTCGCCGTCTCTGGTGCCGTAGTCGTAGAGGTCGGGCCAGCGGCAGAGCATATGGCCGCTCTCATGGCAGAAGGTGCCTATGCTCAGGTCTTCTTTGCTCCGGCCAAGGCTGGAGAGCATATAGAAGTAGGTCTTCATGCTGCCCCGCTGTAGCTCCAGGAAGTAATTATGGGGCCAGAGCTCGCCCAGGTACTGGGTCTGTCCGGCATAGAGGAAGCTGACGGCATCCACAATTCCCTCCTCTTGGGAGTCGAATTGCTTCAGGTCCAGGCCGCCGGCGATGGCCAGATCCAGGGCTTCCTCCACCAGGAGGCGGTTGGCGTAGTATCGCCGGTTCTTGCTCAGAGTCACCGGGCCGACCACATGGTTTGTATAGTTCAGCTTTCCTCCGGACATGAGCCGGTAGTACTCCCGGACGGAGCAGAAGTTGCCGTTCTCGCTGTAATTTGCACCGTTGAGCATCTTGTCCGCATCATCTTTGGTGACGGTGCTCTTGATGTCCTTGAACTGGACCAGAATGGTCAGTCCTTTGACGGTCCCCTCGGTCAAGCGGCGGCCCTCCAGGAGGCCCTTATTGGGCCCGAAGGTCTTGAGGGTGGCATGGGGCTGGTAGGGCTCCGGGGGAGGGAGCATCCGGGCGTATCTGGCATTGAACTTGGCGTTTCTCACCTCTTCGGACTCCTTCTGGTGCCGGAAGATCTTCTCGGGAGGAGCTTTGGACAGGTCTGTTCCACTGGAGACAAACTCTCCTTTGATAAGATAGGCATAGCAGAAAAGGCCAAGATCATCGTCGTAGACCACGGAATAACCGTCAACATTCTCATAGCGAGAATAAAACTCATCGCCAAAGACTCTAAGCTTTACATGAGGTCCCTTCTCCTGAGAGAAGGTCAATATCTCTCCAGTAATTGCGCTCATCTTAACAATCCACCTAGAATGGGCTAAAAGGCTAGATGATAAATATTCAATAAACTATTTAACTTTATCCAATGAGATCGGATTTGTGCATCTTTGGAAAAATCAATTTTAGGAGGGCGGAAGGGGATAATTGATGGGCGGCCATTGATGCTTGCCGGGCCGCTAGCGTCGGGAGAATCTTTTTGCGGCTTTGTTCAGTCGCACCTCATCTGATTCTTCCAAGTGCTTTTCCAAGTCCGGGGGGGGAGAGCGGCTCAGGTCAAGTCCGCTGGATAAAAAGCGGCCATCCTTTAGGCGGGCATAGGTGAAGAGCCCCAGATCATCGTCATAGACGGCGGTGTATCCCTCTTTTGTCTCGTAGCGGGCGTAGAACTCGTCTCCAAAGACCCTCAGCTCTATCTCCGGCCCGTTTTCCTGGTCGAAGCTCATCAACTCTCCAAATATGGCGCTCATGATTTATCCATCCCATTCATCCATCCCATTCATCCATCCCATTCATCCATCCCATTCATCCATCCCATTCATCCATCCCATTCATCCATCCCATTCATCCATCCGATTCGTCCATCCCATTCATCCATTCCATTCATCCCATCTGCACCCGGCTTGCCCGCAGAGAAGAAGCAATATCATATGCATTACCATATCTCAGGCTTTGAATCTAAAGCCTTTCCGGAAGGAGATGACCGGCAGCTTTTTGGGGAGTTGGAGCGAGAGATAAGCCCAAGGAGGGCAGAGTCTTGGCAGCGCCTAAAGAGATCTTGGATCTGGTTGCGGAGTTCGAGAGGGATCAGAGCTTCTACAAATCGTCTCAATTCAATGAGACGGAGCTAAGAACCCGGTTCATCAATCCGTTGATAGCGGCGTTGGGCTGGGATGTTTATCATGATCAACCGGGCCGGGCGGACCAGCACGAGGTCAAGGAGGAGGACTCGGTGGAGGTGGAGGGCAAGATCAAGAATCCCGACTACAGCTTCCGGCTCTTCGACAGCTCCCTGGGGTCGATGAAGAGAAAGTTCTTCATCGAGGTGAAGAGACCTTCCATAAATATCGAGGCCGGGGCCTATCCCGCCTTTCAGCTGCGCCGCTATGCCTGGTCTGCGGATCTGCCCATATCCATTTTGACAGACTTTGAGGAGCTGTCTGTCTACTATTGCCTCTCCCGGCCAGGCAGAGAGGACAAGCCGACCAAGTCGCGGATAATGTACCTCCGATACGACCAGTACGCCGAAAAGTGGGAAGAGATCGCCGCCCTCTTCTCCCGGGAGGCGGTGCTGAACGGATCGCTGGACAAATATGCCCGATCCCTGCCCCAGAAGAGAGGCGAAAAGCGGGTGGATGCCGCCCTTTTAGGCGATATCTCCAAGTGGCGGGAGGCCCTGGCCAAGAACATCGCTCTTCGCAATCCGGAGCTGGACACGGCAAGCCTCAACTACTCGGTGCAGGCGATCATCGACCGGATAATGTTTCTGCGGATCTGCGAGGACCGGGGCATTGAGCAATATATGCGGCTCAAGCATTTGCTGGAGGGGGAGAGGGTTTATGTCCGGCTCTTTGAGCTGTTCCAGCAGGCGGATGAGCGCTACAACTCGGGGATATTCCATTTTCACAAGGAGCCGGGCAGAGAAAACCCGGACATCATCACCCCCGGCCTGAAGATCGATGACGGCACTCTCAAGGAGATCATCAACCAGCTCTACTTCCCGGAGAGCCCCTATGCATTCTCAGTTTTGCCGGCGGAGATACTGGGGCAGATCTACGAGCAGTTTTTGGGCCAGGTGATCCGACTGGATGAGGAGCACCGCGCTCTGGTCGAGGACAAGCCGGAGGTCAAGAAAGCGGGAGGGGTCAAGTACACCCCGGCCTATATCGTGGAGGCCATTGTCAAGAAGACGCTCGGCCCCAGCCTGGAGGGGAGGACGGCCCGGCAGGCATCCGAGGTCAGCGTTCTCGATCCAGCCTGCGGATCGGGCTCATTTCTCATTGTGGCCTATCAGTATTTGCTGGACTGGCACAGGGACTGGTATGTGCAGCATCTTCTGCCGCTGATGGAGAGTGGCTCCAGGCCCTCCTCCCCCGAGGTCCGGCGGCTGCTGCCGGAGGCGGAGGCGGGCCGGAAAAACCGGGCGGAGCTGCCCATTTACCAGGCCAGGGATGGAGAGTGGCGGCTCTCCACAGCGGAGAGGAAGAGAATACTTCTCGCCAATATCTACGGGGTGGACATCGACCGGCAGGCGGTGGAGGTGACCAAGCTGTCCCTGCTGCTGAAGGTCCTGGAAGGGGAAAACGAGGAGACGATCTCCAAGCAGCTGACTCTCTTCCAGGAGAGGGCGCTGCCCGATCTGGGAGAGAATATCAAGTGCGGCAACTCTCTGATCGGCTGGGACATACTGGAGGACAATCCGGGGCTGGGGCAGGAGGAGATCGAGAGGATAAATCCGTTCGACTGGGGGAGGGAATTTGCGGAGGTTTTCGAGAGAGGCGGGTTTGATGTGGTGATCGGGAATCCTCCTTATGTAAGGCAAGAAGGTTTAGGGGAATTCAAAGGCTACTTCCAGAAGCACTATTTGGTATATCATGGCACGGCGGATCTATGCACCTATTTCATGGAATTAGGTGTATCGCTTCTCAGAAGGAAAGGCATATTCTCGTACATTGTGGCGAACAAGTGGATGAGAGCAAATTATGGTCAGCCTTTGAGAGCTTGGCTGAAAGAGCAGTGCATAGAAGAGATCATAGACTTTGGAGATTTGCAGATATTCCAGGGAGCCACTACTTACCCCTGCATAATTCGCATTTCCAATAGCGAGCCAAATAAAAGTTTTGATGTAACTCAGATTAGGACCCTGGATTTCCAAAGCCTTATCGATTATGTCAAAAAAAACCATTACACAGTGAACCAGTCAGATCTTGACGATAAGGGATGGTCGCTATCTGAGGAGCGAACCCAGAATTTGCTGAATAAACTATGTGAGAAATGTTTGAACCTAGCGGATTATGTAGGCGCAGAGGTTCATTACGGCATCAAAACCGGCCTCAATGATGTGTTTGTAATTGATTCCGAAACAAGAAAAAAGCTAATCGATGAAGATCCACGAAGCTTAGAGCTAATTAGGCCATTTCTCGCAGGGAGGGAGATTAAGAGGTACCGTCTGCCTTTGCCTGAAAAATACTTGATCTTTACCAGGCATGGCGTAAATATAGACAAATATCCTGCCATCAAGCGATACCTGATCCAATTCAAAGAAAGACTAATGCCTCGGCCAAAAGATTGGACGGGCGGGGAATGGTTGGGGCGTAAACCAGGTGCATATCAATGGTATGAAATACAGGACACGGTTGATTACTATCTGGAATTTGAGAAGCCAAAGATAATGTATTTGGTTTTTCAGGTAAAACCTGCTTTTACTTTTGATGAAGTAGGTACGTATGCCAATAACGCCGTATGGATAATACCCAAATCCGATAAGTATCTCTTAGGCATCCTCAACTCAAAGATGGGATGGTTCCTAATTTCAAAATATTGTACTCAGATACAGAGGGGCTACCAACTTATCTTTAAATACTTTGGAAAAATTCCAATCCGCACCATCGACTTCTCCGACCCAGCCGATGTCGTCCGCCACGATCGCATGGTCGCCCTGGTGGAGCAGATGCTCTCTCTGCATAAACAGCTCCCCGAGGTCCGCACGCCGCACGAGCAGACGGCCCTAGAGCGGCAGATCGAGGCCACCGACCGGCAGATAGACGCCCTGGTCTATGAGCTGTACGGGCTGACAGAGGAGGAGATCAGGATTGTGGAAGGAGAGAAATGAGGGCATGGATATTGTATCCGGTCTCGGAAATGTCACTGCTCTCCAATTGCATCTGCCAGCTATAACTGAAGCCTGTGGAAGAGTCTTGGAGAACAAGATGGCGGCAATTTGGGAAATAACGGGTGAGCAAGGATGGTAGTGCGCCTGCAGACTGCAGATGGAAAAGTCAGGAGATTTCCTACCACATATTCCGAAGGCCAAAGAGAAAGTGGGATTCCCGAAAAATATGCTACCTATTGCGGAATGGAATTGAAAAATGCTCCCAAAGAACATGAAGAATGCGATCATCTTGATTGTGCAATACATTATGCAAAACAAAAAAAGAATGAAAGCCGTGAATGCTTTGTCATTTGTAGTGTTATAGGGTGCTTGTTTTTACTCTATAATATATTAATGGAAGGTCCTTTTTTGCCATTCCTTATTTTGGGACTCACTGCTCTGCCAGCTTTATTGTGTCTAATCGACGAACTCAGAGCAGGAAAAAGATTCAAGGAGATAACAGAATATAGGGATCTGGGCACTATCAGCGGCATCAAAGCCTACCAAATCGGACCAACGGTGATGTTGCGACTGCAAACAGAGGATGGCAAGATCAGACTATATCAGCCCGCATATGGCTTGGGCATTCCGATAGATCATCTGGAATGCAGAATGCGCTTACTAAGAAACTGGCGGAGAAAAGAGATGGCGGGGTATTTTTTTATGGCTATTGCAGCCATTTTTTTACCCATTACAGCTATCGCAAATACAAAAGGATCGATCGATCTTGAGAGTGATTCATTAATGATTCTTGTATCCTCAACCATCCTGGCAATTTGTTTCCTGACCTGGGGACGCGATGAAAAATCACGCTTAGATGAGCTAAACGAGTTTAAAAATAATGGAACTATCAAAGGTATTAAAGCCTGTCAAATCTTTGATGACCCTAAATCATGATGACGGACTCAAGGGTGACAATGGTCTGTCTGTTGGACCAGATGCCATTCTTGCCAGGAGGCCGCTCCCCCAAGCCCGCACGCCGCACGAGCAGACGGCTCTAGAGCGGCAGATCGAGGCCACCGACCGGCAGATAGACGCGCCGGTGTACGAGCTATATGGACTGACGGAGGAGGAGATTGCGATTGTAGATGGAAGGAGATGAGGAGATGAATGGCAGACGAGCTGCCCAAAGCTTTAGCTAGCCATCATTAAAGTCTGAGAAAGTGAAGGTCCTGAAAAAAGCGGAGAACAATTCTGGAACTGATGAGAAAAAGCAGACCATTCGATTAATACCCAGAAGATGTGACCCGAATAATTCGAAATGTTTTGTTAAGGTCGATTAGAGGAAAGATATTAATAGTATAACAGAGTAAAGATATGCACATGGTACTAATACATCCATGTAGGGGGATTATAGTCTATTTCTCAATAGCTTTAGCAATAATAATAGCAGGATTAAACGCTGATGCCAATGATTTCTATTATGAAAACAATAGGCATCAATTGAATTGCACTGTGAGCAACTTGGCACAAAATATCCTCGGAAATGAAGCCTGTAAATGTCCTGGAAATTTTTCGTATCTATTGAACATAACAGCGGGGGAGCAAGAATATTTTACGACTAATTGCACCAATGAATTAATCCAGTACAATTCATTGCGGATAGGTGGATTTAAAAATTGTTCTTGGGATTATTCCATAAATGTCACCACGGGTAATAAAACATTTATAGCTACCGAAAAGAATGATAAAAATATATCGTTGTCCATTTTTTCCGAGAAATTGATTGGAATCCTCGATTCTGCTAGATTAAAGAGCAGTTTGGAGAATTCATCAAATTTCATCAATAGTTCAAAAGATGAATTCAACTTATGCGAAGGCTGTAACATAAAAAATTTTTCTTCTGTTTTAAAGTTAGAAAATGGTTCCTTCCATCTTAGCCTTAATTTAACCGACGATTGGGGTAATGGACATCTTGGGGTTGAAGTTACTCAATATGGTTTTAAGATTTGCGGTAATAATAGCAATTTTACACTTAATCTAACAACAGATAAAACTCATAAAATTTATTCCGATAAAAATGTTTCAATGATTTGGATTTCTCTTGACTTTGAGAACACTGTCTACGCAGAAAGCAGCATCATAGCAGAAGTGATTGCAGATAAGCATATTTATCATCCTTTGGAGAAAGCAACATTCTTGATAAATATCACTAATACGGGTAATTACACGCTGGATCCTACTGGAATCAGAGATAACCTGCCTGCTGGCATAAGATATCTATGGGCTTCTGTAACACCTACCGACCTGATAAAATTATCAAATAATTCTACAAGTATCATATGGGATAATATTGGCCCTATAGCACCATCTGAGTCGAAGATAATTGAGATGACAGGTGAGGTAGAGCGGAATAGCCAGGAATATCTAACAAATGTAGTGACAGTAACTGGAACTCCTGAGAATACATGCTTTAATTTATCCACTTCTGCTGTAGTAGATTTGGCTGTACTTTCTGATGAAGCAGATACAGAATCAATAGAAATGGATAGCGAATCAATAAAATTAGGAAACCAATTCTCACAAGGCTTTGGAGAAAGCAATGCAATTAATTTTATAAGAATAACATCTACTTAGAGTGCCGGGAAGCCGCTTGTAGAAATACTTTAAGCAAAGGTGAAATTATAGACCATAAGCCTGAATGAATCCTTTGACTGAGAATGGATATATGACCTATCTAATCAACATTTTACTTTCAAGACCAATCCTTTGAAGCAGATAACTTGCAGGACTTTATAAAAAGTTATAACCCGCATAATCGGTATTAACGTCAGGAGACAGAACGGTTCAAAGGCATTCAGCTATGAAAAACCTGATGTGTGCCGCAGGGCCAGGTTGGATATATTCTTGGTGAACGACAAAATCCTAGAGTATTCAGATAAATTGACTGCGCCAAAGTAATTGGCATAGGAAATTGTGAGTAGCCCAGACTGCTCCAAGGAACTCAGGTAGGTATTTTAAGATATACCGCAAGAAGATATATCAACCGTCCCAGATGTGAGACAGCTGACCGGCAGATCGACGCGCTGGTCTACGAGCTATATGGGCTGACGGAGGAGGAGATCGCGATTGTGGAGGGAAATGCAAGATAAGAAAAATACGAATAGTTGATCAATTATCTTGGAAATGAGTCTAATGTCTTCTGAGGACCAATTCCAGCCCAATCCCTTAATGCCAAAGCGATTCTTTCCATGGTCTTCGGGTGTTGTTTGAATTTCTCAGTAGATTTGTAGACTGCCTTGGCTTCATCGAAGACCAAATATCCTTTCAAAACGTCTTTTACAAGGCCATTCATTTCTGTTTTTATTTTATCTCTCAATATTCGTTTGGAGTAATTACGCCAAACGGCAATTCTATCGCCGTAACTCAGGCGAATACCTCCGTGCCGTCGTGATAGATGGACGCCCTTCCTGCATTGTCTTCTCCCTGAACTACAGCTAATCTGGGGGCTGCATTGACACAACCCTTTCCAGGAACCGTGAGATAGACGTAATCGGGACCTATATCCAACAAAATTCGGTCCCACGTATGGAGATCAACACCTTTAAAGCGTCGGAAATCCTGGCAGGCTTCTATTTCTGCCAGCCAGAGTTTCATGGCTCCCTGCCCTTTTGTTACTGTGGCGGAAAAAGCATCCAAGTCTTCTATTCTCTTGCTGAAATCAATTTCAAATGGCGCAAATTTTTTATTGCGAAGGTTAGTCGCTTCCTTTAGAGAATCTGCATAGCGGTTTGCCATCTCTGCGACGGAAATGAGAACCTCATCTGCATCTGCAGCCCGATTTATGGTAACTTTTCCATCGCTATACCATTCCGCAGAGATGGATATTGATCCACCAGACTTCTTCTGAAATCTAACACTATATATGGCAAATTTATCTTGAGCTATTTTGAGTATTTCGTCTAATCCTTCCACATAACGATTTGCACCATGCCAAGCCTTTAGGCTGAAGTTTCCTGAGCTTTCTTCAGGCGACAGACCATCGGAAAACCTTAATCCCATTCCTCTGCGGCTCCATCCGCTCAAGTTCTCCCAATGAAGCAGATTCCCTCTAGATAACCAGCAACTATCCAAGTTACTTGTGCTTTTAATCCAATTCTCAACAATAAAATCAGACTGTGTAGCATCCAGCAAACTATAGAGAATCCAAACACGATCCCTCGTGGAATCCAAGAAGAGTGTATTTGATGGTTCAACATCCCGATTTACATACCAGCCGGAGGAATCTATATTGTTCCAGGATCCAAGAGGGCATCCAAAGCTATCTGGAAGGGGCGTGTTGCTTTCGACAAGATAAGCCTTAAGCTGAGTCGAATAAGTCTTCCCGAATGCTTCAAGGGATTCCTCATTGCTTTCGAATCCCGCTTGAAGTAACTCTTTGAAATCTTTAAGGCTTCTAACTGGGCGCATGATTGGCATTCCATTGGCTATAGTATCTATAGCCC
>Ga0302252_1001081_pt1 | contig 17508 bp, 16 predicted proteins | sample AAG_RA_Leu_MG_FD_193511 | JGI IMG/M metagenome (GOLD analysis project Ga0302252, IMG submission 193511) | Enriched activated sludge microbial communities from anaerobic digester in WTTP, New Holstein, Wisconsin, United States - AAG_RA_Leu | ecosystem: Engineered > Bioreactor > Anaerobic >...
CCCTCAAAAGGCGTCTTCCCGGCTATCCAGTGACGGCTTTTACCTTTGTGCTGCTCACAGTGGCGGAGACCGCTTTCGCTTTTCACGAAATTCCCTATTACCTTGATTTAAGCACCATCAAGTCACGAACTAAGCTTTGAACACCCCACTCTTTAGTCAATCACTTTTTGCAGGTTCGGCCAGATAATGGCTGATCAGCCGGTAAAGATACTGTGTTTCCTCATCGCTTTGGCCTGGCACAAGGTAAAACATACCTTTGCGGCTTTTCACCACCACTCCTTTCCCGCGGGCATATTTGGCAATCAAATTCATACCCCGGTAGCCTATCCCCGCTGCCGCAGCCTGGCTTGCAGCCAGTTCCAACTGACTGGTTTTGGTGCTGTAGTCCAGGCTGATGATGTCCTGGGCTGAGATCGCCAGTTCTTTGTTCCTCTGCCTGGGGTAAACAACCCTGATCCCCTGCCTATCGACTCTGATGATGCATCCATATCCTTTTGTCGACAAAACTTTCCTCAGCACTCCCAGCGCCGGCAGTGCCACAAAGAAAATCAAAATGAAGATTACAAAGAAATTGCCAACTTGAACGGGAGTGTTTGTTTGGGTAAAAAACCTCAGCAGAGGCCGCAGGAAAAAGAACAGAATTACCAGCGGAAAAACAAGTTCCAAAAGCATCCAGGGTTTTAGCGGATTGGCGGGAACGCTGATCTTCAGCTCTGCTCCGCTTTCCTCAACCAGGCAATGCAAATATTGCGGCCGCAGCGGCTTACGCAGGTTTGAACCTTGCTCTTCAGGCTGCTTCAGAGCGGCTTTTTCAGAAACAAACTGGGCGTGATCGCTGGACTTATCAAGCAGATCGTATCCTGCAAACGCGCCAAGCTTCAGTCCTTCGGTCACGGTAGCGCCATAGTCGGTTCCATTATAAAGCCTTAGCTCCGAATCATCGCTTTTCAGCCACAGATTATAACTGTCCGCTGTATCTGAATCTCCAGGCTGAAACCTGAGCTCAAGGCAGTGATAATCCTTCAGCAGGTACTGCCGTTTATGCATTGGCACCAGCAAGCCCCTGGCTACGATTACGCTCCCTGTATTGCGATTCAGGATTATCCAGCTACGCCCGAAAACCAGGGCAGCTCCCACTCCGCTGAAAACCAGCGCCATCACTCCCATCAGGAGGTAAGACCAGCCTGGAATCTCAGAGGCATTGCTAAAGGGAATAATCCCCAGGGCGGCAATAAGCAGAAATATACCTGCCAACAGGAATGGCAAGCCAAAGATGCCCAGGCATCCCCCTCCTGTTTTCAGTTCCAGGATGTCGGAGCCATGTAAGCGAAATTCATTGTTGTTTAGCCGCATCGATAATCCCCTTCTCAGCTTTATTTAGAGCTTTGTTTACTCTCGGGGATCACGGGGATTTTGTCCAGAAAAATCTGCCAGATTGGCAACAAGTAAACACCTTGCTCGCCACCCGAATGCCACGCGGATGCCACCCGAATGCCACCGGTATGTGATTCGGGAGGGTTTCGCGCGGATTAGGAGTGCAATAGCAGTGGCGAGGAAGCAAAGCCGGTTTGCAGGAAAGTTCTTGACTGCATAAAAAGCTTGGGGAATAGAGTACTTAGCGATGGTATGCAGAGGAAACAGGATGACCGAGATAAGATGGATCCAGCGATTAAGCAACTACAAGGCAACATACCAGCTAATGGAAGATGCCTTGGTATGAGAAAGCCAGTTCGGCTGACCAATTGTTCAATCAGTAATCTGTGTTAATCCCTGCCAATCGATGAATTCCGTGTTCCTGTTTTCCAAACTCGGTGATTTCGATTGACAGGAAAATCAACCTTGTAGATAATAGCACTATGAAAGAGATAGTTCGTAGAAGTACACGCCGCATTTATCTGGGAGATCTTCCCATCGGAGGAGCTGCCCCCATCAGCATTCAGAGCATGCTTTCGGTAAAAACTTCAGACCTGGAGGCTGCATCACGGCAGATCAGGGAACTGGTTTCCGCGGGCTGCGATATAATCCGCATGTCGGTAATGGATTTGGACGACGCCAAGGCAATCAGAGAGCTGAAAAAGGTATCTGAAGCGCCTTTGGTGGCAGATATTCACTTCGACTACCGTTTAGCTTTGGCTTCCATTTCGCATGGCATCGACGGACTCCGCATCAACCCCGGAAACATAGGCAAGGTGGAAGGTGTGCAGGCTTTGGTGGCAGCCGCCAAAGAACGCAGAATCCCGATCCGGATCGGCGTGAACAGCGGGTCTTTGCCCACCGAACTGATACAAAAATATGGCGTTAGCGCCAAAGCCATGGTGGAAGCAGCCATGGGGCATGTGCGCATCCTGGAAGACCTGAATTATCAGGAGATAAAAATCTCCGTAAAGGCATCCTCGTTGCCTTTGGTGCTGGAAAGTTACCGCAAACTGAGCCAGCTTTGCGATTACCCTTTGCACCTGGGAGTTACTGAAGCCGGAACCATGCTACGCGGCAGTATAAAGAGCGCTATCGCCCTGGGAATCCTTTTGGAAGAAGGCATTGGTGATACGATAAGGGTTTCGCTGACGGCCGATCCTGTAAAGGAGATCGCAGTTGCCAAGGAGATTCTGGTGTCATTGAGTCTGAAAAATGGGCTTAGCATCATATCCTGTCCTACCTGCGGACGCACCAGGATCGATCTGATCAGGCTAACCGAAGAGGTGGAAAAAGCCTTGGCTGAGTATGCCGATATACCCCTTTCGATTGCAGTGATGGGCTGCGCCGTAAACGGGCCTGGCGAAGCCAGAGAAGCCGATTTTGGGATCGCAGGAGGCAATAACGAAGGTCTGCTGTTTGCCAAAGGCGAGATAATCAGGAAAGTTCCGGAAAACCAGCTAGTGAATGAGCTCGTGGCAATGGTGCGGGATTATATAGGTAGCATGTAGCTTGCTGCTCAGTTTGTTTTTTACCTTTCTAAAAATAGGGGCTTTCACTATCGGCGGGGCCTACGCCATGATCCCGCTGATCAAGCAGGAAGTGTGCAAGAAACGCAGTTGGATCAGCGAAGACGAGTTTCTGGACGGCCTGGCAGCAGCTCAGAGCTGTCCTGGTCCAATCGCCGTAAACCTCAGCATCTATATAGGTTATCACATACGTAAAGGCAAGGGTATGGCGGTGGCGGTTTTGGGTACCGTGCTGCCGTCTTTTATCAGCATCATCCTGATTGCGATGCTCTTTACCCGCTTTGCCGAGGCCAGCCTGGTTCGCAAAGCTTTTCATGCCTTGCGTCCAGCAGTGGTGGCGTTGATCGCGGTTCCTCTGTATCAGATGAGCCGTACAGCAGGCCTGAAGCCAGGTAATTTTTGGTTTCCTTTGGGAATCGCCGTTCTGGTTGGCTTTTTGAATGTAAGCCCCGTCTACCTGATTGTAATTACCATTGTTTATGCTATCTGGCAGGGACTGAGGATGGCCAGGAAATGATCTACCTGGAAATGTGGTTTACCTTCATGAAGATCGGTCTCTTCAGCTTTGGAGGCGGTTATGCCATCCTGGCTATGATCAGGCAGGAAGTAGTGGTAAAGCATCCCTGGCTCAGTGCCAGCCAGTTTGTGGACATAGTGGCAATTTCGCAGATGACTCCCGGCCCCATCGCCATTAATGCAGCCACCTTCATAGGGTATCAAAAAGCCGGAATTCTGGGAGCGGTGCTTTGCACATTGGGAGTTATTACCCCCTCCTTGCTGATTATGCTGATCGTTACCATCACTTATCTGAAGCTGAAAAATCAAGCCTGGTTCAAGAATGTATTTTCCAAGCTACGTTTGCTGTCGCTTGGATTGATTGCCGCTGCTTTGATAATGCTGTTTGGCAGTGTGATCGCCGACCTGTTTTCGATAATCGTATTTACTCTCAGCCTGAGCGTAACCTGGAAATATAAGCTGAACCCTTTCTATTTGTTGCTGGTCGCGGCTGGAGTGGGAATGCTATTGGGCTAAGGGCTTATTCGCCCAAGTGCCTGATCCTTTCTATGAAGTGCGATTTTCTGGCAAAGCGGAACATCCAATGCACTAAAACCGCCAACAGGGCAAAAACTATTGCTCCGATGATCACCAGCAACCAGGGAAAACCCTTACGCAGCTCCACGCTCATCACTTCCTGGCGGTTCCACATCTGCCCGGTGTCAAAGCTCCAGGAAATGGTTCCGCTGCTAAGATCCACATTTTCGGGCTGAGCATTGGTGCTTACTATCTTCCAGGGCACATGCAGCTTATAGTTCCAAACCGGAGACTGGGACTGCATCCGTGAAAAAAGGCTTTCAAAGTCGTCTTCGCCTTCCTGCGAACCCAAGGAAATACGGCGTTTGAAGGTGATGCGGCGTCCGGGTTCTTTATTCAGGGTGATCTTTCCCCAAAAATCCGCTGCCCCCAGTTGGTCGTTGACGTTGTTAAAATCGTCCACACTTTTAAATTTGAACTGGATGGTATAGATAACGTCGGCACCCTTACGCTGGATAGCATACTTTTGTAGGCTGATCCCCGGCAGAGAGGCTTTGCGCATAATCTCTTCGGGGTTCTCGTAAGGGGAACGGTGCACCAGACGTATTTTGGCCTTGCCTGAACCATCGCGGTTCAGCCAGAGTTCTTCATCATAATGCACGCATCCTGCAAGCGCAAAAAGCGTCAGCAGCAATATGGCAAGGCGTTTCATTTACCAATCCTTGTTCTATTTATACCATTTTAAGGCAGTAAAAAGAAGGCCACGATTTTGGCAAGGAAATTCTACGAAAAGCTTCTACAAAATGCTTGTTCTTGCCACAGTCAGGAAATGTTCACCTCACCAGAGCTGCTCTGCAGACATAGCTCTCTTTGCCGATCGTTATATTCAGTATATAGATACCATTCCCGCAGTGTGCATTGGTCTCATCTCTGCCATCCCACTTCAGAATCTGGTTTCCCCTGTCTAATATGGTTTGGGTTATAGTTTTCACCAATTGCCCTTTTAGGTTGTAAACCCTCAGGTAAACTGGAGTATCTTCCCTGGCAACAGCTATCTGTGCTGATATATAGCTTGAAAAAGGATTGGGATACAAACCCATAAAGGCATTGGCAGAAGGAAACTCCTCCGTAACCTCCGAAGGAAAAATATAGAAGGCTTCACTTACCGGGGTCGGTTGCCAGCCATCCCTGAATCCTCTGGCTTTGAAGTGAGCCGAATTTCCAAGCACGAAAGGGACTCGCATGATATTGGAATTCTCATCCGGATCTGAACCGTCGAGAGTATAACGAATAGTCACCCAATTAGTTGCACAGCTTACAGTTACGGAAACAGAATCCTGGTAGCTCCCGGAAGGAGGAGAGATCTGAAGCCCGGCTATCTCGCCTGTAATATCGTAATTATATTGAACCCTGGGGCTTGAAGTCCAACCGCCCTTTCGGGCAAACATTCGTAGGGTGGTATCTTTACGGATTTCGAAGGAGCCGCTATATATCGGCGAGCCAAGATTAGGATAACTCCCATCTGTGGTGTAGTGGATAATTGCATGAGGAGTGTTACAAAACAGCTCAACAGGGATAGAATCTTCGTAAGAACCGGAATCAAGATTGGGATAGGGTGGAAAAACAGTGGGATAAGTTCCTACGATTAGTTCCAAATGATCCTCCATTGAGCTAAGGTAAGGGATATCCCAAACTTCAAAAGAGATGGGAAACGACCAACTATGCTGTAAATCATAATCCCAAAAAATGAAATAGACGTTATCTGCTCCTATATGTCTTTCAACGTTTAAGACACAAGTCGAGATTCCATTAACCACAGTCGGATGAACCTTACCCCAACAGGTTATATCGGTACCTAAGTCCTCATAACTTAGTAAGGCCAGGATATCCCTTGGTTCAGCAGCCTGGCCATTGACGTATATATCTGCATAAATAGGTATGGGGTTTGGCCCAACAATGGCATGGGGAAATGGATCATGAACTACTCCTCTTTTCAGGAGTGGAGGAGTGAAATACGGAATATTTACGGTAAGTTCCATGAACATAATCCTACCCCCATCGTTGGTTTGATGATAGGGTGGAGACAGAAAATTTGAGCCCCAAGTGTAATCATCATAAAAGCTTAGTCCCAGCTTTCCCACCTTCCCGTCATTCGAAGTACTGAGATATTTAATCTCATGATTGGGGATTACCCACATCGGTTTAACGTTTGCCAGTTCAGGTGTATTGATGCTGTTCAGCACAATCGGTTCTGACCAATGATCACCATAATCTAGTGAAAAGCTTATATATATCTCTGGGACATTTTCCCAATCTGCACATTCAGGATCATTATCCACATTTGCTTTGCGTGCTTTATAGCTGTTTTGCCAAACACAAGCCATCATTCCATGGCTGTTTGCGTCCGTCATCCTAACGTTATTGTATAGGGAAGTCATATATCCATTATGGGCACTATCATCCCAATGCGGATAGTTCCAATCACGAGCCATTTTAAGATCCGTAATCCCATTAACGGCTACCCAATCGTCAACAACACCATAAGGAGCTTCTGTGTCCCAAGGGCAGTAACTTTCGTTAACTTCATCGTTGGGAGCTTTTTGAGGCCAGATATCCACTACCTTGAAGCTATTATCAAAGGGACTGTAAACAGCTGCTTTGATGCAGTTAAAGTCCTTATACTCAGTCCCGTCTGAAGCGGTCAGGTTCCAAACTCCCGGATAAAACAAGCTACCCATGGCACCTTTTGCCAGATTTGAATTCTGCGCATCCCCCACTTGCCACTTCAGCAGGGCAGTTTTATTTTCTGCATCCTTGAACCAGCCTGTCCGATCACCCGGAGCGCTGGGAGGATTCCAGGTTTCTATGCTAAGATCATGGCTATCATACTGCTGACTACCAGTTTCGGGATTGTAAGACACATAATCAAAGGTAGTCTCATAGATGCGGGAACCGCTGAGATCTTTTATTCGATGGTAGCCAAAAAGATCGGGAAACAACGAATTTCCAATAATGGCATCATATTGATATTCATGTAGATTGTTAGTATCGTAAAACCAGTTTTCCAAAAGCGGGATTGTATAGTGCTGAAAGCTCAAATTGCTGCCCACTTCAATCATGTCTTCTGTCCAGTCAGTATACGATATATAAGGCTTTCGCAGTAGATTATTGTGTGATCCGTCCGTATATCTGCCAAGGACATAGGTTCTTCGGTTGCCAGCCAAGGGTGATTGGCACTGAAGTAACAGTGGATCATTAAAAATTGAGTTTACTGCTGAGCCATTGGGGTTTTGCTGAGATACTGGATTATCCACAACAAGCGAAAAGCCGTTGATCAGATTTGTTAAATTGCCTATGAATGCGTCATGGGTCAAATAGATATCGCTGGGCTGTGAGGGATTGGGAGGATTATACAAGTAACCCATGACCGCTATTGCTGGTTTTAAATCTCCCTCATGATACCTCAACGCAGGATTATATGGTCTGGTTGTTTCGGCATTAGGACCGCCATAGTTAAGATAAGACCCAGTATTGCTTAGTAACACGTGATGCAAAAAATAGTTTGAGGTTGCTGTATGTTTTTCATTATACATCAAGTAATATTCGTCCTGCCCATTATAGGTGATCCGTTCTACCGGGCTCGATTTAGGTCCACAAGGGAAGTAGTCATAATAACACATTCTGAGCGCTATGGGGTTTATACTGAAACTCCAGGTGGGAACTACGCGCGTTTCTGATTGATTTGCCCCTTGCAATGCCCCAAATGGGGACACCCCTAAAACTGCCATACATGCCACGAAGAACAACGTTGCCTGTTTCATTTTTATCTCCCAAGTTCGTTATCCAGCCCTGAAGATAATCTAACCATCTTATTCCTAATGTCAAGTATTTTTCTGATTTGAGTTCCGTATTTTTTCTGCACCCCGAAAGTGTTCCCAGACAAGGATTATCGGCAAACAATAGAATTTACCAGCTCAATTTGTCAATCTTTCGGAGATTACGTCCAGAATTGTTTACATTTTCTGCTCTCAGCTCACAAGCCAGTAGCGAACCATAGTCCAGATTGAAAATTCCTGTTGACAAAAGAATAACCCTGCCCCAATCTTGGAATAGTATAATAAAATACTGGAGGATAAAATGATAGCTTTACGTCAAATCTGGCATTGCCCCTTGTGTGGCAATGTGGTGGAAGCCGTGTTTGCCGGGGCTGGCGAACTTGTTTGTTGTGGTCAGCCGATGAAACATCTGGAGGGCAATACCGTAGACGCCGCCAAAGAAAAGCACGTCCCCGTGGTAACTGACCTGGGTGACAAGATCGAGGTTTCGGTAGGCAGCGTAGCCCATCCGATGGAAGAAAAACACTATATCGCCTTCATCGAAGTGCTAACCGAGAAAAAGGTATATCGTAAAGAACTGAAGCCCGGCCAGGAACCCAAAGCCAAATTCCCCGTTAAGCTGGAAAAGGTGCTGGAAGTGCGCGAATACTGCAATCTGCATGGACTGTGGAAAGTATAAAGGAGAATAAATATGTCATTCAAAGATACCCGCACTGCCGAAAACCTGATGAAATCATTTGCAGGTGAATCCCAAGCTCGCATGCGTTATGTGTATGCCGCCAAAACCGCCAAAAAAGAAGGCTATGAGCAGATCTACAATATCTTTATGGAAACCGCTGAAAACGAAAAGGAACATGCCAAGGTATTCTTTAAACACCTGCTGAAAAACGGCCTGGAAGGCGAAGCGATAAACATCATGGCTACCTACCCGGTTGGCTGGTCGCCGGAAAACACCCTGAATAACCTGAATTATGCCGCAAATGGCGAGCACGAGGAATGGACGGAGCTTTATCCGATCTTTGCCGACATAGCCGAAGAAGAAGGCTACAAGGAGATCGCCCTTTCCTGGCGGTTGGTGGCAAAGGTGGAAAAAGAGCATGAAAAACGTTTCCGTAAGCTCTACGAGAACATCAAGAACCTGAAGGTTTTCGCCAAGGATGAAAAAGTCTTTTGGAAATGCCTGAATTGTGGCTACATCCACGAAGGAACGGAAGCCCCCAAGGTATGCCCCACCTGCAATCACCCCCAAAGCTACTTTGAAGTTCATTTGGAAACATACTAATAAACAAGGAGGATTAAATGCAAAAATATCAATGTATCGCCTGCGGATGGATTTATGACCCTGCCGAGAACGATAACGTTCCCTTCGAACAGCTTCCCGAGGATTTTGTTTGCCCGGAATGCGGAGTTGGAAAGGACATGTTTGAGCCTCTCGACTAATCTGTCAGCTCTTGCCGGGGAAGCTCAGCGGTTTCCCCGGCGCTTTATCTGATTTCACCCAAAACAAAAGTGTATTGAGGAACTGATGTTAAAACAAGAATTTAATGAGATACTGGATTTTGCCGTAGCCAGAGAACAGGAAGCGGTGGAATTTTACCGTGAATTACAAAAAGAAGCCAAATTTAGCGACCAGAAAGTGATGCTGCAGGAATTGGAAGCCATGGAAATGGGACACATCGTGGTGATCGAATCCATCCGCACAAGCGGAGTGAAACCCGAAGACATCCAACGCACCCCCAATCTGATGATCAGCGAATATCTTACCGCAGACCCGGAAACCCTGGACATGAGCTACCAAAACATCCTGATCAAGGCTATGAAGCGCGAAGAGGCCAGCTTTAAGCTCTATAGCGAAATGAGCGTGAAGTTTCCCGATGAACAGATTTCCACTCTTTTCCGCCGCCTGGCCGCTGACGAAGCCAAGCATAAATTGATCTTCGAAAAACTATATGACGATTGGATGAGCGCCGGAAATTGAAACTGGCTCTGGATACAACCCAGAATTCCGGCTCGATCGCTTTGGCCACCGGAGAAAGGCTGCTTTACTCAGCCTTTTTTGATATCAGGATCACACACAGCGAAACCCTGATGCCTGCCATCGACCATGCCCTTGGCTTTTGTGGAGTCTCAAAAACAGACCTGCGGGAAATCTATGTGTGCAATGGACCTGGCTCCTTTACAGGTCTCAGGATCGGGCTGGCCACCGCCAAAGGTATCGCCTTCGGGCTAAGCATTCCTTTGTATGCCTATTCTTCCCTGGAACTTGCCGCATTGTCCGCCAGCGGTTTGGGCAGGAACATCCTGGTGGCGGTAGACGCCAAAATGAAGGAAATCTACTACGCTGCGTATAGCTCAGACCTGAAGGAGATCATCTCTCCCAGAGTGGCAAAACCAGAAGAACTTGGCAAGCTGGAACTGGATGATTTTATTCTTTGCGGCTCCGCCTTTGAGAGACATGCAACTTTGGCCGAATTCTCAGGTTGCCGCGCTTCAATGCTTAGCCCGGCACACCAGTTCATAGGTGCGGCCGGGCTCTTTTATCTGGCCGAAAAACTGCCAGACAAACACACAGCTCAGAATCTGGCGGGTTTGGAACCGCTTTACATCAGGGAATCCACGGCCCAGGCTAAGCTACAGTCCTAATCAGTGGGCTCTTCGTGAGCCTCTGTCGCTTGATTTTCCTGTAGTTTTTTCTCGATCAGCTTTCCAAACTTGGCATAGATCTTGGGATTATACTTCTTGATAATATCGATCTTGCTCATCGAACTATCCACGACCATAAACTGGAAGTGGCACTTTTTAAACTGGGGATAGATTTCCAGAACATCCGCTTTCAGCTTTTCTTCCAGATCAGGATTTTCCTTCAGGAATTCTGGGCTAAAGGTAAGCTTCAGCTGCAGTTGCACCACCAGGTTCACGCTCAGAGAAAAACCGACCTGTGGCTTCTCCCCATATTTTTCCTCTACAAAGAGAGGAAGCTCTTCCCTGGCTTTCTTGGCTATTATAAACAATCGATAGCTTTTATAGCCTTGAAAACCGACTGCCGCCATACCTCCCGCCACCAACACACCTTTAATAAATCTCTTCATGATCCACCTCGCTGATACTTTATTAAGCACTTGTGTATGTGCATATTATGGTCATATCCTGAATGCGCTTAATAATTCTTGTCCATACCCAAAAGTCAAGCACTTTGTTTCATCAACGATTGTAAGTGTACGAGGAAGCCTTGAAACGCTCACCCCAGATTATTTACCGGATCTTCTAAAGCTATTTTCCGGGGCCACCACCATTGCCACCACCATTGCCGCCTCCGTTGCCACCACCATTGCCGCCTCCGTTGCCACCTCCGTTATCATGACCATAAGCATGGCCTCTGCCGTTATTGAAGACCTTCGAGCCATTAATCTCAAATTTGCTGTCGTTGCTGTCAACATTTACAGTGTTCACAACATGTGGATACTTATCACGAAAGGACACCATGCCCAAAGCCTCAATTTCCACATCTGCTTCATTGAAGCTGTTTAAATGATACTCGCCGTTTTCGGATACATAAATATATTCTATCTGGACAGTCTTTGATGATGGGATTACTTCTGCAAAACCAAGGTATGAAGCAAGACTGGCCAAATCAGCATTCCACAGATCCCTGCCAGCTCCGCCCATGGACGCAGGCAGACTCCAGTATTCGACAGATTTTGCTCTGATAGTTGCCATTTCAACCAGTATGGCCTGGCGGTTCGCGTTGTAAGCGTGTAAATTAAACATGAAAATCCCTATTGCTATTGCAATACCAACCAGCACAATTACCAGAACTATTAGCAGAAGCTGTTGTGTTCCCATAAATCCTCAATATTCAAATAGTTATCTAGTTGATTAGAAATCGTATTCATGGCTACTGTTGTTTAATGTAATCCATACTTCAACAAGACAATATCGAGTTCTTTTCAATGGCCTGATGCTGTCAAGAAAAAAAATCAAGAATAGTTTATCTGTGGCGAAACATTTCCTATTATAGGATTCAACAATTGGAACATTCTACCCATAATTCTGCCGCTAAGGCGCGATAATGCCAGCATAAATATTTTTTACATTGGGAAATTCTGCAAATAGATATGCACCTTATCCGTATCAGGTGCATTGTTGAACGCAGTTTATGCATACAATGTCGAACACCCCCTGTTTATGGAAACAGGTTTTTACCTCAGAAACAAGGATTTATCTTGACGGATACAGACTTTTCATGATAGCGGAACAAGACTTGCTATTTAGCGTAAACATTAATAACATAAATGGATAGAACAATGAGAAAAATAGTGCTAAGTCTCAGTTTGCTCCTGATTGCCCTCGGCTGGGGAGCAACTCAACTGAAAATACAAATAAATCCCACGGCCTGGCAGAAAGGCTCGCAAACAGAGGAACTACCTGTAATCCTGCAGCCGGGCCAACCAATGCTGCCTTATGTTCCCGTCAGAGTGCTTTTACCCTTCGGACATCGCTACAGCGCTGCCGAGCTGGAGTTTTCCCCGGCAACCAAGGTATCTGAGAATGCCTTTTTTGCAAATGCCCTGCCTCAACTACCGATTAATCCCCGGGCTGATTTCCCAGGTCAGCAAAGCACTTTCAAACCTTTGGAAAACAGGTTTTATCCGGATCATGCCTGGGAGTATTTGGGAACGCAATACTACCGCGGATACCAGATTGCGCTGTTCAATCTTTACCCATACCGCTATAATCCTATCAACCGACAACTTTGGGTAAACGAGAATGTATCGCTGAAGATCAGCAGCGAATTCTTTGCCTCGGAAGCCCAATATCAGGCGAATTTCCTCAGTCAGAGCTCTGAAACTCAGGCCGCCTTATATGATTTGACCATCAATCCCGAAGTAAGCACCAGCTACCAGGCCTTTTCCCAATACAGAAACGTGCAGCCCTCCAGCCGGATCATCGATCTTTCCGTGCCGAAACAAATGATCATCATTACCGATAATTCACGCTTGGGCTGGTTTACCGACTACGCAGACTGGCGGAACAATGAAGGTGTTTCCAACAGCATTTATAGCACAGAAGACATATATGCAGCCTATCCCGGCAACGATAATGCCGAAAAACTGCGTAATTTCATCATTCACGCCTACCAAACCTGGTCTGCCAGTTCCGAACCGCTCCAATACGTTGTTCTGGGCGGGGATGACGAGATAATTCCAATCCGCGGCTGTTATGGACAGGTGGGCGATACAATCGATCCCCATATGCCAGTGGATATCTATTACAGCAATCTGGATGGCAATTGGAACGCCAATGGAAACAGTATTTTTGGGGAAACAGCCGATAATCCGGATTTGATTCCAGAAGTGCATATTGGCCGTTTTCCGGCTCAGAGCTTAGCCGAATTTGAAAACATGTTCCGCAAGATAAAATACTATGCAGAGCAAAACACATTCAGCAATAATCTGGCGATCTTCTATGGCGAAAACCTGAATATGAATCCTGTTACCTGGGGTGGCGACTACAAGGACGACGTAGCTCAATACCTGCCAGACAGCTATCCTCTGCAAACCCTTTACCAGAGAGACGGCACTTACAGCGAATCCGGGGTATGGCAGTCGATAAACAACGGCGCTGGTCTGATGAATCATATGGGACATGCCAACGAGTTTTTCCTGATGGGCCAATCCAATAGCACTATCGAAAGCCTGCAAAACACCGAATATGGATTTCTCTATACCCAGGGATGCTATCCAGCAGCCTTCGACCAGGGCACTTCCGGCGATTCCGAATCCATCGCCGAACACATGGTTACCGCTTCGGGCGGCGTGCATAGCTTCATCGGCAATACCCGCTACGGTTGGTATATGCCGGGCAGTGTAAACGGCGCTTCCCAGTATTATGACCGCCAGTTTTTCCGCGGTCTCTTTGAACAAAATCTGCCCCAACTTGGCAAAGCTTTAACCTATTCCAGGCTGCAAAACCTGAATCAAGCGCTTACCAACGACGTGATGCGCTGGTGCTACTACGAAGTGGTGCTTTTTGGCGACCCCAGCCTGGCAGTAAAACCGGCTGATTCCAATCTCCCCTTGCTAAGCCTGGAAAGCTACAGCTTCACCGACGAAGATGGCGATAACGACGGCACCATAAATCCCGGCGAAATGATCCGCTTTTATCCTGTAATAACCAACGCCGTGGGTTGGGGTGCAGCCAATAACGTATCTGTGCGGGTGGAGTCCCTTCCTGCAGGTGTGGAATTGGTGGGAACCTGCATCTCCATACCCCAGATTCTGCCGGGAGGCCAGAGCCCGCTGGGAACCCATATCAAGCTGCAATTGCCTGTGGATATGAGCTTTGGCATGTACAACCTGCGTGTAGTGGTGGAATCCCTGCATCCGCAAACCGGACAAACTACCGGGTTACGCACATACGACGTGAGTTTTGAGATTACTCTGATCGATAACCGCTTTCCCTGGGAAACCCCGAATGGCGGAAAATCCGCTCCCCTTTTGGGTGAATTTTCCCCTGCCAGCGGAATGGAAATCCTCTATCTGGACGTATTTGGCAATGGCTATTACATCGGTAACGACGGCGAAACGCTATCCACCTTCAGCGGCCCTGCCAATATCAATATCAGCCGCAGCTTTGCCTTTGGTGCAATCGATACTGATGCAGGTGCAGACCTGGCTTTTACCAGTCGTAACGGAGATATCTATGCCAAGCACATAAATGGCGGCAATATATTCAGATTCCGTGCCAATACCTCTTTCCTGTTTACCCCCGTGCTGGCCGATCTGGATGGCGACGGTTATAGCGAAACCATTGCCGGCGGATTGGACGGAAAGCTTTATGTAGTGCATTCCAATGGCTATTTTCACTTAGGTTTTCCGCTGGATTTGGGTTCAGCATTTCACAGCGAACTTGCCGCAGCAGACTTCAATGACGACGGCCTGTACGAAATTGTGGCCGGGACTTCAGAAGGAAAGCTTTTTCTGATCGACGGACAGGGAATCATCAAACCCGGCTTTCCTTTACAACTGAATGGCCCGGTCAGCGGTGCGCCCACCATTACCAACAACAAAAAGATCGTTTGCGCCACTGCCAGCAAAATATACATAATAGACCAGACTGGTTCTATCCTGGCTACTAGAAACATAGACACACACATCGCCGGCGGTTTTGCCCTGGCCGACCTTTCAAACGACAATTGGGGCATGGACATCGTGGGCGTGTCTATCAGCGGTAAGCTCTATGCCATTACCGACAACGGCAACGATCTGCCCGGCTTCCCTGTACAGATAGGAGTGAATTTCACCTGCCCGCCTTTGATAGCCAATCTGGACAGCGACCCCGAGCCGGAGATTCTGCTGCACAGCTATGTAAACAGCGTTTATGGCTATAACCACGATGGCAGTCCGCTCAGCGGTTTCCCCTTTATAACCACCTACAATGGAAGCACTCCGGCCACTTTGGTCGATTTTGACGGAAACAACCAGATCAAGCTGGTAATGGGACACTCAAACGGAGTTTTGATGCTGAATCTGCGTCGGGACGCCAGTGGCCTGGCACCCTGGACTACTTACCGGGGAAGCTCCTTACGTCAGGGTTCTTTCGCTTCTACGGGGTTCGTGAGCGGCGAGGATCAATTGCAGGGCCCCCTCCAAAATGCCTTGCAGCAAAACTATCCAAATCCCTTTAATCCCAGCACTACCCTCAGCTACAGCCTTGCCAAGGACGCCCAGGCTAAAGTGGAGATCTATAACCTGAAGGGACAAAGGATTGTCACCCTGTTCAGCGGAGTACAAAAATCCGGAAACCACAGCCTGATTTGGAACGGTCGCGACGAAAGCGGCCGCAGCGTAGCCAGTGGGATCTATTTCAGTCGCCTCAGCGTAGCTGGAAAAACCTATGAACGCAGGATGCTGCTGCTGAAATGAATTTACAAAACCGTATTGAGCATCTGCAAGACGAACTGAGGACAATCTGCCAAAGCCAGAATCGCAGTTTTGATGAGATCACTTTGATCGCGGTGACCAAGACTCACCCCGTCGAGCTGATCGAAACAGCATTGAAGGCTGGAATAACGCACATCGGCGAGAATAAAGTGCAGGAAGCCATGCGTAAATTGCCAATGTTGATTAGCAAGAACTACAGCTTTCACTTCATTGGCCACTTGCAGAGCAATAAAATCAACCAGTTATTAAGCCTGAAACCCGCATTGATTCATTCCATCGATTCAGTTTATCTGGCTCAGAAGCTACATCTGGCCTTGGGACGCACCAACCGCATGCAAGATATCCTGATCCAGATTAATTCCAGCGAGGAAGAAAGCAAAAGCGGGATGGGCTTTGCGGAAGCTGAAGCGGCCATAAGTGAAATCGCCTGCTTTAGCAGCCTGCGCATTAGAGGACTGATGACCATCGGCAAGCTGGACGAACCGGAAATCAGCCGACCGCTGTTCCGGCAAATGAAAGAGCTTTTTGAGCATTTACGGGAGAGCAATCTTCCCGGAGTAAGAATGGACTATCTTTCCATGGGCATGAGCCACGACTACAAAATCGCCTTGGAAGAAGGCGCAAATATGGTTCGCATCGGAAGTGCCATCTTTGGAGAGCGAACTTACGGAGTACACAATTGATCTATCTCTTTGCCATCCTGATCATCCTGCTGTCCTATTTCTACGGGGGGTTTTCCACAGCGAGAATCATCACCAAGAGCGTTCGCAGCCTGAATGTCTATAAGATTGGAACTGGCCTGGCTGATACCGAAAACATTTACACCAATATCAGCAAGCCCTTGGGTGTGCTGGTGGGGGCGGTGGATGTAGCAAAAGCCTACCTGTATCTTTTGATTGTGGAGATGGTGCTCCGGCTGATCGACCATTCCGGATCCTTCAGCGGAATTACCACACTTTACAGACACAACACAATGTTGCTCTACGGCATGGGAATGCTGATCGGGCACTGTTTACCCTTCACCAATCATTTCCGGGGTGGACGTGGGATTTTCACTTACATGGGGTTTGTGGCCTATTTCGCCTTTACGCCCACTTTAATATCAGCAGTTATAGCCTGGATTCTGGTAGCCCGTTTCCGGCAAATCCGGTTTGCCCAATATCTTATCGTGATTTTGCCAGTGGTATTGTTCCAGGTTTTTTATTCCTTTATTCCCTCATACCGGCTGGAATTGCCGGCCTATTTCGTCCCCATTATGCTTGGCATTGCCCTTTTGATGGGAATTTTGAACATCATAGTATCCAAAAAACTGGGTGAAATATAATAAAACCGGGAGTTGATATGGCACTGAAGATAATCCCTGTGGACACAAATAGACAGCTAAAGAGCTTTATAATGCTGCCTTTCGAGCTATATAAGAATGAGCCAAACTGGGTGCCGCCGCTGATCATGGATCAAAAGAACTTCTTTAATCCCAAAAAGAATCCCTATTACCAGCATTCGGAAGTAAAGCTCTTTCTGGCAGAGAAAGATGGCAAAGTGGTCGGCAGAATTTCAGCTCAATCCAATACCCAACATAACAAAGAGCACAACGAAAACATAGGTTTCTTTGGCTTTTTCGAGTGCATAGACGATCAGGAAACAGCCAACGCCCTCTTCGAAGCTGCTTATGAGTGGAATCGTTATCGCGGCTTTACCAGCATGCGCGGACCCCTGAATTTCAGCGTAAATCAGGAATGCGGCCTGTTAGTGGAT
>Ga0302252_1001082_pt1 | contig 17501 bp, 24 predicted proteins | sample AAG_RA_Leu_MG_FD_193511 | JGI IMG/M metagenome (GOLD analysis project Ga0302252, IMG submission 193511) | Enriched activated sludge microbial communities from anaerobic digester in WTTP, New Holstein, Wisconsin, United States - AAG_RA_Leu | ecosystem: Engineered > Bioreactor > Anaerobic >...
CAGTTACGGTGCCGTCTGCCCCTACAGCAGTACAAAGTCCAAAATATAACGTTGCGGGGGCAGAAAAGGCCGTCGCTCCAAACAATTCTCCCAGGACCGAGTTGGCCCAGGCAGTACACAATCCCGAGGCTACCATTAGTTAATCACCTTTTTAATAAGTTTCACAATTATGTTTTGTGGCTCTTTCTGGGAAGGTCGCAAAGCTCCCAGGAGAGTTTCCGCATCAATTTCCACTTTTCCTTCCAACGGAACTATTCTTCCCATGTTTTATCACCATTATAAATAGACTAGAAAAATCCTCAGATCCTCAGCCTCTTTTCGGAAGCGTCATATACGATTTAGGATCGAGTTTTTCTAATCTATTCAGAATATTTTTAACAAATATCGCTACGCAATATTTTTGACAAATATCGCCAAATACATCTTCTTGTACTTTAGACGCTTGTTAACGGGTTGGGATACGATGTCTATCAGTTTGGCCTCGCTATAGAGGCTCTCGACCTTTCTCTGGAGTTCTTCAAGCCCAACGGCATCAACAAAGACTGCTTTCTCTCCGGGAACCTTCGACTTCTCCATGAAGAAAAGGTAACTCTGTTTTCCGAAGGTATGAACATCGGCAACTTCAAGAACTACTTTGGTTGGTATGTAGCCTTCCGGGGCTTTTTCAAGCTCTCTCTGAACCTGAGAGATCAAGCCTTCTACCTTGAGGATGTATTTCTCTGGAGTTTTGGACAAAGGCGGAACTTCTTTTACCTGCTCTGGTTCGTACTTAGACTCAACCAGAACCGTTTCGGGTTCGTGTTTTTGCTCCTCTTTTCTTTTGTACATAAATTTTCTCCCTTAAAAAAAGAAATGCGACCAGCGTTTAAATTACGCTGGTCTTATACAATATACCCTTTGGTCTGGCTACGTGAGTTACGGAGTCCACCCAGGCGTACACATTATGTTCGAATCCGTCAACGGAGTCAAACACGTTTACGTTCAGGGGAATATTGGCCTTGCCGATTCCCTGTCTGCCATCCTCGGAGATGGGCTGGACGTTGAAATCCGGATCGTGGTAGGAGAAGGTCTCATAGCACGGAGCGCCCATGTAAGTACCAATTCCAAGGATGTTGCTCTCGGTGATGCCTTCATCGACACCAATCAAAGTGCAGCCGATGTTCCGGATATAGGTAATCATATCGTAGAACTCGCGCTGATCAGCAACCTTCTCTCTGGCGTAGTCCATATCGGCATCATTGGTCTCAACGTGGTCGAAGAACTCGTAGAAGTTGGTGGCGTTCACAACCACAGTATCGAGCTTGAAGCCACGATTGGTCCGCAGGTCCTGAGCAATAGCTCTGATGTCGCCAAGAGGATCGGCTGCACCAGACCATGCTCCGCCAGCCTTCGCAGTTATGGCGGTAGTAGCCGCATCTGCGCCGGTGGTCAACTGAGTAAGAATGTCGGTGTTGATCTGGTCTGCAATAACCCAAGCCATCTGAGTGTAAACATCCCGAACATCGGACTCAAAGGTGGGGTTGTTCAGATCGGCGTTCTTGAAAGCGGTTCCTGCCTTGCGCATGTTGGTGTTGATGGGGACGGCCTCGCCAAGGGTAATAGATACGTTATTCCAGGCGGTCTCCCTGGTGCCACCAAGGGCGGGCTCTACCTTCTTTGGATCAGTGTCGGCAGTATAGTTCTTTCTCTTGGCGATAATTGCCTGAGTATCAATCTCCTTGAAAGGATACTTGTAAAGCAGAGGGAGATTGGGAACCATAAACTCACGGATAAGGTCGCTTATGTATTCCTTATCGGTATATAAATCAGTATTAGGTTTGCTTGCCATTGTAAATCACCTTAAGACTGCACCAGAGGCATTCCGTAGAACAGAGCACCAACAACCTGGCCGGTCGCATCGGTTGCCGCATGACAGGCAATCACCGGAGAGAGAGTTGTGGAATTTTCCTTCTGGAACAGGTGGGCAGAGTTATCATACACCAAATGGTCGCCAACCGCAATATCGGTTGAAGCCTCGACAGGAACCGGGTAATATGCGAATCCGAACAGGGTTACCTGAGCGTGTCTCAGATGAAGACCGGCCACTCTTGTAGCTACAGAGGTCTTAGATGAGGACGGGATAACTTCCGGACCAAGAGGATCGCTCCCGAGAACACCAATGATCGGGTTGGTGTTGGTTTCCTTTGCGGAAATGATTGGCCTGCCCTGGAGCTTCGCATATGTGTACTCTGCATCAGAAGTGGCAAGAGATACCCAGTCGGGTGCGGTGGGGTTATCGTTGTAAGAAATCTGAGATGCCCAGGTATAAGTCGGTCTGTCCAACATTACTCCGCCAAGAGAAATTGTCTTTGCGGTTCCAACCGTAAGGTTGCCCTCTTCGAGCCAGCAATCTATAATTACCGGCGCATTCACGGGGCTCTGAGACTGATTTGTAGGAGTCTTAAGAGCCATCACATCGTAATAAGTTGCCATTCTAATTCACCTTATTTAATAACTGGTCCACCAGTTCGCCTCAAAAATTCATCACGCTTTGCCTTTCTAGCTTCCATTCTTGCTGTTTCTGTGTCTTTTGACTCGGCAGCAGAACCCATAAACTTCGCATCTTTAGCAGCGGCGAATTTTATGGCATCCTCTTGATGCTTCTGAACAAAAGTCGCAGGATCGGAAACAAACTCGGCGTGAGCAGCAGCAATATCCTTAACAACGGCGGGAGGATATGTATCCTGAAGCCATCTCTTCTCAGTCTCGACCTTGAAAGCAGCCAAAACCTCGTTCTGTTCCTGGAGTTTACCGATCTCAGAGGTCAGAGAAGTAATCTGGCCCACAACAGAATCTACCTTAGTTGCAGTATCCCTAATCTGTTCAAATTCCTCCAGACTGGAAATACCCAACTCGTTCTTTGCCAGCTCCCAGAAATTAATAGTGGGCTCAACGACGGGAGCCGCAACGGGAGCTTCGGCAGCAACGGTCTCAACAGGAGGAGCTTCTACTCCTACGTCGGGAGATGCAGCCGCAATTTCAGGCTCCGCGACTTCCTCAACTATAGTTGAAGCAGAAGCTTCAACTATAGGCTCGGGAGCCTCGTCAGCCTTCAGCTCTTTCTTAGGCATTTTATCTTCACCTATTTCATCAATAATTGTAATTTTACTTTCTGAAACTATTTCTCCGTCTTCGTCCAAAAGTTTAGCAGAAAACGTTCCAGTTTCTTTATCAAAAGAAGCATCAAGTTTAGCTTTCGTAAGTCCAGGAGGAACTTCCATTCCGATACTTCTCATTTTGGACCTAATTTTTGAAAAAAGAGATGTTTCACCTTGCTGGGCAGCTCTTTTATAAGCCGCCATCAAACCTTCTTCATCGGGAACGGGACCATTATCAGTCATTCGAGCAATTGGATAATGCCAGTCGCCACGATTCGCACCGTCTCCGGTCTTTTTCAGAAATATTTTTTTGGCTTTGGTTTGATTTATTTTTCCGTCCGTTTCTATATAATTCCAGAAGGCGGAGTAATTAGGATTCCAAGCAGCTTCTATAGAAGCTTCTGTTTCAATAGATTCATCATCGGCGTCTTCGGGATCGTCTACGATAATCTTGCAGGAGCCTCTTCCGCAAGCTCCACCTTCTGGAGTTTTTTCGTTTGTTAAAAGAGAAATACAATAAACGTCAATTGATTCTGGATGTTCGAGGTCATCTCCAGTTATCGAGCCTTCGACACTCAAACCAGAATATGCTTCTTCTCCTGCGGCTACGATCTCGATCCACTTAGGACAAAGAATTTGTCCCGTGGCAAGAAATCCGTCATTGTAAGAAACGCTTGTAAAGACTCCAATTCTACTTTCTATGGGGTCTTCGTGATCTACTGTTAAAAGTCCGCCCCGGCTGCGCTGTACTGCGCCCTTTATCAGGTCTTCGGTTGCTTCAAACTGGGCTACAGCTACTCCTTCTTCGTTCCGAAGAGGAAGCATAGTCCCTGGAGTAATAGCAAGGATACTGATGTCTAGCGGAGTATTTGGCTGCTTCTCGCCAGTTGAAACACTAGATGGTGATAAAGCGGCTTTAAACAGCATCAAATAAGCAACGCCAAAGTAATATTAAATTACAATTTAAAAATATGAAGTAGATAAAAAGAACTAGGAAACTTCCCTCGCAAATGCGACAGCCATTTTCCTGCAATCCTCTTTTGTCTCGGCCTCAAATCCAATTGGAAAATCTTCGGCTATTATGTCCCCCTCTTCCACCTTACAACCAATATAAAATCCATAAATGGCTCTGTGTGACCACCCATACCATTTTTGGTCTTTCTCGGACCACCCTATGGAACAAACCGTATGATCCGGAGAGGATTTTTCAGGAGAAATTCCCAACTTTTCGATAAGATATTTAGCATTCTCTGGATTTCCAAGATAGTCTCCGGAAGGAGTATAGGCAGATTCCATAACTATACACTTGCCGTCTGGAATCCCGACAGATTCCCCACAATATTCCTCTTTTCTGATCTCATAACCTTGTTTCTTTACGATCCCTAAAACTCTGTCTGGCTTAATCATCAATTAACACCTTAATCCTCTTTTTCTCTTTTAAATCTCGAACTTTGGCGCGGCCAGATCTTTTTCCGGCAGATTCCATCCCCTCAGACTTCTTCGAAGTCTTCGGCTTCCCCTCGAATTCCTTCGGAATTCTCGGTTGTCCAAAATAATGCGTCCCGTTGTTTTTCTCGAAGATCTCTATTTGGCGGTTCCAATTCTGTTGTTCAATAGAATTGAATGCTCGCATATGAAACAATCTATGACAAAGACAACATACAATTATACATTTAGAGGCTTCTGTTTCCAGTCTGCGAATAGAAACTCCAAGTTTTACTCCCTCGTGCATACTAAAAGATTTGTTTTCGGGATGGACATGATGAGCTTCTAAAACAGCGGGGCGAGTTTCTCCGCAAACAACACATGGAGAGGAAAGTTTATAATTTATGTACCAATCTCTAAGTTTTTGTTTCCATTTTATATTATATTCCCGTTGCTTCTTTTTATTATTCTCGCGCCATTTCTTGCTATATTCTTTTCTCTTCTTTTTACTTTTAAAAGGCACACATAAAAATATATGTCAAAGTATTTAAAAGTTTCTATCTAATTTTTAGTATAGAAACCTACATATCGTTTATCATATCAGGAACTTCAGACCAAAAATGAGCACAATTATCTGTAAGGTAACCAAGATTCCACGGTTGGATAAACTGTATCGTTTTTCCTCCCGAGAAACGGAAATTGTTCAGATATCCGTGGTAATCATCTACTAAAACGTCGCATCCCGTACTCTGGACGGTTTTATTTGGTGTAAAAATTACGCCATTAAACAAGAAATTATCAACTAGCCACATATAGGTATATCTTTTTGTGTAATTCGGTCGTCCAGTTACGATTACAACTTCGTGGTCTTTCATTATCTTTTTAATGGCTTCTTTCGCTCCCTCGATTACTGGAACAGTAAGCAGAAAAACCGGATCAGCGAAATATCTCTTTAGGTGAGTTCCGATAGAGACTCCGCCTATAGGGAAGTTCCACTCATTTATATCAATTTTGGCGTAGTTCGTTTTGTACTCTTTATTCAATTTGGGTAGGATGTTCGATACTACATCTCCGAGAACTCCGTCCAGGTCAATAGCTATTTTCATTAGATCTCCTCTTATATTTTCTTGCTATTATTTCGTCCTCACAAGCGGAACAATAAATCGAGTCTCGGGATTGAACTTTACCACCACAGAGCTTGCATCTGCGCTTCACGAATATCGCTCTCCGTTTGTACAGAAGATCGTAAACGGCGGAGAGCAAGCACTATCATATTTACAGGCAACATCTAATGCAATTTTTATTCTATCTTCGGGAGGCAAGTCGTCACCTTCGGTCGTTTCTAAAGAACCGACTGCGTAACATGATCCCGTTCCTAAAGCATCAATTTTCGTTACTTTTGTAACACAAAAATCTGGATCAATCGTAAAAATCTCGTTGCCATAAGCTACTAAAAGTCCAGAATCACCCTCTATTCTAGAGGCTCCGTCTGATTTATAAGTATAATTAGAGTCTTCTAAACAATCTGTAAAATAATCCATAAAATCTGTATTGAGATATTCCTCGAAATCCATTTTTTTGAGTTCTGGAATATTAAATCTATATTTTAAGATTTGTCCAAACCTATAATTTCCACAAAATCCAAATAAAATTTTATTTTTAAAAAATATTTTCTCAAAAACTCCGGGCAAGATACTAGTATCTTGCGTTATTCTGGAATCTCCTCCGATGTATGCACCTTCTTCTGTCACTAAACCTACTATACAAGTCATCTTCTCTTCTCCCGGAATTGGATGATATTAATCAACAGAACTCCGCCAATAACACAGCCTCCCAAAAACCATAAAATACGACTCAAAATGAAGTTATATGACAGGTCTCCTATACCCATTGCCACAAATCCCACCAAAACTATGGTAAATTGTATCAAAATTTCAGTAAATCTTGACATTTTATGTCCACATCCTGTCTTCTTTAGGTTGAAGGGGCTGTTCTTCGGTCTCCTTCTTCATCTCTAACTGCCCGGAAAGTATTCCTAGTGATGTTCCAATCTCACACAAACATCCATATATAGCGGCATCTCGGCAAAATCCGTCTATTTCTATTGATCCGTCCTCGTTTTCGTACTCAATTTTGATAAAATTGGTACATTTTTCTTTTAAACAGGCGGTTGAAGTGCCGTAGATCTGAGACCAACGGGGGCAATAGACTTCTTCTTTGTCCATATTTATATATCCAGGCAACAAAGCGTGTTCATACCACAAGAATTACATAGACTGCCACATTTTTTAGTGAATTTTTCACTTTCTATGCCATTTAGAATCTTATTTATCGCTCTTTCGGTCTTTTTTGAGGCTTTTTCATCTGTAATACACTCGGGTTCGTATATTGTTCCGTCCTTCAAGAACGCAAAACAGAACCTTTTAAGGGGTTGGTCGTACTTTTGCTTGAAAAGCTCGTTAAGCATCCACGCCTGCATGTCAAAATGGGAGGTATAAGACTTCCAGAACTGCCCAGTTTTGTAATCTGCGGCCATTGATGTATCTGGAGTCCAATGGAGATCGAAGATTCCTACTGCACGGTGCCCAAGAACGTCGCCAAAAAATCGTCCTGGGTTGTTAGAATCTTCGTAAGAAGTTTCCCTTATGGGGTTTTTGGGCATAGAATCGAGAAATTTCTTGCCATTTTTAAGCATAATCTGTTCCTGGGGGTCCTCGGATTCAAAAATATTGTTGGAAAGCTTAGAATGGACCCTGCTTCCGAACTCTAGCCAGGGAGATTCTATAGGTTCCTTAAGGTTCAGGATATATTGGAGATAATACTTCCTTGGGCAGGAGTGATAAGTATTGATTTTAGAGGCTGAAATGGTGGACATGGTAAGACCTCAAAGCGGAGAATGGGGTTTATTGCAGTCGCACCCTGAAGAATTACAAACGTGAGACCAAAGGTAATCAACGTTTGCCCCAGAAGTTTTCGTTTTCTTACTCCACATCTCATTTCTGAGCCAATACAGTTGCAATTGACAGTAGCTTATAATGTCATATAGCTGGTCTGTTATCTCGCGTTCTTGAGTCATTATATCTTCTTCGGAGAACTCGCGAGACATATTCTTGAGACGGTCGAATTTTCTATAAAGGTCTCCAATCATTCCGGGCATACCGAACTCATTGTAATACTTGTAATAGGAGTCTCGGTATTGGGGGTATTTTATTCTTCTAAGCTCGTGAAGCTCGGCATTTATAGTTTCAATTTCCTTTTCCTGAGATTCAAAAAGAGACCAGTCTATTTCCCTCATCATAAATCACCTAAAAGAGTAATTCAAAAATAGAGGTGATAGGATATAAAGGTTGCGGGAGGCTTTAAGGCCGACCGGCCTTAAAGCTCTACATATAGCCGGACGCCAACAGTCTGATTAGCGTCTGCATCATCGCAATCCAAAGTCAAAGGACCAGACAAAGAATACATCAAGGTCGAGGTTCTTGGATATTCTGTCGTATTCCCGCCAGAAAGATCGTAATTCTCAAGAGAAGCTACATACGGAACGGTAGTGTTCAAATATATTGTACCATTTACCGTAGAGCCTGTCGTGTTTATCCACGAAACGGCATAAAGTTTCCCGTAGATATCCTGCGTTGTAAGGTCTATAAATCCGGTTGTGTTAGCAGTCAAAGAAATGTCATAAACTGCAAAATTCTGTGGCCCTTTTATTGCGCTGTCAGGATATGTTTGGAGAGAAGAATCGGCAGCGACGCAAGAAATTAAAATAAGCATAATAGATATATATTTTAACATTAAACCACCTTACTTAATGCCCGCATCCGCAGTCTTTTTTGTCTTTTGCTTGTCGGATGGCATCTCGGGTAAAGGGTCCAGATCAAAGCTCTCCAGGGGAACCTCTTTAGCATCATAAATAACCGGAAGATTTCTTTTGTCGCCATCCACGTTATATTTAAGGTAGTGAGTTACAAACTCCTTACACTCTGCCTGGCAAATGACGTTTAGCGGCGTAGAACCGTTTCGACAAATAAGATACATAAGTATAAATATTAAGGTTTTAATATTTAAAACTAACGCCCAAAGTCTTCTTTTCGGTAACTATTTATTCTAACAAGTCGTTATAACTATTATGAAAGGAAAACTCCTGGTTTTGGGAATATTGATTCTGGTGGCCATAATCTTTGTTCCGAGTGAAGAGAAATGTGACTTCCTCCCTGGCCTAAAGACCAGGGCTTCCTACTTCTTTGATCGGCTGGTTATATGCCGTATCTCGATAGGCTCTTCCCCTCAGTCCGAGGGTGCGGATGTTCAAGCTGGCATTGAGGTCCCTGTCCATCTCCAGGCCACAGTTGGGGCAGGCATGGGTTCTTTCTGCCAGCGTTTTAGGGACCATTATACCGCACTGGGAGCACTTCTGAGACGTATATCTCGCGTCTACCAGTTCAACCACTTTACCAGCCTTTGCAGCTTTGCTCTGAGTGAACTGGATTAGTTTGCCCCATGCATGGTCTTGAATATGCTTCGCTAGGTGGTGATTCTTGAGCATTCCATTGATGTTCAGGTCCTCGAATACGATTATGTCAGCAGAATCTACCAGTTTCCGAGACACCTGATGTAGAAATTCGTCTCGGAGATTCTGAATTCTGTTACTGATCTTAGCTACTTTCACTTTGGCTTTCCGCCTGTTGGCCGATCCCCTCTTCTTCCTTGACAAGGATCTTTGGGCAGCAGCCAGCTTCTTTTCCGCTTGGACGTAGTACCGTGGATACTCTATAGTCTCGCCTGTGGAAGTGGTTATTAGGCTCTTCAGGCCAACATCTACGCCGATTGCAGTCTTGGCCTCTATTGCAGGTACATCCTCGATCTCAGTCACCAAGACCGCGTACCATCGGCCCAAATGGTCTTTCTTGATGGTGCAGGTCTTGATCTTTCCTTCAACCTCGCGGTGTTTGAAGATCCTGATAGTGCCGATCTTGGAAAGGGTCAGCTTTGAGCCTTCAAGCTTATACCCGGTCTCGGAGTCAGGATATGTAAAAGACTTATACCAACCAGCTCCCTTGAACCTGGGATATCCTGGCTTCTCACCCGACTTAACTCGCCTGAAGAATGCTTTGAAAGCCTTATCCAGCCTGCGGAGCACGTCTTGAAGGCAATGGGCATATATCCCGGTGAAATTGCCATTCTTTCGCTCAATCGTGAGCATGGCAGCTTGATCCTCATAGCTTCGGCTTATACCTTCAACTTCATATGCTATTTTGCGATCTGCCAGGGCGAGGTTATAGAGCCGCCTGCAAGTATCCAGGGTTTGCTCTAATTGGTGGGCCTGCTGCCGCGTCGGATACATCCTGAATTTGTAGGCAGTCTTCAATGTGACCGCTGCTCCTCGATGTATCGCTTAATCGTCTCGGCTGTTACTGTGCCAGCAGTGCCTACATAATACGAATTGGTCCATTTTATTGGAGTTTGGTTGTACCAGTAATTGTACATCCTAGCACTGATCCCCTTGAACCAATTAATAAGCAGAGACGGCGCATTCTGGGGTGGAGATGAAACAAATAGGTGTATGTGGTCCGGCATTATCTCCAGGCTCAATATCTCCACGCCCTTCTTATCCGCTATTGTCTGGAAAATGTCTTTGAGATGGTCGGCGACCTCGCCCGTAAGCACTGGATGCCTGTATTTGGGTATCCACACCAAATGGTAGTTTATATTATACTTACTATGTCGCGTAGACCGCACTTCCATACTCGATTGTTGGATTGCATACTATAAATAGATAGCGCACGGGCTTACTCCGGTCTTTAGGCCGGAGTTTGCGCCCTGTTCTTTTCTATCAGGAAGATAAGTTTGATTGCAGCGAAATGGCGGCTTATATGGAATGGTATTTAGAGAAATATGGGTTTAACGCAAGTATATGCGTCTCGGACAATTTCGAAGGATCTGGCGGACACGCATGGGTGAAAGTTGATACAGTAGATGGGAGGGTAGCCCATATTGAACCTACGGCAAAAAGAGACATAATCGTGGATTCCTATCCAGATTCTGGATATGAACGTCCAGATAGGGTTTACAAGAGCATCTACGAAGTCGGGAACATTAAAGAGTTTGATTGGTGGGAGGAATTAAACAACTCGTCACTACGACGAGTTGGATAATTTCTTACAGAGAGGAATTAAACAGCTCCTCTACAGAGAAGAATTAAACAATTCCTCTCTGACATAATAAAACTCCTTCCCTACTATGTCTTTTAAAATGTCCGGAACGTGAGAAGGAATAAAGCTTCTCGTCAATGGAGCCCTCCCTCTACTAGATTTAAGATATATGCTAATTCTATTAAAATTATCAGAAGCTAAATCTTCGGCGTGTCGTCTCTCCCATTCTCTACAATTTCCAGGGAAACAGCGCACATAATGTTTTAAAACAAAAGAAGAAACGTCTCTTTCTGGGGGAACACAATGAAGAGTAAAGCCTCTGCGCGGATTACTCTTCATCCCTATATAAAAATCGTCCCCTCCGGTATAAGAACTTAAATTAGGTATATTCCGTACTACTCGAATAGTTCGCATGTCATATAAAATGTCGTTGGTTTTGAAATTTAGGTCTAACCTGCTATGTCTTAAAGCATTATAATTTTTAGACCTCTGGATTTCCTTAACCATCTTCTCTGCATTTAACCCATCCAGAATTTCGTCTCCCTGAATTTCAAAAATCCATTCAGACTTACATTTCTTTATCAAATAATTAAGCTGACAGTCTATTGATTTCCAGTTTGTGGTAAATCTATCTCTGATATGATACAGATCTACTTTTTCGGGATACATAGATTGTATCTTGCGGAGATAATCTTTCGTCCCGTCTGTAGAACCCCCATCGTTCAAAAGAACTTTGTCACAAAACGGAAGAACAGAGAGAATGCACTCTACAAAAGGATATCCTCCGGTTATTCCGTTCTTTATAGTAAATATACCAGAGAGAAGGGAGCCGTCTAAAGAGACCTCGTGATTATTCAACATTTAAAAATTCCACCTCTCTCTTTTCTGGGAAATAACTGGAAGTTGCATATCCAAGGAAATCTGCCTTAAATGGCGGACGGTTTACCACTATCTGAGCATTATATAAACTCCAAGTAGAGGACCGCTTCATCAAAGACTCTAAGGTGTTAATTGCTTCCGAATTAATACTTCTAAGAATCTTATGCCATTCTTCGGCTTTAGATATGGCTTCATCACATACAAAACTACATGGGAAAAATGGTATTATTTTAAGTCCGAAATATCTCAAATGGATTTGAAGTTTCCAAGAGATTTGATCTACATTTAAAACGTTTTGTGACTTTGATGTGGTTAAGGGTGTACTTTCTGCAATCTCGTACACCGGATCTATAATTCCTCTCCGAGTATAATCCGAGTACGACCGGCAGCAACATTCTGGATACCCGAGCATTAGACCCACATTAAAATCGTCGCCTTCAGAGAAAAATTCCTTGAACTTCTTCAAATTTCCAACATTTTTTGATATTACTCCATAAACCGAAGTGCTTTCATCTATGTTTTCGCTTATTTCGTGTTTATGACCAAACCCATCAAAAGACTTGACCCGCATCAAAGGTTGGAATATTAAACCAAAATCCGCCAGTCGATTGAGTTGGTTATCGTAATCTTGATTTAAATAAAGTGTACTTACATCACGATAATCGTTAACTACGGACTTTAGCTCTGCCTCGCGCCAAATATTTGCCAAATTGTCTATAAAGTTGAAAAGGTCCGCTCTGCCACAGCGCGGCAAAAAAGTAGAAAAATTGTCCGGGTCTTTTATCATTACTTACCACATCCACAGCCGCAACCAGAACCGGAACTGGCTCTGGAATTCGAATCAGAGTGTAAAATTCCGTGTTTGTTTTTTGTAGTTCCGGTTGATCCAGGATTCTTTCGCTCCATTTCACTATCCGGAGTCCATCCAAGAAGCTTAAGTTCGGGACTCATTGAACGGAGAGTGTCGGTAAAAATTCCGTCCCATCTCATAAAAGGATTAAATCTTTTTCCAGGGATAACGTATTCCTCGTAGTAGTTGTGAATATCAATGGTAAGAAATATGCCTGGGAACATCTTCCTCAACATGTTTTCTACTGCCTGGAACAGAGTGTAATATGCTTCACAATAGACGGTTTTTGATCTGAAGTCTCCGTTTTGTCCCTCTCCAGGACATCCTCCGGCACATGCTACAAAATACCTACAACCCTTACACTCTGTTTGCTCTAACATTTTCCATCGAGCGTTAGAAGGTTTTTGAGAGGCCAGATAATATCCATCCTGAAAACACCTATCGCAGCGAGCCACGGTGCCATCGGGAAGAACAGGAGAACAACTTGTAATTAGGTAATCACATCGATTAAAAGTACAGACACTTCTAAAGTCTCCCAGTAACGCGCTCGCCACCTCTTTAAACAGCGCGAATTCGAAAGAAGGGTTTCTTATGGCGGCATTTAAAAGTTTTAAAAATGCGCTTGATAACTCTTTTGGAGTAAGAGCATATTGTAAAATTTCTTCGTTTTCTTTATACCACGGGACGAAAAGAGGATTAAATCTGCCACCAGACGTAGTACAAAGAGACCATTCTATTAACTTATCTATCTTGTCGGGAGAGGCATTTGCCTTAGAGAGAATCGAGATGTTCCCAAATTTTAGTCCAGACTCTTTTAATGTTTGAATATTTCTTACAACAACTTCTTGGAATTTTTTATTATTTTCCAAATCTCTTGGACCTCTAAGACAATTAAACTCTGGAGGGCCGTCTACAGATGTTCCGGGGAAGACGTTGTAACTTCTAAAAAGACGGATGTGCTCTTGTGTTATCGGAACTCCGAGACCCGTTTGGACATTCGGACTTTCGTTGTATTTCTTTATCTCACCTAAAAAAAACTCCAGATCTGGAATTGGAAGAGCTAGAATCTCCCCTCCGTGTAAAATCACTTGAGGAGATCCCTTTCCATTTTCTACAAGTCTTTTTACTGATTCCGCCATCTTATATTTGTCATATCCAGTAAAAACATTCTCTTTTCTAAAGGACGGGTCCTCAAAACAATACAGACAGCCGTTAGGACAAGAATCGGCTAACGGGTAAAAAAGTATGGTATTCGTCAAAAAATCTCCTCTTAATAGTATGTATCGGCGTGATTACAAAAATTATTAAATGGCGGAGTATTGTTATGATTAGCATAGTAATAACAAGAATTTGGATACCCAGTATAACAAGCGTCTCCCCAAGAAGTCGCGCAAGAATTTGGATATCCATAATAACACGCATTTCCCCAAGAAGAGGCACAAGAATTTGAATATCCATAATGGCAAGAATCGTTGTATCCCGGAATGGAGTTGTTATAATACTGAACCTGGCAATTCCCTCTTACACATTGAGACCAACATCCATTAGTATGACTATCTGTATAAGTAGAATTGCAAACACAATTTAATCCACACGCCCAGTTGTTGTTCCACCCAGCCACGTTGTAATGTGAACAGGAATTGCCAAACTGACACCAGTTTCCACCCCAGGAACAGGAATTCCCAAACTGACACCAGTTTCCACCCCAAGAACAGGAATTTCCGAAATCACAGTGGTTTGATGTTGACCCACAGGCTGGGCTGTTTGACCAATTTTTATTATTTGCCCAGTTCACATGTGCTACGTTTTGGTAACATGGAGTAACATTGTTTACGTGGTAATTTCCTCCGCACTCGCTGGCGTTGGTCCAGTTATAACATGTGGAATTTTGATAAGAATTAGATCCTGTACAATCGGAATAATATCCAGCCTTGTTACAATGATTAGAATAGTCCCCGCAGGCCATTAATACTAAATAAGTATATAACTATTTAAAGATTGCGATGCGAGCTGGCCTCGAAGACAGAACTCGCAAGCGCAACTTGTTTATAACAGAAGAAGGTCTTATTATTTATGATACGAAATTTTATGTTGCTATTGGCCGGAGCGCTTTTAATAGCGCCAGCAGTTGCCGAGAAGTACAACAACCAGAATATTACAATTACTCTGCCGTCTGGAGGATGGAAAGTCGTAAATGAATCCACCAATAACATAACTCTGTCAGATGAGGTGAACTCTATAGAAATAGATATTATAGAGGTTCCCGATAATCTAACTGAGGCGGTTCGGAATTACGAAAACTGGTCACAACACAGCATCGATTCTGTATTTGAGTATTATATAAAAGAGATAAAAGATATCGAGGTGCAAAGTTCTGGAACGGGAGGATTAGTTATGTTCCACCCAGACGGAGTTGAATTCCCGGCAATAGGATTCTCTTCTAACGAAGAATGGTATGTAACATGGTCTAAGCCGGAGTATATAAACAAGATGATAGGAGTTCGTGCTATATTCCCAGGAAATTCTACAGAGGTAGTACCGACAGGGTGGCATGGAACAATGATCCCCAAACCGCTGTTCACGGTGCTAAAAGATTTTAAGACAAATTTGTGAACTACCGCGTCCTGAAGGGCGCGGCTTCCCACGTCATCGCCAAAACTTGCATCACTGATATGTGATGTAGAGGTTTTGGTTCTATGGGCGCTACGGGCTGTTCCATCCCTGTGATGAGTATGTTTCTGGAAGCATTATAGTCTCGATCACATGAGAATCCGCAATAGGGGCACTCGTGTACTCGTATCGACAGATCTTTCTTTACGATGCTTCCACAAGCAGAACACCTTTGAGTGGTGTTCCTGGGATCTACTTTTATCAGCTTCCGACCAGCACTTTGAGCCTTGTACGAAAGCATGAATATGAACTTCGACCAGGATGCATCATGAATGCTGCGATGCATACCATTATTATGGCCTTTCTCTTTCAGACCTTTGACATCAAGATCCTCAACACAGATGATATCAAAGTTATTGACATATGTCCGAGATAACTTATGCAGGAAATCGTCTCGCTGGCAATTGATTCTCTTATGCAGCTTAGCGATTTTATCCTTGATGGCCCTATAATTATTCGATCCCCTCACAGCTCTGGCTAGCTTTCGTTGCAGCCTTGCCAGTTTATCAGCCGATTGCTCGGCACATCTTGGATTCTCTATCTCATTGCCCTCAGAATCAACCACGAAAGACGTCAAACCGACATCCAGACCCACTGCTTCCTCGGTTTCTGATAACGGCTGTGGTTCCCGATCGGCCTGGACTATGGCGAACCATCTCTCGCCTTCTCTCTTGATTATGACGGCTTTGATGCATCCTTCGATCTTTCGATAGATCTTGATCCGCATGTCTCCGATTTTGGATAGATGCAATATGCCATGATCTTGATCGATTTTGAAGCCGGATTGGTTGTAATTCAGGGTGTTATACCATCCATACCCTTTGAAGCGAATATGTCCTATCTTCCGACCATTCTTCTTAGACGCTGCGAGCCCTTTGATGTTAGACCAAAGAGTATAATTCACCATCTGGAGGACTTTGGAATAGACCCGATTCAGTTTCGGATTCTCAAGCTTCAGAGATGGGATCATGTTCTGCGTATCATATGTCTTGAGCTTGATGCCTTTCTCTTTAGCATCATTCAGGTCTTGGAGAATCCGGTTATATAGCCATCTACAAGCATCCAAATTCTCCGCTAACTTCCATTGAGTGATCTTGTTCGGGAAGATGGGATACTTGTAGCTCACAATCATACTTTCTCCATCTGAGATTCCACATATTGCATTAGAACATCGAGAGAGACCTGCCCGGTGCTGGCAATGAAGTAGGAATTTGACCAAAACGAGTCTCCCCAAAGGAACTCTTTGGTTTGTGGAAATTCTTGTCGGAGTCTCCTGGCAGTGACCCCCTTAATTACATTCACGACGTTGGATAAGTTGGTTGTGGGCGTTGCTGTGAACAATATATGGATATGACCTTCGGCTGGTTCCTGCGCAAGAATTTCTATTCCAAGTTCATCCATCAAACTCCAAATGATCTGCTTTAGCCTCTCGCGAATCGCTTCATCATAGAGTCCTTTCCTCCGGTACTTGATGACTACCACCAAGTGATAGCGCAGTGAATACACGGAGTGCGCAGACCTATTGAGCTTGTATTTTCATTTGATTTACCAAAAAATATGTATCGCATTATTTCCTTTAAATAGTTAGTGGTAAGTAGAAACTAGGGCAAAGGACTCCACTTTTATCCCCACCCTGAAGGATGGGGACTTCCCGTTTCGTCCTTTCCGATCCTACAAGTTAAAAATCTTCGATATTTCCTCTTCTGTAAAGAAGTATGGGACCTGATTGTTCCGTCTCAGTACGGGGAACTTTACCTTTTCCCCAAGCATTCTATGATATGCCTGGACAGAAAAGCAGTAGTTGTTAATTGTTGATCGTGCTCGATTGGATTCTATGAGGTACTCCCGGTATTTAGTAGCGTCTTGGATGGTTGGATTGGGGGTTTTAACGAATTTCAGGTAACGGCCCGCGAAAATAACATAACAATCCACGGAGGATTCGCGATATCCCTCGTTAGCCAAGAACTTACTAAATTTCCGTAATTCAGTAGCATAACCCCGATCAGGGGATTTTATACTCCAGTCTACACCTTGCTGAGACTTTCTTCCCATTGGATAGGTCCTCCTCTTATTTAGACGTAGATCTTGGATGGAGTTACGGGTGATGTGGTGTTTTACTCCTCCCAAGACCCATTTCCACAGAGAAAATCGCTATGCAATGGTCCATTCCCTGTCTTATTACGCCCCTGGTGGTGGGAGGCTATGCCCTGTCCGCTCTGGGCAAGATCCTTCTCTAGGAGTGGAACATTGCTAACGATTTTTTTCATCTTGGAAATTTATTCTACATGATTAATAGTCGTTCCTGGGATATAGTCTTTTCCGGTGCAATAGATATTTTATGTCTCCTGTTTTTAGGAAGTTAAAAGAATTGGTGAATTTGGATAAAATAAC
>Ga0302252_1001084_pt1 | contig 17487 bp, 14 predicted proteins | sample AAG_RA_Leu_MG_FD_193511 | JGI IMG/M metagenome (GOLD analysis project Ga0302252, IMG submission 193511) | Enriched activated sludge microbial communities from anaerobic digester in WTTP, New Holstein, Wisconsin, United States - AAG_RA_Leu | ecosystem: Engineered > Bioreactor > Anaerobic >...
ATCACATCCCTTCGAAGATCAGACATGCCTTCTTTGCTGCCATAGAAACAGGTCTTCTTTCCACCGAATGCGCCGTCGCCCAAAAAATAACCCATCAGCCTGAACAACGCAGGGAGATTGCGGTTGTTCCAATTCAGGGGAAGCATGCCCCTCTCCTTGAGCTCTCTCGATATCGATGGTTTAAAATCATGTTCGCTGAGAATTGTTGCAGTAGGGGGAGGGGTGTAGTCCATTCCACTGAATGGATGGGTCGCTACGAAAGTGCCTTTATTGATGGCGCCCGATTCGACCATCCCGCTCTTTGTCAGTATTGGATGATCAGGGGTCAGCCGTATAACAGCGCCTCCTTTAGTTGAGATCCTAAGGAGGGGCTCCCCATTCCTTTTCATGCGGCGGACAATATTTGCGTTGGTTGATTGTTTCGAGTTGATGCATATTACTTGCCCATGATAATGGGCTTCTTCGATCGGAACGGAGTAGCCATCAGGAGTCAATACTTTAGATCCGATGGGAAGGCAGTTTATGTCGTACCCGACTCCACCGGGGGAGATGACGCCGTTCTCCATGTCGAATGCGGCTACGCCCCCGATTGGGAAGCCGTAGCCCTGGTGCCCGTCTGGCATGACTATGGAGCGGTCGAGTATCCCGGGCAGGTGCGCCACGTTCGCGCACTGCGTAAGCGTGAGGTCCTCAGCCATCTTCTGGATGAGGTCGTTGTCTGCGTAGACCCTGCCGGGCACGTTCATGCCGGCCCTGAATGACTGAGGGATCTCCCAGATGCAGTCCTGAAGCTTCTTGAGTGGGATGCCCCTGCTCGGCGTGTCAGCCCCGTCCCCCGTTGCCATATGAGCTCACGTGGTTTAGAATGTCGCGACGTGGTAATTAAGCTTCCAATCGCCAGCGGCGCGGGTCAGATGTCGAGGACGAAGCGGAGCTCCGCCCTCCCTGAGGCGCCCCGGGATATGCGCATGAGCGAGTAGGTCATCGCCTTGACCCCGACCTTCTGGCCGTGCACCTCGGGGTCGTAGTCCTCCCCGTGCAGCCTGGCGGAGAGGCTGAACCCCCCTGAACGGGCGCGCCTCAGCGACCTGACCTCGGCCCTCGCCAGCGCGAATCCCTCGGCGTCGAAGTGGTAGAGGAGGCGGTCCACCCACATGTAGAGGAGCTGCTCGAGGTCGGTGGCATCGACCCTCAGGTCGATGGTCTTCTTGCACCTGACGGAGCCCTGCTCCAGCATGACCTCGAAGGCGGCTGCCGCGGCGTCCTCGAATGCCCTGCTGAGCGATGGGGACGCGACGCGGACGTAGACGTCCGACTTGTGGTCGAGGAACTCGTAGACCATGTCTATCAAAGATCATATCGCGGCGGAAGTTTATTGTCCTTTCCCTGACGTGCCCCCCCACGGCTGAAGCCTGTGGGCTTTCCGCCCCCCACGTTCGCCCTCGTAATGCGCCTAGGAATGCGCCGGCAGGGAGGGCTCCCAGCAACGAAGCGTTAAGGATAAAAACCGCCTAGCCGATATTCCACTAGCCGCCGGGGTGGCTGAGCGGTTAAAGCGCCGGCCTCGAGATCTTATAGTGAATGGGACAGGCAAGCCGGTTCCATTTCGATGGAGCAAGGGTTCGAATCCCTTCCCCGGCGCCATATAAAATCAGCCATTTGGCACGGTTGCCCCCGTTGATGCCGGATTGCCGCTCATCTTTTTATAAACCATTAAATGTTCGGAAGGACGAAGGGTGGGCAGTCTGGGAATGGCGGCATAGGCGGCAAAGCTAATTAGATTTCTCGCATCAATAGAAGGGCATGGCAGGCGCGTTTGAGGCTGACCTGATTGCGCCGTGTGGCATGAACTGCGGGGTCTGCAAGGCTTATCTCGCCTATTCGCGAGGGGTTCCGTACGTCAAAGGCAAGGTAACCCATTGCGCCGGCTGCCGGGCGCGCAATAAGAACTGTGCCTTCATCCGGAGGGCCTGCGAGAGGATAAGGAGAGGGCAGATCCGGTTTTGCCATGAATGCGCAGATATGCCCTGCAAGCGGTTGTCCAAGCTGGACGAGTATTACAGGGCACGGTATGGCATGAGCATGATCGAGAACCTGAAGATGATGCGGGAGAGGGGGATCGATGAGTTCCTGGCAAGCCAGGCAAAGAGATATCGCTGCCCCGGCTGCGGGGATGTGATTTCGGTGCATGATGGAAAGTGCTATGCGTGCGGCTATCAGGCGGATAAGCCGCGGGGCTCCAGCCCCAAGCGGTGGGTGCCAAACCAAAAAAGGGGAGACGCGCCTTAAGCTGGAGCGCGTGCAGGCGGGTCTTCGTTGAGGGGGAGAGGGAGGGGGATGCGCGATTGACGCCGTGGACGAGCCGGCTGAAATTCGATCCTACGCCGACGCTGCTGTCTTCGGGCAACAAGGCAATCGAGTACTTCGCGAGGCGCGACCTGCTCGGACAGCAGGTGGAGGCGATCGAGACGGTCTGGCAGTTGCCTGAAGTAAGCAAGATCCTCCGGCATCAGCAGCCAGACGGCACATGGAGGCACACAGGGAAGAGGACTGTAAGCTATCCGGATCACCATTACCCCCTGGTCCAGACATGGAAGGCCTTCCGGGTCCTCGTCGAGCAGTATGCGTTCACGAGGCAGCATCGCGCCGCGCAGCAGGCAGCGGAGTTCCTGTTCTCCTGCCAGACCGGGCAGGGCGATATCCGAGGGATGCTTGCCAACCAGTATGCCACGTATTATACGGGGGCGATGCTGGCGCACCTAGTGCAGGCAGGATACGGGGCAGATCCGCGGGTCGAGAGGGGGCTGCGGTGGCTGCTCTCGATGAGGCAGGATGACGGGGGATGGACGGTGCCCATCCAGACCCGCAAATTCAATCGGGCAACGGTCTACCGGCTTACAAGCGAATATGCCGAGCCGGTGGAGCCTGACCGGTCAAAGCCATTCTCCCACAATGCGACGGACATGGTCCTTCGTGCCTTTGCCGCCCACCCTGCCTACCGCACGAGGGCAGAGGCGAGAAGGGCCGCGGACCTGCTGAAGTCACGGTTTTTCCAGCCCGATAAATACGCCTCATATCATGCGGCAAGCTACTGGGTAAGATTCCTGTTTTGGTGGCCCAACATCGTGACCTCCCTCAACACCCTTTCACTGATGGGGTATTCGCGAGAGGACGCCGATATTCGGAGGGCACTGAACTGGCTGGTCGAGCACCAGTCTGCCGACGGGCTGTGGAGGGTCAGCTACGCCGCAGGGGCAGAGGAAGGCGCGGACGGCAGAAGCGCCAATACCAGAGAACGACAGCTCTGGTTGACCTTGACGGTCGCGAGGATCCTTAAGCGGTTCTACAAGTAGCCCTTTTGCATCATGGCCGCTTGGCGCGCGCTGGAGGCGGCCTCCTGCGGCGCCGCGCCCGGGTGCCTGCGGAATACCGTTAAAAGGGCACAGGAACATAATCATGGAGAGAGTTCAGTCGTGGGTGTTGTCGCTTGCGGCATCCAGGGCAGACGTGGGAGCGTAGGAAGGCGTTGAATGTCATAGTGAGGTTCGACTGCGACGGCAGGATAATAGATTTCGACAAGGCCGCGGAGAAGCTCTTTGGGTTCAGCAGGTGCGAGGTGGTCGGCAGGGGGCTGTGCGAGACCATACTCCCGGTGAGGGGCGCGGACGGGAGGGACATGGCAAAGCGCATCGAGGACCTCTGCCAGAGCCCGGAGGACCATAAGTCGATCGTCCTCGAGGCGGTCAAGAAGAACGGCGATCGCATGCTGATGCACTGGGCGTGCTGCCCATTCATCGACCACAACACGGGGAAGAGGGCGGTATGCGCGGTCGGGTCGGACCTGTCGGCAAGGGACAGGGCAAGCGATGCGCTGCGGGAGTCTGAGCTGAGGCTCGCGAGAATAATAGACTTCCTGCCGGACCCGACGTTCGTCATCGACAAGGCAGGGGTCGTGCAGACATGGAACAGGGCGATGACGGAGCTCACGGGCGTCCCGGCCGAGAAGATCATCGGGAAGGGCAACTATGAATATTCCATATGCTTCTACGGGAAGAGGCGCCCCATACTGATCGACCTTGTGCTCAGGGAGGACCGCCACATCGAGGGGAAGTACAGGAAGCTGGTCAGGCGAGACGACGCGATGACCGCAGAGAGCTACATCACAATCAACGGCACGAGGAGGTATGTCCACGGCAAGGCGGCCCGCCTCTACGACCTGTCAGGGAGGGTCACGGGAGCCATCGAGACCTTCGCAGACATGACCGAGCGGAGGAGGATGGAGGAGGAGCTGGAGCGGCACTCCGAGCAGATGGGGAAGCTCGTCGAGGAGCGGACGGCACAGCTGAGGGAGAGGGAGAGGCTTGCGGCGATAGGGGAGACGGCGGCAATGGTGGGCCACGACCTGCGCAACCCGCTCCAGGCCATGACGAATGCGCTTTACCTCCTGGGGGAGGAGGTGGCGTCCGTCGGCGCGGCGAAGGGCCAGGCCTGCACCCTGATAGAGATGCTTGAGGACAACCTGGAGTATATGGACAAGATAGTCTCCGACCTGCAGGACTTTGCAAAGCCTCTGACGGTCGTGAAGGAGTATACTCCTGCGGCCGCACTGCTCGCGACCATCGTCTATAGCTTGGGCGTGCCGCCCAGCGTCAGGGTGACGATCGACATAAGCGAGGGGCTGCAGATATACGCGGATGCGCTCCTGATCAGGAGGGCTTTCACGAATATCATAAACAACGCGGTCCAGGCGATGCCGGACGGCGGGGCCCTGACGATCAGCGGCTCCGAGTCGGACGGCAGGACGGAGATCAGGGTATCGGACACGGGGGTCGGGATCCCGGCCGAGAACCTGAAGAACCTGTTCAGGCCGCTCTTCACGTCCAAGTCCAAGGGGATGGGCATGGGCCTCGCGGTCAGCAGGAGGGTCATCAAGGCGCACGGCGGCTCGATAGAGGTTGAGACCGCGCCAAACAAGGGGACCACTTTCACGGTCAGGCTACACGCTGGCCCCGCACAGCCGGTCCAGGGCCAATGAGGGCCCGGGGATTAACAGGACACGACAGGATAGGACAGGATAGGAAAGAGAATAGAATGGAATTGAAGATGCTATAAGATAAGAGAAGACAGAAGAAGGGTCGGTAGGTTTGAAAAGACCTACGTGGTTTTAGACAAGCTCGATCTCGATGAAGACGTCGTCCGGCACCTGTATGCGCATCATCTGGCGCATGGTCCTGTCGTCCGCGTCCACGTCGATAAGACGCTTGTGGATCCTCATCTCCCACTTGTCCCACGTCTTGGTGCCCTCACCTGCCGGCGACTTGAGAGTAGGTACAAGAAGCTTCTTTGTAGGGAGCGGGACCGGCCCAGCGATCTTTACGCCCGTCTTCTCCGCTATCTTCCTTATCTGAGTGCACACATCCTCCAGCTTTTGGAAGTCGGTGCTGCTTAGCATTATTCTCGCTTTTTGCGGCATGAAAAACACCAAAAAAAAGGGGATTACTTGGTGAGTACAGCGGGCTTAACTTCGATGCACACACCAGCAGCCACTGTGCGGCCCATATCCCTTAGGGCGAACCTTCCCAGTGGCGGTAGATCAGTATATGGCTCAATGACCAGAGGCTTCGTTGGCTTGAAGGTCACGATTGCGCTGTCTCCCTGCTTAAGGAAGCTTGGCTTCTCCTCTATGACTGCGCCGGTCTTGGGGTCGATCTTCTTCTCCAAATCCAAGAAGGTCGTCGCGACTGTCGCAGTGTGGACGTGAAGCACCGGGGTGTAGCCTGCAGCGATTGCCGTCGGGTGGTAGAGGACGAAGATCCTTCCCTTGAAGGTATCAGCGACCGTAGGTGGCTTGACAGTGTCTCCGCAGACGTCTCCCCTGTGGACATCGGTCTTGCCTACGCCCTTGACGTTGTAGCCGACGTTGTCGCCTGGGAGTGCCTGATCGATCTTCATGTGGTGGGTCTCGATATCCTTGAGCTCGCCGCCCTTGTTCGCAGGCATGAAGATGACGTTCATGTTCTTCTTCATGACGCCCGTCTCTACCCTGCCAACAGGGACCGTGCCTACGCCCGTGATTGTGTATACGTCCTGGACAGGCACGCGGAGCGGCTTGTTGATTGGCTTCTCCGGAGGTATGAAGGTATCCATTGCCTCAAAGAGGGTCGGGCCCTTGTACCACGCAGTGTTCTTGCTCTGCTTGATGATGTTGTCGCCCTTCCATCCTGAGATCGGGACCGCGATGATCTTGCTGATATCGTAGCCGATCATCTTGAGGAACTTCAGGACGCCGTCCTTGACCTCGTTGAATCTCTTCTCGTCATAGTTGACCGTCTGGTCGTCCATCTTGTTGACCGCAACGACTATCTGGTTGACGCCTAGGGTCTTTGCGAGGAACGCGTGCTCCCTGGTCTGTCCGCCGGGGCCCATGCCTGCCTCGTACTCTCCCTTCTTCGAGGAGATTACCAGGATTGCTGCATCGGCCTGCGATGCTCCGGTAATCATGTTCTTGACGAAGTCCCTGTGCCCTGGTGCGTCGATGATTGTGAAGAAGTACTTTGGAGTCTCGAACTTCCAGAAGGAGAGGTCAATAGTCATGTCCCTTTCTCGCTCTTCCTTCAGCTTGTCACCAAGCCACGCGAATTTTGCGAACTCCTTTCCAGTCTGCTTCGCTTCCTCTTCCAGTGCAGCCAGTGTCCTGTCATCAAGACCGCCAGCAAGGAATAGCAAGTGCCCTACAAGCGTGCTCTTGCCGTTGTCTACGTGCCCCATAACGAGCATATTTAAGTGTTCTTTCTTCGACGATGACATTCACTATCAGCTCTCTAAGATACTTAATTGTGTTGAAGGTTAAAAATCTTAGGTCATATAAAAACTTTTATTATGGAAAAATATGGGCGGGATGGCCCGCCTGCCATGCACCGGCGCTTACCTTGCGGAGATCGCTATGCGCTCAATCTCCTCGCGCTTCTGGACGGAGTAGCTCTTGCTGTCCTTTGCGGCGGCCAAAGCTATCTCGTCTGCGAGGCACTCCTCGAACGGCTTGTTGCTGCTGAACGAGGACTGGCGCGCGGCGTCGGTTATGAACCTCAGCGCCAGGTCGACCCTCCTCTGCGGGGACGCGTCGACCGACTGCGGGTACGAAACGCCACCGTAGCTGATCCTGGTGACCTCCTCCCGAGGCGCGGCGTTCTCGATCGCCCTCACGAACACCTGGACAGGGTTCTCCCCAGTCCTGAGGTTGATAAGCTCCAGGGTCGATGCGACCGCGTTCAGAGCCAGGGTCTTCTTGCCGCCGTTCTGGCCGGGCCTCATGACTCTGTTCGCGAGCCGCTCTATGATGTTGATCTTGGTCTTCCCGAAGCGCTTGTGCTCGTGCCTTCCGCACGTATGCGGCGCGAGCGTCGGGGTGACCGAGATTACGGACTTGAGACCGAGGTCCCTGATCTCGATGTTGGACTGGTCCCACTTGCCGAATAGTTTTATCTCAGACATTTCGATTACCTCACTGGCTTCTGCTTCTTCCCAGTCATGAGCGCCTTGAGGGAAACGCCGTTTATCTTGACGACTTTCCACCGGACGCCGGGGAGGTCTCCCATTGAGCCTCCGCCTGGTCCGCCTATGCCCTCCACGATGACCTCGTCGTGCTCGTCAACGAAGTTGAGCGCGCCGTCGCCGGGCAGGAAGGCAGTAACCTGCTTGCCGTTCTTGATGAGCTGAATCCTTGCGCACTTTCTGACTGCTGAGTTGGGCTGCCTGCTCTCCACGCCCACCTTCTCCAGAACGATGCCCCTTGACTGCGGGGCACCCTCGAGCGGGTCCGCCTTGATGTCGAGCTTGAGGGCCCTTCTCTTGAACTGCCTCAGGCTCCAGCGGAAGGACTTCCGCTTCTCGGAGATCTTCCTTCCAGCGAGCAGACCCTTTGGTGACTTTGAACCTGCCATGCAATACACCTTTGATGCGAAGTTAGGAAATCACAATCAATTATATAACTTCTTCGCTACTTGCGTCAGACCGGATCTTATCAGATCGGATGCCCCTTAACGCTCAGAGGACGACCACGTTGTCAAGGTCGAAGTGCCGCTTCATCAGGAGGCGGGTCTTTGCGATATTCTTGCCGCTCTTGCCGATCGCCATCCCCTTGTCGTGCGGGTCCACGGTGACCTGCGCCACGGTGTGCCCGTCGGAGGTCTTGTTGATCCTTATCCCGCGAATCTTCGCCGGGGCGACGATGTTCTTGAGGAAACCCTCTGGGGTGTCGGCGTACTCGACGATCTCGACTGGCCTGCTTATTACCTTCCTAGTCCGCTCGATGTTCGCGCCGCTCTTGCCAATGGCTAGCCCCATGTCTCCGGGGCGTATGACGTAGATGATCCCGTTGTCCTCGGGGCTGACGACGCAGTCCTTCGCGATCGCGCCGGTCAGGTTCTCGAGGAGGGCGATATACCTCATCTCGTCAGAGGTGAGCCTGATTGTAGGTAAGTGCTAGCCCTCCTGGATCTTCAGTATCGCGGACTCGCCTGGGTCGACTACGGCCAGTGTTGAGACCGGGTACGGCTTGCCGCAAAGGCCGCCGAGCTCCCAGCTGGAGCCGGGGTACCGGTAGATTGGGATCTCGCCCGCGGATGCCTTCACCTTAGTCGCGATCTCCTCTGGGGCGTTGTTGGCGATGACGATGAGCTTCGCCTTCTTCTTGTTGGCAGTCTTGAGGCCGACCTTGAAGCCGATCTCGACCTTGCCCGTGTTTATGGCTACTTTGATTTCTTTGGCAATATCCATATCATGTACCTTCTTTAGAGAATCTCATAAACAATTCGACGATTCCGGTGCCCAGCGGGATTGGCTGACCCACAATTACGTTCTCCGTAACTCCCTCCAAGCAGTCTTCCTCTCCATGTGAAGCCGCATCCAATAAATGCTTTACGGTTACCTCGAATGCGGCCCTGGCGAGGACGCTCGACTTCTCGCCGCTCACGCCGTGCCTGCCGATCTGCCGGATCTTCCCGGTCGACGTCATGAGGTCTGCCACAAGGATCACGTGCCTGACGTCCACATCGAGCCCCTGCTGGTCGAGGACCTCGAACGCCTCGCGGATTATCGCACTCCTCGCGGCCTCTATCCCCAAGACCTCTGCGATCTCGGACACGTTGTTGGTGTAGACCTTCCTCCTGTCGATGCCCTTGACGTTCTCGATCACCTGTGCCAGGTTGGAGCCGTCGGTCCTGAGCAGATATTCGTCGCCCTTCTTCTCGATCACGACCCTCTTGATGCTCTTTATGCCCTTCAGGCGGAGGTCCATGATCCGCTCCCGGATGCGCTTTATCTTGTCCCGGTCGGTCGTCTCCGGCTCAACGGTGATGTTGTTCCCCTCCACGGAGACCCTGCCGGGTATCTTGAGCTTCTCGATCGACTTCGCGATGTAGTTGAGGTCTATCATCTTGTCCTCGCACATCTCGGCGTCGACCTCTATGGTGAAGTTGTTGAGCATCTCGTAGCCTATGCTCTTCGCGACGTTCTCGACCGTGACGGTCTCGATGTTTGCCGCGATGCCCTTGGCCTTGCTGAGGTCGTGCTTGTGCTCGTCGTCAAGGAAAATGGTCATGGTTGGGGTCGACGGGACCCTCCTGGCGTCCACGATCTCGATCAGCCTCGGGAGACCGAGCGTGACGTTCAGCTCCCTCACACCTGCGTAGTGGAAGGTTCTCAGCGTCATCTGGGTGCCTGGCTCGCCGACGGACTGTGCGGCGACCGTGCCGGCGGCCTCGCCCGGCTCTATGAGTGCCTTGATGTAAGAGCGGTAGGTCTCCTCGACCACCTTCGCCATCTGCTCCTCGCTAAGCTTCGATTTGAGCGGCACCAGCTTGGTCTTGAGCCGGCTCACCAGCTTCTCTGGCAGGCGCCGGTCATGCTTCGCCAGGACCTGGTCAACGAGCGGCAGCTCCGGCAGGGGCGCCTCGGTTTCGCGCTTCTTCGCCCGCCTCGGTTCCTCTTCGGCGGCGTCCTCCTCGTCCACCACTGCGGCAGCTGCCTTCGGCTTCTTCGCCTTTGGGGCGGTCGCTGCGGCAGCCTTCGGCTTGGCGGCAGCCCCCTTGGGCTTGCCCTTTGCCTTGGCTGCGGTCTTTGGTGCCTTTGCGGCCTTCTCTCCGGTCTTAGCGCCCGCCTCTGCTGCAACGGTCTCCTCGACCTCTGCTTCCGCGGGGGTTGGTTGTTTCTTCTTGGCCATTTCACTTGCCTCCTGCCTTCACCCTCTCGATGATCTTGTCGATGTTGACAGCCTCCCCGTGATCGCTCTTCGCAGGGTCGATGCCGTCGTCGCCATATATGTACTGGATGATTGAGCCGTCTGTGGCCCTCACCGTCCAGTCGTACTCCACCCTGACGTCCTGCAGGGCATTGATGAGCCTGCGCTGCATGTAGCCGCTCTGGCTCGTCCTGACCGCAGTGTCGACGAGGCCTTCCCTCCCGCCCATGGCGTGGAAGAAGAACTCGATGGGGTTGAGCTTGTCCTTGTAGCTGCTGTACACGAAGCCGTGCGCCTCGGCGCCCAGGTCTCCCGGCTTGAAGTGGGGGAGCGTGCGGTTCTGGTATCCCCTCGAGATCCTCTCGCCTCGGACTGCCTGCTGCCCTACGCATGCGACCATGTGCGCGAGGTTCATGAGGCTGCCCCTTGCGCCGGTGTTTGCCATCAGCAGCGCGGTGTTGCCCTCCTTGAGGTACTTCTTGGCGGTCTTGCCCGAGTCCTCCCTGGCTTTCTCAAGGATCTGCATGATCTGCGTCTCGAGCGTCTCCTCAAGCGTCCTGCCGGGGAGCCTCTCGAGAAGCCCCTCGTTGTAGGCGTTAATGTTCTTTGAGACCTCCTCCTCCGCGTGGTGTATGTCCGCCTTGACCTTGAGCCGCCCGTTCTCGGGGAGCTCCTCATCGTCGAGCCCTATCGTGAGGCCGCGGCTGTCGATGAAGGCGAGGAAGAGCTTGAATGCCTTGTCGATGTAGTACCTGCCCATGTCGGTCCCGTAGTCCTTCACAAGCCTGTGCAGGACGGACTCGGGCTGCTGCGCTCCGATAGACTTCTTGTCGATGACCCCGGAGACCAGCTTGCCGTCCTTTATCACGACGAAGGCGTCGTTCTCGCAGTCCTCCTGCTTGCAGACTTCGCACTTCTGGCAGACGTTGGACTTGAGCGTGTAGTTGAAGCCCTTCGGGAAGAAGAGGCTTGCCAGCTGCTTGCCCGTCCAGAGCTCCTCGGGGGACTTCACCGCGGGCGACGGCAGCTCGCCCCTGTAGCCTGCGCTGGTCAGGAGCTGGCTCGCGTCGGCCCTCGTGAGCATGGTGCTCTTCCGCGTGAGCATGTAGGCCCCGGATATGTAGTCCTGTATTCCGCCCATGATGGGGCCGCCGTACCTGGGCGAGAGTATCTGCTCCTGCACCAGCATCAGCACGAGCGCCTCTGCCCTTGCCTCCTCGCTCTGCGGCACGTGCAGGTTCATCTCGTCTCCGTCGAAGTCCGCGTTGTACGGGGGACAGACGCAGAGGTTGAGCCTGAAGGTCTTGTACGGCAGGACCCTTACCTTGTGCGCCATTATCGACATCCTGTGGAGCGAGGGCTGCCTGTTGAAGAGCACGACGTCCCCGTCCTTCAGGTGTCGCTCGATGACGTACCCGACCTCCACCGCGTCGGCGATGATCTTGCGGTCCTTGGGGAACCGGAGGTCGATCCTCCTGCCATCCGGCCTGATGATGTAGTTCGCGCCAGGGTGGGCATCCGGCCCGTTGGTGATTATCGTCTTGAGCTCCTCGATGTTGTACTTGTTGATCCGCTCAGGGATGGTCAGCTGCTTGGCAATGTCGACCGGGACGCCGACCTCGTTCATGCTGATTATGGGGTCGGGCGAGATCACGGTCCTCGCCGAGAAGTCGACGCGCTTCCCTGAGAGGTTGGACCTGAAGCGGCCCTCCTTTCCCTTAAGGCGCTGGGCGATCGTCCTCAGCGGCCTGCCGGACCTGTGCCTTGCCGGCGGTATGCCCGAGGTCTCGTTGTCGAAGTAGGTCGTCACGTGGTACTGCAGCAGCTCCCAGAGGTCCTCTATGATCAGCTGGGGAGCTCCAGCGTCGATGTTCTCGCTGAGCCTCTCGTTGATCCTGATTATGTCCACGAGCTTGTGCGTGAGGTCGTCCTCCGACCTGACGCCGGACTCGAGGGTGATCGACGGCCGGACCGTTGATGGCGGCACCGGCAGCACGGTCAGGAGCATCCACTCTGGCCTGGCGAGCGACGGGTCCAGCCCCATGAGGGCGGCGTCGGCCTCGGTGACCCTCTCCAGGCGGCCCCTGATCTCGTTGGAGTAGATCCTCTTTGGGCCCTCCTTGCGCTCCTCGGAGTATCCGGTCGGCTTCTCGAACTTTATCTTGAACTGGCCCTCGTGGCAGTACGGGCACTCGTTGATCTTGACCGCCTTCTTGACGATCTGGTCCGAGAGCTTGAACCTGAACTGCGGCCACTTCTTCTTGTACTTCTCCATCCTGATCGAGTACTTCCTGTAGTCCTCCTCGGAGAGGAGCAGCCTGCCGCAGTTCCAGCAGGTCGCCCTGAGCATGAGGTAGACGAGCTTGGCGAAGCCGGGGTGGACGACAGGCCGTGCGAGCTCGATGTGGCCGAAGTGCCCAGGGCACTGGCCCACGCGGTTTCCGCACGTCTGGCACTTCTGGCCGGGCTCTATGGTTCCGAGCTTCCGGTCCATCAGCCCGGTGTCGATCGGGACGCCGTCCTCATCGTATGTGTCGGCGGCCTTGATGTTCACCACGGACATCTTCCTTATGCTCTCGGGCGAGAGCAGGCCGAACTTGATGGCGTGTATTGACTTTGCGAGTTCTGATAGCGACATGTCTTCAAACCCTCTCCTGTAGTTTCAGCCTCGGGGCTATACCAAGGCTCATGAGCTCCTGCAGCAGCAGCTTGAAGGCATAGGACATGACGACGGCCGTCGTCTTCGCCTTCTCGCCGCATATCGGGCAGATGTTCTTGTCCTTCGTCCGGTCGTAGTAGGAGATCAGGCCGCAGTCCTCGCAGATGTTGACGACTGTGCGGTCGGACTCCTCCAGGAGCCTCTCCTTGAGCAGCATCGCAGCGCCGTGGCCTATGAGGCAGTCGCGCTCCATCTCGCCGAACCTCAGCCCTCCCTCCCTGGCGCGCCCCTCCGTGGGCTGCCTCGTGAGGATCTGGACCGGCCCGCGTGCGCGCGCGTGCATCTTGTCTGCAACCATGTGGTGCAGCTTGAGGTAGTAGGCTATGCCTATGTAGACATCGGCCTCGAGGACCCTCCCTGTCCTGCCGTCGTAGAGGACCTCCTTGCCGGTCGGCTTGAGGCCGCGCGCCTTGAGCAGGTCGCGCATGGTCTTCTCGCTGTCGCCGCAGAAGGCGGTCCCGTCCATCGGCCTGCCCGATGCGGCGTGTGCCTTGCCGCCCAGCAGCTCGAGCAGCTGGCCGAGGGTCATCCTTGAGGGGATGGCGTGCGGGTTGATTATCAGGTCCGGGACGACGCCGTCCTCGGTGCACGGCATGTCGTACTGCGGGACCAGCATCCCGACGACGCCCTTCTGCCCGTGCCTGGAGGCGAACTTGTCCCCCAGCTCAGGTATCCTCTCGTTCCTTACGCGTATCTTGACGAGCTTGTTGCCGTCCGATGTCTCAGTGACTATGACGAGGTCGACAACGCCGTCCTCCCCGGCCCTCATCGAGACTGAGGTCTCCCTCCTCTGGGGGCCTGCCTGCTCGAACTCCTTGTACTCCTCGAGGAAGCGGGGCGGGCTTGTCTTTCCGACGAGGACGTCACCGCCCTTCATGCTCGACTCGGGCTCGATTATCCCGTCGTCGCCCAGGTACTGGTAGGACTCGGGCGTCCGGTATCCCCTGACTGTGGGCGAGGGGACCTCGATCTTGTCCTCCTGGCCTCCGGGGTACCTGCGCTCCTCGGTCTCGTAGCACCTGAAGAAGGACGACCTGGCGAGGCCGCGCTCGACCGAGGACTTGTTCATGATCAGGGCATCCTCGATGTTGTAGCCCGAGTACGAGAGTATCGCTACGACGAAGTTCTGCCCGGCGGGGCGCCTGTCCAGCTCGAGCGTCTTGGCCGACCTGGTGTTGACCATTGGCCTCTGCGGGTAGTGGAGCAGGTGGCCCCTGGTGTCCAGGCGCTTGGAGAAGTTTGCGGTGTAGAAGCCCAGCGACTGCTTGATCATCGCGGACCCGTAGGTGTTCCTGGGCGACTGGTTCGCCTCGAGGAACGGGATCATGGAGGCGCTTATCCCCAGGATCGTGGAGGCCACGATCTCGAGGTGCGTCCTCGACTTGTCCAGGTTCTTGTAGTCGAGGGCGATGTAGGCGTTCTCCTCCTCCTCTGCGTCGAGGTACTCGATCACGCCCTGGTTGATCAGCTCGTTCCACGTCCACTCGTTCGCGACGAGGCGCTCTATCTGCTCCTTGTTGAGGAGCGGGTAGCCGCCGTCCACCATTATGAGCGGGCGCCTGACCCTGCCCGCGTCGCAGTTGATGTAGACCTCGTTGATCTCGCCCTGCCTGTAGTGGGCGACGTTGACCTCGTGCCACTTCTTCCGCAGGCGGTGCTTCTTGACCTCCGTGACGAGCAGCTCTGGCTTGTCGTTGAGGCCTATGAGCCTGCCGTTGAGTATGACCTTCGCGCCGGACATGTTCTTCTTCCTTGCCGAGTCGATTGGCTCGGTGTTGAGCTCGTAGAGGAGGTCCTCGACGAGCCGGGGCTCATCCATGCCGACCGATATGAAGGACATCAGAGCTAGGTTCTTGACCAGGCCGCAGTTGGGCCCCTCGGGGGTCTCGCTCGGGCAGAGCCTGCCCCACTGGGTGGAGTGGAGGTCCCTTGCCTCGAAGTGCGGCTGCGACCTGCTGAGCGGCGAGATGATCCTCCGCAGGTGGCCTATCGTCGAGAGGTAGTTCGTCCTGTCGAGGAGCTGGCTCACGCCCGCCTTGCCCCCGACCCAGTTGCCGGTGGCGAGTGCGTGCCTCAGGCGCTCGGTTATGACGTCCGCCCTGACCAGGGTCTCTATCGAGACGCGCCTGCTCCTGCTCCTTGCCCTCTCGAGCTGGTACTTCATGTCCCTGCAGAAGCTCTTGAATGCGACCCTGAAGAGGCTCGCGAGCAGGTCGCCTGCGAGCTTGAGCCGCTTGTTAGCGTAGTGGTCCTTGTCGTCCGGCGCCCTCCTCCCTATCGAGAGCTCGATGAGCTTCTCGGCCATCTGGCCAAGGAAGAGCGACTTCTTCTTCCGGTCCGCCTCCTCCATGCCGAGGTGCGGCAGGAGGTACTTGTCCAGTATCTGCAGCGCCCTCTGGATGCGGAAGTCCTGTGTCTGGCCTATCGCGACCCTGTTGCCGATGTAGTCCAAGGCATCCCTGGTGGCGTTGATCTCTATCCCGCTCTCCAGGGTCGGGATGAGCGCCTTCTGGATGCCGGCGTCGCTGGAGACGTACTCCACGAGGTCCTTGTCGGACGGGACGCCCAGCGCCTTCATCAGTATCGCGAGGGATACCCTGCCAGGTATAGACGGGAACGTGACCGAGAGGCTGCCGTCCTTCATCCGCTCGAGGGTGACCGGCACCCTGAAGCCCGACGTCGCGGAGAAGACCTTGGCGACGTGCGTAACGGGGGACGCGCCCTCCATCCTGTCGACGAGGATCCTGTTCACGGCGAGGTCCTCCTGGATGACCACGACCCTCTCCGATCCGTTGACTATGAAGTATCCTCCGGGGTCTGCGGGATCCTCGCCTGCCTTTATCAGATCCTCCCTAGTGGCGTTGGCGAGCGCGCAGTAGGAAGACCGCACCATTATGGGGAGCTTCCCGATGTAGACCGATATGGCGTCCTCCTCGTAGCCGTCCACGATGGGTATGACGGAGAGGCGCATGGTCGCCGCATAGGTCAGGTTCCTCTGCCTGGCCTCCATGGGCAGGATCTCCTTCTCGGAGCCGTCCGCCTCGTGGATAGTCGGCTTCCCTATGGTGAGCGTGCCGAGCTTGATCTTTAGCCCGGGGACGTCAGTCTCTATGACGCCCTGCTCGTCCACTATCTCCTGAAGCTTGTTCTTTATGAAGTCGTCAAATGAGTCCAGGTGCGGCCTCACCAAGTTCTTCTCCTTGAAGAAGGACTCGATGAGCACCCACCGGTCGTCCATTGCAATATCGCTCATCGGAATCACCCTGGAACAACGTATCTGAATGCGACCGCATGCCCTGCAACCTGGCTCTTCCTGGTTATCTCAAGGATCTGCCCCGGCCCTAGGACCGGCTCGTAGTAGTCGCACTTCTCGCATTTCATGACCTTCTTCTGGGTGGTGACCCCCTTGAACTCCCGCTCCTCCACCGACTCGACCAGCTTGCCGTCGCATTTGGGGCAGCGCGCGCTCTTCTGCGCCTCCTTGATCCTTAAGCAGACGGGGTCGCTGTTCCTTATCCACGGAAGGTCCTCCTTCCTTATCCCGAGGGACTTCCTGAGCTGCTGGTACTCCTCCCTGTTGAGGATTCGGAACTCCGGTACAAGGTCGTGTTCGAGGATATCAAATTTGCCCAAGATTTTACCACCCAAAAGTATTTTGAACAAACACAAAATGCCCAGAATCGAGCTATCCATTCTCCAAAATACAAGCCCTAATAAAGTTTTTGATAACATACAGTACTCATCGCCAAAAGAAGGCGGACAGGCTCAGCGCGCCTGCAAGGGGTTGGTGCTAAGATGGTGGTCCCGCCCGCCGGACTTGAACCAGCGACCACCCGGTAATTGCCCAGGCTGGCGCAAGGACATGTACCGCCCATGGCGAATTCCCTTGCGCGACCATCGGTCTACAGCCGGGCGCTCTACCACTGAGCTAGGGCGGGCTACAGCTATCTGAAATGGTATCCACATTTATAGTTTTTCTTGGAGGCGCGCGGCAGAAAGCTAAGGCCTGGCGCCGAGAACCGCAGGCAGCTCGTGGTATTCCCCGCCCCTCAGGACGGTGATGCTGACGGTCTGCCCAGGCAGGTAGGCGTCGAGGAGGGAGGTCATGTCGTCTATGATTATCGTGGGCCTGCCGTCGATGGAGACTATCAGGTCCCCGCCCCCGCTGACGTTGCTCCCGCCGACGGTGACGGTGTAGGTCCCGCCCTGGAGCCCCGCTGCAGCGGCAGGGCTGCCGGCGGTCACGGTCTGGATGAGGACGCCGTATGTCAGCTGGAGGCCCAGCGCCTGCGAGATCAGGTAGCTGTTCGAGACGCCGGTTATGCCTAGGTACGGGTGCTGGTAGTGCCCGGTGGTCGAGAGGGACACGATCTCCCTCACGATGGTGTCAGACGGGACCGCGAACCCGACGTTCTGCGAGCCGGAGATGATGGCGGTCGTGATGCCGACGACCCTGCCCTGCGAGTCGAAGAGCGGGCCGCCCGAGTTGCCGGGGTTGATCGGCGCGCTGATCTGTATGACGCCCGCGATG
>Ga0302252_1001086_pt1 | contig 17447 bp, 17 predicted proteins | sample AAG_RA_Leu_MG_FD_193511 | JGI IMG/M metagenome (GOLD analysis project Ga0302252, IMG submission 193511) | Enriched activated sludge microbial communities from anaerobic digester in WTTP, New Holstein, Wisconsin, United States - AAG_RA_Leu | ecosystem: Engineered > Bioreactor > Anaerobic >...
GCTCAAGAGATGATTGACATCCTTCAAAGAAGTGGCTATGAGATCAGGAAAATCGATCGAGGGGCATTTGGTTGAAATGCCCCTTTATCAATATCAATAGAGGGTTTCTCATGCGAAAAAGAATCGGCCTCAAGGTAGTTGTCTCTTTTCCTGAGGTGATGAGGAAGACTTGATTGACCCGAAGTCCGATTTCCAGAGCCTGCCGGAGCCGGATCGTTGGGCGCAGCAGCAAATGGGGTTGCATTTAAGTATCAGTAATAAGGTCTCATACCTCGTATCGATCCTAAAAATTCAAGGTGATATTTTTGCATGATAGCGTGGTAAAGGATCCATCCCTGGCCGAGATGGGAGAGCAGCGCATAGAATGGGCCCGAAGGCACATGCCGGTGCTGGAGAAGATAAAAGAGGAGTTTGAGAGAGAGAAGCCACTTCAGGGTGCGCGGATTGTGGCCTGCCTGCACGTTACAGTGGAGACGGCCAACCTCATTACCACCCTTGTGGCAGGCGGGGCAGAGGTGGCGGTCACCGGCTCCAATCCCCTCTCCACCCAGGACGATGTGGCTGCGGCCTTAGCGGCACGGGGGCTGCATGTCTACGCCTTCCGGGGAGAGAACGAGAAAGAGTACTACAGCTGCATCAAGATGGCCCTGGAGCTCGAGCCCAATGTCAGCCTGGACGACGGAGCTGATACCATAGCCATCATCCATAAGGAGCAGCCGGAACTGGCGACCAGGATGTTCGGCGGATGCGAGGAGACCACCACCGGAGTGGTTCGGCTTAGGGCTATGGCCGAGGACAAGGCCCTGCTCTATCCGGTCATCGCGGTCAACGATGCCGAGACGAAGATGATGTTCGACAACCGCTATGGCACCGGCCAGAGCACCCTGCACGGCATCATGCAGGCCACCAACTTCCTCTTTGCCGGCAAGACCGTGGTAGTAGGAGGCTACGGCTGGTGCGGCCGGGGATTCGCCATGCGGGCCCGGGGCCTGGGGGCCAATGTGATTGTGGTCGAGATCGAGCCGAGAAAGGCTCTGGAGGCGGCCATGGACGGCTACCAAGTTATGCCCATTCATAAGGCCGCCCCCCTGGGAGACCTCTTTGTGACCCTTACTGGTGATATCAATGTTCTCCGGGAGGAGCACTTCTCTCAGATGAAGGACCAGGCCATTTTAGCCAACAGCGGCCACTTCAATGTGGAGATCGACATTCCTGCCCTGGAAAAGATGGCGGTCAGGAAGGCCGAGGTGCAGAATAACGTCACCGAATACGACCTCAAAGACGGCCGTCGGCTCTACCTCTTGGCCGATGGCCGGCTGATCAACCTGGCTGCCGCCTACGGCCATCCCCCTGAGGTTATGGACATGTCTTTTGCCAACCAGGCCCTGGCCGTGCGCTATATTGTGGAGAACGGTCAAAATCTGGATAAGAAGGTCTATGCCGTTCCCGTGGAGATCGACCGCAGGGTGGCGGAGCTGAAGCTGGCCTCAATGGGTTTGGAGACGGAGAAGCTAACTGCGGAGCAGGAGAAGTACCTGCATAGCTGGCAGATGGGGACCTGAAGGCCTACTCTCGGAGGTGTTCTCTCTTGGATCTGAAAAGGGCAAACCTGGAAGCATATCTGAAGAGGCTTTACGGCCGGGATCTGGTCCTTGTCAGCACCCGCAAGATGGGCGAGACCATAGCTACAACCGAGGACGTGAAAGGATTCGGATATGGCTCGCCTCTGCTGGTGGAGTATGAAGCCAAAGGCGAAAAGGGCTCTGCCGTCCTCTCCTCCATGAGAGTGCAGCACGGCTTCGGCCACGATCATTTCTCAGACCGGGCCAGAATCATGATCTGGCAGAATTCCTCCTTTAATCATCTTCCCAAGCACGTCAAATCCCTGGATGTGGGCTATTTCACCGACAAAGGCAAGCTGGTCTCGGCAGGGCAGGCCAGGGAATACTTCCTGCTCATGGAGAAGATCGATGGAAAAGAGTACTTCTTCGACCTGGAGAGGGTGAAAGAAGAGGGAGCAACTGATCTGGACTATGATCGGGTGCTGGCTCTATCCGACTATCTGGCGGAGATTCATGCCACAAAGAATGACTGCCCGCCCCTTTATCTGCGCAAGATCCGGGAGACGGTGGGCGATGGCGAGTGCATCTTCGGAATTTTGGACGACTATCCGGACAGCCCCAGCTTTCTGGAAGAAAATGAGCTGGCGGAGATTGAGAAGATATGCGTGGATTGGCGCTGGCTGCTGAGGGGCAAAGCCCACCGCCTATGCCAGGTGCACGGCGACTTCCACCCCTGGAATATAATGTTCCGGGAGGGGACGGACTATACCGTCCTGGACCGCAGCCGCGGCGAGTGGGGGGAGGCGGCAGACGATATCACTGCTCTGGCCATGAACTACATCTTCTATTCGGTTCAGAAGAGCCTGCGGCTGACCGGGGACCTCAAGGACCTCTTCGAGCTGTTCTTCGAGAACTATCTGGAGAAGACCGAGGACGAGGAGCTCTTGGAGGTCATAGCACCATTCTTCGCCTTCCGGGCGGTGGTGGTGGCCAGCCCCACCTGGTATCCCCTTCTCTCCGATGATGTGCGAAGAGCCCTCTTCAACTTCCTGGAGAGCGTCCTGGCCTCCAAGAAATTTAATTACCGGGATGTGAACAGCTACCTGGCCTGATGGCCCGGCCTATATGAAGACCTACGCCTTTGAGCTGTCCGGGGAGCACGAGAGCCTTCCCCGGAGCGAGGCCCTGGCCCTGGTGGAGGCCTTCTCCACCCGCTTTTCTGAGATCGAATTTCTGGAGCAGTGCCTGATTGTAGAGGCGGAAGATCTCGATGTAGAGGTGCTGGGCCGTCGTCTGGCCATGACTCACCGCATCATAGAGGTTCTGGCCGTCTGCCCGGCGGATCTGGAGGCTCTGGCGCAGGCGTCTAGCTGTCTTCAACTGCCCCCTAAAAAATATCTCGTCCGGGCCCGCAGGATCAGGGATGCTTTGCCGCCGGCGGATGCCGTGGAGAGAGAGGTGGGCAGAATTCTCTTCCAGAGGGGCTACCGGGCCGACCTGTCCCATCCGGAGATGGTGCTGCGGGCGGTCATCACCACAGGAAAGATAGTTCTGGGCCTGGAGGCAGCCCGGACAGACAGAAGCTCCTTTGAGGCTCGCCGGCCCCATCTAAAGCCCTTTTTTCATCCCGGCGTTCTCATGCCCCGCATGGCCCGCTCTCTGGTCAACCTGACCCAGGTTCGGGCCGGTGAGACTCTTCTTGATCCCTTTGCCGGGACCTGCGGCATACTAATCGAGGCCTGCCTCATAGGGGTGAATGGGGTGGGAATCGAGGTGCAACCTTCTCTGGTCCGGGGAGCCCTATGCAACCTCCAGGGACTTGATTGCAGCTTGCTATTGGGGGATGCCAAACGCCTGCCGCTACATGATTGCAGCATAGACGCCTCCGTCCTGGACACTCCTTATGGCCGGTCGGCTAAGATCATGGCTGCTTCCAAGGAGCTGCTGCTGAAAGAGAGCCTGGAGGAGCTGTTCCGGGTGATCCGGCCAGGCAGGCGCATGGCCATAGTGGCGGACAGCTCGATTGAGGCCTTGATCCAAGGGGCAGGCTTTGTGGTGCTTGAAAAGCATACCGATCGGGTGCACCGGAGCCTGACCAGGCAGATATTCATATGCGGAAGATGAGAGGGGGGGCAGTCATTGCCTGAATGTAAACAATAACTCAGAAGATGCAATAGAAGGTATTAAATCGCAAGAGAGCTTCCAACTGTACAATGAGGCTTTTAATCCTTATACTCTCCATGATCTGCCTGGCGCTGTTATCCGGCTGCATTGAGCAGGAGAAGGATATTGCCAGGCCGGCAGAAGAGAGCCGGGAAAGGGTCACTGTTGCTATCAGCTCTCCCAGCAGCGGACAGATATTAAAAGGAGATGGAGCGGTTCTATTTGAGGCCGAAGCAAAGGGCGGCAAAGAGCCTTATGCCTATCGCTGGAGTTCAAACCTGAATGGAGAGCTCTCTACCAAGGCCTCATTCCGCCAGAACCCATCCGATCTGGCCAAGGGACGGCATATGATCATCGCCTCGGTCAAAGACGCCAACGGCATATCCGGCCAGGGCAGCGTCCAGATCAATGTGATGTAGAAGCTGATGGCAGCAAGGCTTCAGCTCTTTCATGAGAGTTCGCCAAGAAGAGCAATGGTCAAATTTTAATTGATCGGAAATCTTCCTTCTATCACGGGCTTAATCCCCTTGCCTCTGGAAGTAAGGAAAAATGGTTATGGAACCTTTTTTTATCACTACTTCGATGAACATGCCTGGAGCAAGCCCCGCCTCATTCAGCATCTTTTCCGAAAAGACTATCTTTCCACTGCCGTTAACTGAATGAAGCAGCTGTCTCTTCAGGACCATCGTGTTGCTCTGGTCAGTCATCTCCGCACAGGGCGTCTCTAGGTCACGGATCTTATAATAAGGCTTTCCCCGATCTCCTGATCCGGCCTTCAAACCGCCAGCTGGACCCGGCCCATGAGATCAGATAAGATCTTTTCTTTTAGCCCGCTCTCTCCGGGCTATCTTTTCCGCATTCCAGTCGGTGAATGTGCGCCCCTTTATGGCCAGGCTCAAAAACAGCGCTGCAAAGACCCATAATCCCAGCCCGATTATAACCGGGAAGACCAGCCAAAAGAGGAATACCATCAATACCAGCCCCACAATGAAAAAGCAGGCTGCAATTCCCCCATAGAGCAACCTTCTGGATCTCTCCATCTCCTCAGTCATGAGTAGCTGATTGATCTGCAAACTATATAGCTTAGGGCATCCGGCTGAGATTCTATATCTCCTCTCTCCAGAACTGGCCGACCTCCGGAGGATGCAGTCAACCGAGGGCCCCGCTCATCTCCAGAACTGCCACCAGCGCTTCTTCTTGATCTCGATCACCTTTGGCGGAGAGAGGGCAGCAGTTTGATGAATGGGGACAGGCTCTATGGCTGGCGCTCTTTTCCTTTGCCCATCCTCCGATCTCTCATCGCCTGTCTTATCCTCCATTAGCTGAGACAAATAGGATCTCCTGGGATTAAAGCTCTGTGCAGTGTGACTTTGAGGCTTTGCATCCGGTTTGATGAATTAGTCCTGAGCCTTTCTCAATAGCGGGGATCGATATCGTTCTCCCAAATCTTCTCATCTGTTTGCCAATTCACTCTCGATTCGGTCCAGGAGCCTTTCCATCAGAGAACCGGAACCGTCATATCCATCTCCGCCGGAAGCCAGAGCCAGGGGCTCCTGCACATAAGGCCCTGCCGCCAGATCATAGGAACAGTTGACCAGGAGGCGTTTCATGCTCTCCGGCGTCGTCTCCAGATGGAACTGCAGGCCTATGGCCTTTCCCAGGATAAAGGCCTGGTTGGGGCAGGCATCGCTCTCTGCGGTTCGCGCCGCTCCGGGAGGAATGGAGAATGTGTCGCCATGCCAGTGCAATGCAACGAAGCTATGCGGCAGAACGGAGAACACCGGCGAGGCCCGACCTTCTTCCGTCAATCGCACTGGAAACCAGCCTATCTCCTTGTATCTGTTCTTTGTGACCACTCCACCCAGTGCATCAGAGATCATCTGGGCTCCCAGGCATACTCCCAAAACGATCTTGCCGCCGGATATGGCCTTGCCGATCAAATCCTTTTCTTTAGCCAGCCAGGAGTATTTATCCTCCTGATAGATATTCATGGGTCCGCCCATGATGATCAGCCAGTCAAATCTGGATGGATCGGGCAGCTCTTCTCCGCGGAATAACCTGGTTCGGCTCAGAGCATGACCGCGTGACAGAGCCCATCTCTCCATTCTGGCCAGGTCCTCAAATGGGACATGCTGAAGATAGTGAATCCTCGTGAAGAGGCCCCCATTTGCCTTGTATCTCTGCCTGCATTTATTGATCTATATCAAGTATTTGATTGCCTAAAAAAAATCATATGATTTATTGCATTAATTTAGCCGGATCTGCTTGAGTCTCGACTGCATTCGAATCTTCAAAATCGAAAACCTCTTATGGGACCAGGCAGCAAAGCCCGCTTATGCCATCCCGCTCGAGCCCGGAGTATCTCATCTACGGCGCAGGAGCCATAGGCAGCGTTTTAGGTGGATTTCTGCATAAGATCGGCGTCTCGGTGACCCTGACGGGAAGAGGGAAGCACTTTCGGGCTCTCTCCGAGAGGGGCCTCGAGATCACGGGAATCTGGGGTGAGCACTATATGCCACCGGAGGATGTGCGGACCCTCTCCAGCCAGATGGAGGCAAAGAGCTTTCCAGTCATCCTATTATGCGTGAAATCAAAGGACACCCTGGCTTCGGCCGCCGAGGCTGCACCTCTGCTCCAGGATGATGGGATTATGATCTCCATGCAAAACGGCCTGAACAATTGGGAGGCGGTGGCGGGGCAGGTGGGAGAAGAGCGCACCGCAGGGGCGAGGGTCATATTCGGGGCGGAGATCATAGAGCCGGGCCGGGCAAGAGTGACGGTCAATGCCGATGATGTCCTGCTGGGCGAGCCCTTCCAGCCGGTGAACCGGACTCTCCTGAATAAAGTTCAAAGGGATCTCTTCTCCTCCGGCATTCCCACCCGCATTGTAGGCAAAGAGGAGATCTGGGCCGCCCTATGGGGCAAGGTGCTCTACAACTGCTCTCTCAATCCCCTGGGGGCGCTGCTGGAGGTGCCCTATGGAAAGCTGGGGGAGAGCCCGGAGACTAGGGAGATCATTAGAAGGATCATTCAGGAGATCTTTCTGGTGATCCGAGCCAAAGAAGTTGAGATTGCCTACAGGGATGCTGAAGAATACTACCATTTTCTTCTGGAGAGGCAGCTTCCCCCCACTGTGGAACACCGGGCAAGCATGCTTCAAGATATACTGGCAGACAGAAGGACGGAGATCGATGCTCTGAATGGAGCCATCTCAGAGTACGCCAGGCAGTACGGGATACCTGCTCCCTGCAATGATCTTCTCACCGCTCTGATCAAGTTCAAGGAGAAGAAGAATGTTCTTTTGTCCTCATCAGGGCAGCATTAACCAGATCAGGGTCCGGTGGACCTGAGGCAATGCAATTACGGCTAATCCTGCCGCTCAGCCGCCTTCAGCGCCCCGGCATACATTATCAGCTCCCCCAAGAGCCTCCTGGCCTGGCTGTGCTGCGATTTTCCCAGGAGCCGGCCCTGATCATCGAATAGCTCCTGCACCTTGGGAAAGTGAACCGCCTCTCCGGTGGGAAGCAGGTGAAGGGCGATACAGACCAATCGAAGCTGCTCTGTCATGCGCACCCCTCCCCAGGGCCCGGAAGATACGGCGCATATGCCCACCGGCTTGTGGGCGAACTCGGAGAATAGCATATCCAGCATCATCTTCAGCTCCCCGGGATAGCCGTGATTGTACTCCGGAGAAACAATGATCAGTCCGTCCATCCGCTCTACCTTCTCGGCCAGCTTTTTGGCCTGCGGGCTTTTTTTGCTGTTGTCCGTAGCCGGGAGGCGATAGTCCCGCACATCGATGATCTCGCTCTCGATGCCTGCCTCCAGGGCTTTTTGCAGCATAAACCTGGCCGCCTTCTCCGACTGACGGCCCTCTCTGGCTGTGCCCAGGATGATGGGAATGTACATCAAACTGCCTCATCGAAACTATGCCGGCATTCGACCACACCGGCAGCGCATTTCATCGCTGATATATTCATTATCCAAGTCATGAGTGCCCCATCAAGGACGCATCACACCGGAGGGCGATGCTCTGCCTGCGGCAGCTGGAGAGAGAACCATATTCAGGTTGGCCAGCAGGACGACAAAGGGGGGGCAACATCCTCTATTTCCCACTCTGCAACTGTAATCTTCTATCGCCTTCACCAGAGGACTATATAGATTGTATCTCCCTCTTTCTTTCCCTTGAGAAGCTGACAGTGGCGGAGTATGGCAAATTGGTTCTCCAGCTCAGTGGGCGGCAGATTGAACCTCTCCATAATCTCATTCCTGGTGGCTTTGCCCTTATCCCGGATGAACTCGTATATCTCCTTCTGCTGATCGGTGAGGCCATCCGTCCCTTCCAGGCCGTGGCTCTCCCGGAAGATCTTCTTTGACCTCTCTCCCCAGGGATCGCAAACCCTTATCCTGCGTCCCACATCGATATAGCAGTCCTCGCAGAGGGTCTTTCCCTCGGCGGAGAATACCTCATCCTCGGATACGCTCTTGCCACAGTTCTGGCATTTTATGGCCTCAATCATAATCGACCCCTACCTTTTGAATTCAAAATATTCCTGCTTATTGCTCATCCAGCAGGAGGGCGGCAGTGTTGTAGCCTGAACCCATGCGCACCAGTCCGGCGATGGCCGCCGCCTCCAGCATCTCCTCCCGGCTGGCGCCCTTTTGCAGAGCCATCTTCTTATGCCGCCTGATGCATTGATCGCATCTCACGGCAGCCGAGCAGGCCAGGGCAATAAGAGCCTTGTCCTTCTCCGATAGACAGCCCTCTTTCATGATCTCTGCCATCAGTTTGCCGAAAGCGCTCTCCGCTCCTTCTCCCAGGGCTGCTACAAACTCCTCTACCCTTGAATCCTCTACGGTCATATCATCTCATTCTCCAGACTGTATCTGATTCCTAAAGGCGATGCCAGCTCCAGGCTGCATATGCGCCCTTGCTGCATTGCAGCCGGAACAATGCTCAACATGTTATATCAATATGATGAATGCAACTATAAGATGCGATTTAACCATTAAGCTGGCCCCTCCCGCCTCATTGGATAACTTATTTACCATGCCTGGACCATCTCACGCTCATGTGCGCCACATGCGGCTGTGGAATCGATCTGGGCGGCATCGAGGATATCTTTGCCAAGGACTATCGGTGCGGGGACTGTCAACGGGTCTTCAAGGGCTTCGGCTATAGAGTCACCTGTCCCCGCTGCAAGTCTGAGAATGCCAGGAGGATTAGTTAGCCCTTCTCTGGCATTTTTTCTGGAGTAATCCATGTCCGAGCATATTCTTGAGATGGCCAAGGCCAGGGTCAGGATTAATGACGGCAAGATCGAGATCCTGAGTGACCCTGGCATCGGCTTCTGCCCCCTGCGCCGGGATCTGTACGGCATATTAGAGGAGAGCCAGGAGAGCGTGGAGCGGGTCTTGCAGATTCACATGGGGCAGTGTGGCATGTACGGCCCGGCCAGGGTTCTGGAGATGGATGAGAAGCCGGTCAGCTTCGGCGCCTCGGAGATTCTCAGCGACGGGATGAAAGAGGGCCTGCTGGATGCGGCTGTTCTGGCATGTGAGGGCGCAGGCAGCGTGATCGTCTCCCGGCCGGATGTTCTGCAGGCTATCGGAGCCCACATGACCGGCCTGATCCGCACCGAGCCCATAGCCGAGATCCAGGATGGACTGGAGGCAAAGGATTCCATTCTTCTCGATCGGAACGCCGAATTAAATCAATTGAAGGCTTTTGAAAAAGCGATGGCTATGGGCTTCAAGAAGATCGCTGTGACCCTGGAAGGGGAGGATGCCCCTGATGCTGCCGCCTTGAGAAGAAGAGGAGAGGATCTGAGAGTGGCCACGATTATCTTGGCGGTCCATACCACAGGAGTTACATCAAGCCAGGCCGAGGCTCTGGCGGAAAGCTGCGACCTAGTCTGGTCCTGTGCCTCCAAGGCGGTGCGGGAGGAAGCAAGAGAGAGGGCACTGTTGCAGATGGGCCTCGCCATCCCCGTCTTCGCCTTCACCCTGACGGGAAAGAGGCTGCTATTAAACCGGGCCATGCACTTTTCTGGCCAATTGGTCATGCACCGGGCTACTCTGCCCCTGGCACCGGAGGATAAGCAGCCAAGGCCACTGATCTAGCTCTTTATAGGATCTGACAGGAGAGGATTTTCAGTAAAACTATACCCCCATAGCCAGCCTCAGCGTATTTCTCACCGCCGGGGCCAGCCCCAGGGTAATCAATGTCAGTCTGGTCAGATTTTTTAAGGACGGCTCCTGCAGGGATCTGTCGACCATGTAGAGCACCGGAAGCAGCACAGCCAGCTTGAGGGGGAACATCACCGCCGCCGTGCCGGTCAGATCTATGAGATACGTCGGCAGCACATGCTTTTCATGATAAAAGAACCATTCCACCCCCAGATAGGTGGAGCTGGCATCCAGCATATGGGCATAGATGATCATCCGGCTCAATCCTTCCTCCAAAAATCCTAGCTGCAAGACATGCTGCACCAGGAGGATTATGCCTGCTGCCAGGCCTGAGCCCATGAAGAAGACAGCGACAATGACCCAGCCATTTTCGACTCCCTTTGAAGCGAGCAGGGCCAGGTTGAAGGCCGTCCAGATAAATCCCACCGCAGCATATCGATAGTGAAAGTTCTCCTTCCAGATCCTTCTGGTTATAAAGAGGCTGGCAGCAGTGATGAGGAAGACGAGGAAGAATATCAGCGGAGTGATCAGCAGATACCTCCCGGGAGCAGCAACCAGATCTGCATCCTCTATCACCCTCAAGCTGGAGCCGGCTAGGATGTAGGGCAGGGTGAATAGGACCAGCTTGCCGTCCACCGCCACCCCGGTGCGGCCCAGAAGCCGTATCAATCCCAGCACCGCTAGCCCTAGGATCAGAGCCCAGGTGATGGTATCCACTGGATTGTAGCTGGTATCATAGATGATGGGGTCTATGTAATACCTCTGGATGAATGAGGAAAGGGTCTGGTTCACTTCTTTTCCACCACCGTCTGCTGTTGTCTATCCTCCCTCATATTTTAGCTGTTTGAATGCCTAACCATAGAATGGACGGCGGAAAGTATTTATAGGGCAAAAGGAGAAGGCAAGCTGTCCATTTTCTGATTTTAGTTGAGGTAATTAAATGGTCGAGGTGTTCAAAGGTACAACTACGGTAGGTGTACTCTGCGATGAGGGTGTGGTCCTTGCATCGGAGAGCCGGGCTACCATGGGCAGCTTCATAGCCAGCAGCACTGCTAAGAAGATCTATCAGATCGACGATCTGGTGGGCTTGACCACGGCCGGTGTGGTGGGAGACGCCCAGTCTCTGGTACGCATGGTTCAGGTTGAGGCCAGGCTATACAAGATGCAGAGAGGGGAGAGCATGACTGTGCGAGCTATAACTACAATGCTCTCCAATATCCTTTCATCCCGCCGATACTATCCTTTCATGGTCCAGCTGGTGATGGGCGGAGTGGACCGCTACGGCCCCAAGATCTACTCTCTGGATGCCTTGGGCGGCCAGATCGAGGAGAGGAGGGTGGTGGCCACAGGCTCAGGATCGCCCACAGCCTACGGCGTGCTGGAAGCCCTGTATAAGCCCGGCATCAGCATGGAGGACGGAGTGGTGCTGGCGGCCAAAGCCATTCACAATGCCATGAAGCGCGATTCTGCTTCCGGCGACAAGATTGAGCTGGTCCGGATCACCGATAAATACGAGGAGGTAGGAGAGCCGGAGTTTTTGGAGATCAGCAAGCTCCTCTAACCTTTTTTTGGATGTGTTCTATTGTCTGTAGAAGAAGTTCTTTTTGAGCTCAAAAGGAAGGTTCAGAGCAAGCTGCCCCCGGACATAGGGGTCACCGGGCTCGAATTCGAGGGTCCTGAGCTGGTCATATACACCGACGACCCAAAAAAATTGGCCGACGACGGCGAGATCATAAGAAATCTGGCCAAGGAGCTGCGCAAAAGGGTGGTAGTCCGGCCGGACCTCAAGGTTCTGGCCGATCCGGAGACCGCCAAGCTCAAGATCCAGGAGGTCGTCCCCAAAGAGGCGGTTATCACCAACTACTATTTTGATGGTGAGACGGGAGAGGTCCAGGTCGAGGCGGAGAAGCCCGGACTGGTTATAGGCAGGCACGGCTCCACCCTCCGGGAGATCACCAAGCTCATCGGATGGACGCCAAAGGTGGTCCGGACTCCTCCGGTTCGCTCTGCCACCATAGCCAACATCAAAGACTATCTGCGGAGCGTTCAAAACGAGAGAAAGACCATCTTGCGAACCGTAGGCCGCAAGATCCACCGCGATACCGCATCCAAGGACCAGTGGATCAGAATCACCACTCTGGGAGGATGCCGGGAGGTAGGTCGAAGCTGCATGCTCCTGTCCACCCCGGAGTCGAGGATCATAATCGACTGCGGAGTGAATGTGGGCTCGGACGACTCGGCAACTCCTTATCTTTATGTGCCTGAGGTCTATCCCTTAAACCAGATCGATGCCGTGGTCCTTACCCATGCCCACCTGGACCATGCCGGCCTGGTTCCCATGCTTTACAGATACGGCTACGAGGGGCCCATTTACTGCACTCCTCCCACCAGGGATCTCGCTGTTCTTCTCCAGCTCGACTATATTGAGATCGCCGGCCGGGAGGGAAAGAGGCTGCCATATGACTCGGCTATGGTTCGCGAGGCTCTCAAGCATACCATCACCCTCAACTACGGCGATGTAACCGACATCGCACCGGACACCAAGCTTACAATGCACAATGCCGGCCATATCCTGGGCTCATCCATTGCCCATTTTCATATCGGAGATGGCCTGTACAATGTGGCATTCACCGGGGACCAGAAGTTCGAGAGGACCAGGTTATTTGATCCTGCCGTGTGCAACTTCCCCCGCCTGGAGACCCTGGTCACCGAGGCCACCTATGGCGGCACAAACAGCACCCAGCCCTCCCGAAAGGAGGCAGAGCAGCATCTGATCAAGGTGGTAAAGGAGACCGTCACCCGGGGCGGCAAGGTCATAATCCCCGCCTTCTCCGTAGGCCGGAGCCAGGAGGTCATGGTGGTACTGGAGGAGGCCATCAGGAAGAAGGTCATAGATGAGGTGCCCGTCTGTCTGGATGGCATGATCTATGAGGCCACAGCCATTCATACCACCTATCCCGAGTACCTCAATAACGACTTGCGGGATCTCATCTTCCATAAGGGCATCAATCCCTTCCTGGCCCAGTGCTTTGTGCAGGTGGAATCCCCCAAGCAGAGGACGGAGGTCGTGGAAGGGCCGCCCTGCGTCATCCTCGCCACCAGCGGCATGCTCAACGGCGGACCGGTCCTGGAGTATCTAAAGCGGCTGGGACCGGATGAGAAAAACACCCTGGTCATAGTGGGATACCAGGCGGAAGGGACACTGGGCCGGCGCATTCAGAAGGGCTGGAAGGAGCTGCCCCTCTCTGTGGAGGGCAAGACCCAGACGGTGAAGATCAACCTGGAGGTCCTCACTGTTGATGGCTTCTCCGGGCACTCCGATCGCCAGCAGCTCATGGAGTATATGCGCCGCATCTATCCCAAGCCGGGAAGGGTTCTCACCAACCACGGCGAGGAGGGCAACTGCCTGGATCTGGCCAGCTCCATCTACAAGAGGTACAGAATACCCACCATGGCACCGATGAACCTGGAGACGGTCCGGCTGATTTAAGCGGCAGATCTATCAAAAAGCTTTATCAAATCAAAAGGATAATGGAAAGACGAGGTTATTTGTGACTGGCAAGCGAACTCGGATCATCAACGATCCATCGGATCTGGTCCCATTGTTGCAGGCCTTCGGCTCCGATGTGCACAAGAAGGTCTTTGATGAGCTGAGCCAGGAGTGGCGTACGGAAAAGGAGTTGGTGGGCCTTTTGGGAGATGAGGCCAGTGTTCACCGCAGCGTAGCCCTTCTGCGAAAGAGCGGCCTCATTGAGACCAAGTGGAGGGTTCCCGAGCCGGGGGCAAGCCCGGAGAAGGAATATCACTCCACCTATTCCCGGGTGCAGGCCAGCTTCGGGGCGACCATGGAGGATCTCAGCGAGCTGATCAGTCTGACCTTCATGTCCGAGGAGGAGCTGCGAGCGGTGACGGAGAAGCTGCAGAAGATGGTCGGTGGCGGTAATAACTCCCTCTCCAATCTCTCCCGGGAGCTGGGGCTAAGCCAGATATTCATACGGGGCGTGGCCAAGAGGGCGGACGGCCTGGCGGTAAGAGGCCAGCGCATCGAGCCCTATGTCGAGGACTTCTGATGGCCAGTGTCCTGCAGAGCAAGAGGGAGAGTTCACGTTTTCAGATCCTGGTGGAGATCGCTGCCCATCAGCCCAATCTGCGGCAGAAGGAGGTGGCAGAGAGCCTGGGGGTCACGCCACAGGCCATATCCGAGTACATCAAGGAGTTGGTGGCGGACGGACTGGTGACCACCGACGGCAGGATGCGGTACAGCATTACCAAAGAGGGGGTAGAGTGGCTGCTGGAGAGCGCCGCAGAGCTGAAGCGCTATGCCAGGGTGGTTATGGAGGAGATCATCAGCCATGTCTCTGTCTGGACGGCCATAGCCGAGTCCGATTTGGAGGAGGGAGAGCGGGTCTCCCTGGAGATGCGTGGCGGTCTCTTATATGCCAATAGGAAAGAGGGCATCGATGCCAGCGGAGTTGTGACCGGCGCTGTGAGATGTGGGGAGGATGTAGGTGTCTCCGACCTGAGGGGCTTGATCAGCCTGGATGAGGGAAGAGTCGTCCTCTGCAAGGTGCCCCGGGTTCAGAACGGCGGCTCGCGCAAGGTGGATCTATCTGTCCTCTCCCACCAAATCAGCCGGGCGGCAAAGGTGGGCTGCCTGGGAATTGAGGCACTCTCCGCCCTGCGCAAGGTGGGACGCGAACCGGATATCATCTTCGGGGCCAAAGAGTTTGCCGTAGAGGCGGCCTATCATGGCGTGAGCTCGGTGATTGTGAGCGTAGACGAGCAGATACCGGGCCTGCTCACCCGTCTGGAGTCGGAGGGGCTGAAGTACGAGCTGATAGACCTCACATCGGAATAGATCCAATTTTAGGAATGACATTTCAGGTTCTGGCTCAGGCAGATCGCTCTCGGATACTGCTTCTGCCTCAAAGCGGCAGCAAGACACTATTCGAGGGATATCTGCGGCTCAAGGATATGCCCCAGGGTCCCAGGGCGTTTAAATTTCTGGTAAAAAAGGACGGCCAGCCGGAGAGGTTCCTGCCGCCGGAGGACGCCATGAGGATGCTGCGGCGAGCTCAGGCAATCTATCTGGTCCGGGGCGATCCCATCCAGGAGAAGAGATTCATCGAGCTATTGCAGGCCTATCAGCTAAAGCACAGGTTTGTGCAGGTCTGCAACCACTGCCTGGGGGAGAGGCGGGTCACCTATGTAGATGCTGACGCCATAACCTACAAGGGCCGGCGCATCTGTGAGAACTGCGCTGCGGCGGAGCTATTGCGTGAGGCGGACTTTCGCAAGCTCTCCCGGCCGGCTAAGGCCCATCTGGCCAGGATTCTCAAAGAGAGGAGGAACCTCGATGATGTGGTGGGGCTGCTCTCATTGCAGAGGCTCGAGCCGGAGCTGACCCGATTCGATATAATTGCTGCCAGCCGGGAGGAGCCCACTCTGCCGCTGGCCTCCATTGCCCTGCCACCACCCCTGATGCAGCTCTTGCAACGCCGTTTGACCAGGCTTCTTCCGGTGCAGTCCCGCTCGGTCAAAGCTGGCCTCTTGGAAGGGCGGCATCAGTTGGTGGTATCAGCCACGGCCACGGGAAAGAGCCTGGTAGGGGAGATGGCCGGGGTCAAGAACCTGCTGGAAGGAAAAGGAAAACTGCTCTTCTTGGTTCCGCTGGTGGCTTTGGCCAACCAGAAGTTCGATCAGCTATCTGCCTACCGGGAGCTGGGATTTCGGAGCTCCATCCGGGTGGGGGTCAGCCGCATCCGCCTGGGGAGGGGGGGCAAGATTCCTCAGAGCCTGGATGCGGATATCATCGCCGGCACTTATGAGGGAATAGACCAGGTCATCCGCAGCAAAAAGAGCCTGGGCCGGGTGGGCACAGTGGTCATAGATGAGGTGCATATGCTGGAGGATGCCGATAGGGGGCATCGCCTGGCGGGGATGATTGCCAGGCTCAAGAACGCCGCTCCGGCGGCCCAGTTCATCTTCCTCTCCGCCACAGTGGGAAATCCTGCCGCCCTGGCCAAGAGGCTTGGCGCAACTTTGGTCGAGTACGAGGTCCGGCCGGTGCCCATAGAGAGGCACCTCATATTCTCCTCTGGACCGGAGAAGAGAAAGCTGCTGCGCCAGCTATGCCGGGAGGCCCAGGATCTGACCTCATCCACAGGCTATCGGGGCCAGAGCATAGTCTTTACCAACTCCAGGAAGAACTGCTATGCTCTGGCCGATGCCATTCCCGGCGCGGCGGCCTACCATGCCGGCTTGCAGTATCCGGAGAGAAAGAGGATCGAGGAGCTATTCGGAGAGGGCAGGATTCATACCGTGGTCACCACTGCCGCTTTGGCGGCGGGGGTGGACTTTCCCGCCTCCCAGGTGGTCTTTGAATCTTTGGCCATGGGCATAGAGTGGCTCAATGTCCATGAGTTCAACCAGATGCTGGGACGGGCGGGACGGCCAGGCTACCACGACCGAGGGCTGGTCTATATCCTGGCCGAGCCGGGCAGGAGATTTTCCTCCGGGCGGGGGGAGTCGGAGGATGAGATGGCTCTCGCCCTCTTACACGGCCAGATGGAGAATGTCTCCCCCCAGTTCGAGGAGCAGCAACAGCTGGAGGAGGTCCTGGCCAATGCCGTGGCCGCCCGGAGCAGAGCGGATCTGGAGAAGCTGCATGCTCTCACCCTGGGCCTGGACGACCTGAACAGCGCTCTTGTCTCGCTGGAGAAGGCGGGGCTGGCCCAGGGCATCGTACCCACCCGGCTGGGCGAGGCGGCGGCGGCGCACTTTCTCACCCCGGAGCAGGTGGAGAGCATTTCCATGCTGCTGAAAAAGGGGAAGAGGCCTCTGGAGATTGCCGTCTCTCTGGAGAGCTTTGAGGACCTCTACCTCAAGTTCGCAGAGAGGATATCAACCAAGCTGCACATGCAGATCTCCCAGAGGGCTCTGCACGGCTCGTTTCTCGATCTGCTATCCAGCGCCGATCTGGGGGAGCTGGAGAACAAGCTGCAGAGGTACTGCCTGGACTTCGCCCGGGATTTCCTGCGCTGCACCCACAAGGAATCGCCCTATTGCGGCTGCGTCCAGAAGAGCATCTCCCTGAGGATACTGGAGCTGAGAGAGGAGGGCAAGAGCCCGGAGGAGATCATCCAGCACTTCTCCGACCGCTATGGGATGTATGCCTACCAGGGCGATCTCATAAACTGGCTGGACCAGATGGTGCGGTACCTGGAGGCCATAGAGGCAGTGGCAAAGGTACTGGGCAGGGGAGAGGCGGCGCGGGAGGCAGGGGAGAGGAAGAGGAGGGTGGAGGGGGAGTGAGTATTGATTTTTCAGGGATAAAGCTCTCTAATTATTGCCCTGATCTCATCCGTCATTGTGAAATCAAGGGATATCTGATCTCCTTAGATAGTAGATTTTAGAATTAAGGTATGTGTTTAGCTCCATCTTCACTTCATGCATGCGACTTAAAATACGTTCGACCATAAAAATTATATAATATTTTAGCAATAACTTATTATCGGGAGTATGCACGAAGAA
>Ga0302252_1001092_pt1 | contig 17374 bp, 16 predicted proteins | sample AAG_RA_Leu_MG_FD_193511 | JGI IMG/M metagenome (GOLD analysis project Ga0302252, IMG submission 193511) | Enriched activated sludge microbial communities from anaerobic digester in WTTP, New Holstein, Wisconsin, United States - AAG_RA_Leu | ecosystem: Engineered > Bioreactor > Anaerobic >...
TGAGCTTAATGACTTAAAAAATATTAGATATGAAAACGTAAAACTGAAAAATATATATCTTTGGAAAACCCAAAACAAACTCTTGCGAAGCAGGAAGGCTTATCCCAATGAGCTTTCCGCTTCAAAAAAAATAGTATTGAAGGGACAAGAAATACTGCATAACAGAGGTGCTTTACATAGGAACCGCTATTAGCGGTAGTGGTTATTATATTTCTTGTCGTGCCTGTCATTATTTAGTTGTCAAGATGAATTGCCTAATACCTTGAAGCATCAACGATACTTCTTCGGTCTTGTAGTCAGAATATTTTCCGTGTGCCGCAGAATTACGAATACCAAGCCAAGCAATTATTTGTTTTTGATAAACTGATGAATAAATATTTGCCTTGGCTAAATCAGAGTTCATTAAGTCCGCTTTTTTAGCAACTAAATTTCCTTTACTATTTTTTACTTCAATGTCAATCCCATTTGAAATGCAAAGTTCTCTTAAATGAACTTCTAATGTCGAGCTGACTAAAACTGCCGCTGGGTCTTTGTATCCTTCGTTCAATAAATGTTCTGCCATTTCCAAATAGTCAGAAAAAACTTCTGATTGAACTATGTCGCTGAAAGATTTTAAATAGTCATTCTGCAAGTCGCTTTTTAAAGCTGTAATTGTCCCAATTATATTTCTCAGTTTTGTTCCTTCGTAAATGTTCGTTCGCTTCAGGGTAGCTTCTGTGTCTTTATAATATTCCGATTTGTCTCCTACAATGCGAACAATGGCTGCTTTTGCTTTAGTCAAAACTGTTGTAATTTCTTCTATTGTCGTATTTCCAGATAAGTCGTCATATTGTGCTTTTGACTTAATTCTATTATAGTCATTCAGTATGTCGTCAAGTTGTTTTATGAAAAAATCTTTGTTCATTTCTTGTTGTCAATTTATGTTTATGTAGGTCGTCCTACCATTACCGCTAACGGACAAGTGTATGAAACGTGGCAGGTTGCGTAGAGCGTCATTGTCAGCCGACAATGACGGTTGGAGCGGGCTGATACGTTTCGGGCACGCACTTACCCTGCCATGTTTTATACATAGTGTTAGCACCAGTTTTTCTGTTTGTCGCTATTGAATTGCAGTAAGAATACCATTATCAAAATACAAATAATTGTCGGAATACACCCATTGTTCACTTGTCTTACCAGAAGTTGTGGTTTTGTTTATGTCTTTTGGTTCACCCCAAGAAAGTTTACACATTTCTTTTGTCATACCGATTTTTACTTTACTAGCCAAAATAGTATTCCAAATGGTCTCTCCGAACTTCTTTTTATAACTGTCAGCTTCTTTGGCTGTATAAGCAACATTTAAAACTCTATCACATTCATCTGCTACTTTTTCTCCGAGTGAATTTTCAAAAATCAATGAAAGATTATAGTATTTATCTTCAATGGTTAAATCAATGCACTTCCATTTTTGTCCTGTTTTTACCGTAACTGTTTTACCCGTTTGAATATCAGTTGCATCTGTAAATTCACTATCATTGAAAACAAACTCTCTACCCACAAAGAATTTTTTTTGCTTTTCAAAAAAGCCAACGACTATAAATGGGAAAGAATGTTCAAATTCACTATCATACTCGTAATAAACGATATCATTGCTTTCTTTTTCTTGCAATTTAAGGTAAAACTTTTTGCCATATAAATATTCACTTTGTTCAGCCTTTGGGTGTTTTATTACCTCCAATACCTTAAAATATTTTCCAGCAAGTTCATCGTACTTAGAGTTATAGCCATCACAACACTTATATACATTGGATTTATTAGTAAATTTGTCTTGTGTGTAATCTAATACAAAATTGTCATAACCATATTGGCGAAGACTTTCAGACTTTGCATTCAAGTAGAGTTCTTGACCTTGATATTTATAGACATCTTTTCCCAAAAAATTTTGAGTACTGTCATAAGGAGTGGTGTCAATCTGGTCGGTTTTCGGAGTGACTTTTGTTGTTGTAATTTGTCCAAATGCAATTGTGGCAAATGCCGTCAGCAAAACTGTGAATGTTGTTTTTCTCATATTCTTGTCTTTTTTTTAAAATTGGTGCCAACTCGTTTATATATCTACCAAAAGTAAGGTTACACGCCCAAAATGGACTTGTATATCCACTTGATGATAGTTTATTACTATACAAAATTAAAACATTATTCGAATAAATCATCAAATGGCGATTTAATTTTTTTCAGGCCGTTGTCCGTAACGTGGGTATAGATTTCGGTTGTTTTGCTGCTTTGGTGTCCAAGAAGCTCTTGAATGTAACGCAAATCGGTGCCGGCCTCCAGCAAATGGGTAGCATAACTGTGACGCAAACAGTGCGGGGTTACATGACGGACAATTTTTGCCCTGGCCACGGCTTGGTCAAAAACCTTGTCGAAACTGCTTTCGCTGTATGGTTTTCCAACTTTTTGGCCTTCGAAAAGCCAGGTAACCGGCTTGTATGCCACAAAGTAGTTGCGCAGCATGGTTATGGTTTTCTCCGAAATGGGTACAACCCTGTCTTTGTTTCCCTTGCCTTTGTGAATAAGCAATAGGCCTCGTTTGCTGTCAACGTGTTCAATTTTCAGGCCCAGTACATCGCTCCGTCGTAAACCGCAGGCGTATATCAACGACAACATGGTACGATGTTTCAAATTGGCAGTACCTGTTATAATGACAGCTACCCCTTGTTTACTCAAAACCTTGGGAAGCAAATGCTCGCGTTGCGGTCGTTCTAATACTTCGGGGTCAAATTGAGTCTTTACTATTTGCTTAAAAAAGAGTTTTGCTCCACTTACGGTCTGGTTTTGCGTGGTATTTCCCAAATTGTTAGGTATTAAATATTCGTTGACAAACCGCACAAAGTCCTCGTCAGTAATAGATTCGGGTATTTTGGGCAGAACAAATCACAAAAAAGTGGTAAGTGCCGATATATAGTTTTTTACGGTCGATTCCGAATATCGTTTATGAATCATCCATTGTTCAAACTGTCTAATCTGATTTTTGGTGGTTGGTGGCAACTCTTTGTCGTAAAGGCTGATTTTGGTGGTTTCTGCCAGGTTTGTTTTTCTCTTTGGTTCGTCAATGGTCACAATTTGGGTTATCCGTTTGCCAAAATATTGCTTAATCCGGTCAAGATTATCGGCATAGTTTTGCATCTCCCACCGGTAAGATTTTGGATTCCAGCGACTAAATTTTATGGTCTTGACAAAGGCAATATCTGCTGTGTTTTTGGGCATTTTTAGCCATATATTCTTTGCCGACACCTCGACCACAATCTCATTTCTTGCTTTTTGTGGTTCCTGCGGTTCAGCCTTGGGGGGTATTTCGGGTGTAGGTTGAACAATGGGGCTGTCGGGAAAAAGCTGGTTAAATTTTTCCACGTCCTCGTTGGTGTCCGGAATATGCCATGCTTTTTGCGACTGACTCCATTGTGCACCGGGTATTTGTTTAACCCGTTCAATGCGTTCTTTATCGTACCCAAACTCAATTCTGATTTTTTCAGAGCCTTTGTGCTGAATCTTTTCTATTTTTATGGTTGACATAGGCTTAATAGTTGTTATGGTTGACAAATTTTCATAAAAACTTTCGATTGACACACAGACGAATAAAAATCCAGTCCATGTCCGAAGTGCTTTACGTGCTCGAAGCACAATCGTATATTAGCGCATAATTAATTAAACTTTTGGTTTATGAAACGAACATGCGGACAGCACCAGTACAAAGATTTTTTATGCAACATACGATGCAAAGAAACGCGGCTGTGATAGAGTATTCAACCCTAACCACCTCCATCCGGAATATGGGCGCAGCCTTGCTTGCAGAGGAAGTTAAGGAAATCGCCATGGAGAGTACGGGAATGTACTGGATACCCGTTTGGAACATTTTGGAAGAGATGGGCTTTAGCCTGACGCTGGTAAACCCCTATCTGATAAAACAAATGCTGGGACGCAAAAGCGATGTAAAAGACGCCCAATGGATGGCAACCTTATTGCATAAGGGGTTGGTTCAAGGCAGCTTGATCCCATGCAGGAAATCAGAGAGCTGAGGACATATAGCCGTAAATATGTTAGGCTTCAGCAACGGCTGACCTCCATACTGCAGGACATGGAACGAACCCTGGAGGTGTGTAGCATTCGGATCACCAGCCTTGTGAGCAACATATCTGGGAAGAGTGTTATGAAGGTCATCCATGCACTCATAGAAGGAGAAAACGATCCTGAGGTTTTTGCTGGGTATATCCATGGTCGGATAGTCAATAAGCATAAAAGAAAAACAATAGTAGAATCTTTAAGAGGACATGTCATCTCGTAGCATCTTGTTCTATTAGAATATCGCTGGAGGAATATTAGCTGCTGTGTAGGCAGAAGGAACGCTGCAAGGAAAAGTACAATCCTCAAAAGTTAATCATGTACGAACCGGGGAAGGTCCAAGCAAAAATGGATTACCATCAAAAAGGTTCAAACGCTTGGAAAACCTTTTTGAAAACTAATGCGCAAAGGACGGCCATCTTTATGGAGGGTAAAACCCCGTTTTCGAATTGGCCAATGCAACTTGTCCTGAAAAGGACTTTAAGAACATAGACATGAGTTAATGTTCAGCATACTGGGCTGGACCAAACTCGCAGGAGAAACTCGCAACACCAAAGGTGATAATTTTTTGGTACTATTTATAGGAGAAAGATACCTCGAAAATTTTAAAAAACAAAGAGATTTTAAAAAACGGAGGATGGTGATTGGTGGATGGAGGTTGGTGATTAGGCGATGTCGGTTATCGTTGGATGATTTTTAAGGAGGTCGTTCATATTGAAGATGCCTTTGCGACCTAAAAGCCATTGTGCGGCCATGATGGCTCCAATGGCAAATCCACTGCGGTCGAAAGCTTCGTGGGTGAGGGTTATCCTGTCGTCTTTCGAACGAAATTCCAGTGTGTGAATGCCCGTGATGTCATCTTCACGTATAGAAGTAATAGGAATTTGATGTGGCAGGGCTTGCTCGCCTTCTTCGCATTTTGTCCATTCATATTTTTGCGGCAAGTTTTTGATTAATCTTTCGGCCAATGCAATGGCTGTTCCGCTTGGGGCATCGAGTTTCCGGGTATGATGGATTTCGGTAATAGCAGGTTCATATTGGGGATAATCTTTCATAATATCTGCCAAAATCTCGCTTAAGTTCATAAAAATATTAACCCCCAAATTGAAGTTAGGCGCATAAAACAAGGCTCCATGTTTTTGTCCAACGTAGTTGCTTATGAACGACAATTGGTCGTACCATCCCGTTGTTCCACAAACAATGGGTTTATGATTATCGATGCTACGAATGATGTTTCGTGGTGCTTCGGCAGGAAGACTAAAATCTATGACGACATCGCACTGTGGAATGAGTTCGGCTTTATCGTCCCAATCTTTTGCATTGTCGTAAATTCCAATAATTTGATGGCCTGATTCCAGGGCAGATCGTTCGACTTCTTTTCCCATTCGGCCATAGCCTGAAATTAATATTTTCATAATTTTTCTTGTTTATTGATGTTCGGGACGTAGAAGATCGTTGATAGTTTTCACGGGATTGAAGGTAATGAGAGGAGTTTCGACGAAAACGGTAAGCCATTTTGCCATGGCTCCATTCCAAAGACCTGGATGTTCCAAGGCTTTCAAGTCGCGGTCGTCTTTTGACTTGATAGAGATGAAGCCCGTGGAAGGATCGACATAATTGGGCAATTGAAATCGACGACCTTTATAATCGGTGAGACTACAAACCAGATCGACAGGATTGAAATGAGTGGATTGGGCCATTATGGCTTTTTGCTTCGGATCATTTAAATTGATTTGTGAAGATTCAACAATCTGTAAACTGATTTCGCCCGATTGATTTTTCACCAGGAAAGGTCCGCCCCCAGGTTCTCCAATGTTTTTTACCATGCCACAAACCCTTACAGGGCGATCGAGCTTATCCTTCCACCATGCAGCTTTCGCATGATTGGACATGTTTTTGTATTCATCGGGTAAATAAATAAATAAAGTCTCGGAAGCAAATTTTTCGACTTCATTTAATAACTCATTATCTACGGCTGTATGTTCGAGGTGTAGCAAAAAATCATCGACTCGATTACGTATCTTAAGTAAAAGGCCTCCTATGACTTTCTTATATTTAATAGTCTCACTTCTGAGCCTGTCGCCAATAATGTTGTCGATATTTTTGATAAAAACGATTTCACCTTCCAGTTCGTTCAGGTTTTCGAGCAAGGCGCCATGACCACCTGGTCTGAAGAGTAAGCTTCCATCCTTATTTCGGAAAGGTTGATTGTTCAAATCGACGGCGATGGTATCCGTAGATGACTTCTGGATGGAATATTCTATTCTAAAGTGCACATCCAGTTTTTTTTCATAAAAAGGGGCTTTTCTTGTGATGAGTTCTTCGAATTTTTCTTTATGCTCGGGCGAAACCGTGAAATGTATTCTTGCCTCATCATTGTTTTTCCTTGCGTGTTGTGCGCCTTCTACTAAATGTTCTTCTATGCTTGTACGTGGCCCTTCGGGATATTTGTGAAAAAGAATAAGACCCTTAGGTAGATTTCCATAATTGAGTCCCCAAGGTTCGAGTACACATGAAATAAGCAAATTGTAATCTTTCTTTTCTAAAACTTTGTCGATAGACGTGCCTTTCTGATGAAAAATGTTTTCCAACTGCTCGGAAAATGCAAAATCGCGAATCCGATGAATGAAAGTATAAACCGATTGCAAGCCTCTATCGCTTTCTAATTTTGCCAGTGCATCCTCCGAACCATCATATTGTTCCCTGAATTCGTAGAGATGTTTAAACATCCGCGAAGCTGCGCCAGATGCAGGTACAAACTTGAGAATATCCAATCCATGACGATTCTTTTCATAATAATTTTCAAGTTCGGAAATTTGCGCATCATCGAACCTGAGAATTCCATCTCCAACCGTTGCAGGTCTTACAAGTTCAGCCCATGGAAACCCTTCCCTGAAATATTGAATCTGTTTTTCAACGGTTTCTTTGCTAATACCTTTGGAGGCTAATTGTTGTAAATCGTTGGGTGTAAACATCGTTTGAACTGTTTTTAAATTTTTTGTTGTGTGGGCATGACAAGAATTTCGTTCACATTGACTTGAGGAGGTTGTGTTAGCGTATAAATGACTGCAGCTGCAATATCACTGGGTTGCAAAGGCATAATGGGAGGATTGTCTTCACTGCTGGCTCTGATGTCGGGATCGTTGATTGTGCTGGGAAGATTAGTGGCCGTAATACCTGGTTCTATTAGAGTCATTCTGATGTTTTCGGTCGATGTAATTTCCTGCCTGAATCCTTCCGAAAAAGCATTGACGGCAAATTTTGTGGCACAGTAAACCGCACCCCCATCGAATAACCAACGACCTGCAGTTGACGAAATATTAACGATATGGCCATAACCCTGAGAACGCATATATGGTAGCACAGCTGCCGTTCCAAACAATACTCCCTTCAAATTCACATCGATCATTCTTTCCCACTCGTCTACCCGCAAATTTCTAATAAATGATAAGGGCATAATCCCGGCATTGTTGATGAGTATATCTATTTTTTGCCAGCTTTCGATGACTTTATGGATAAATTCATTCCAATTGTCCTTATTGCTCACATCCATCGGAAAGGCAATAGCTTCTTTACCTGATTGTAGAATTTCCTTTTCTACTTTATAGAGAAAATCTAAATGACGTGCTGCAATTGCCACTTTTGCACCTTCTTTGGCTAATTCGAGGGCAATGGCTTTACCAATACCCGATGATGCACCTGTAATTATTGCAACCTTAGAATCGAGTCTCATCATTTACTTAAAGTTTTATTTTAATTTCGTTTTCATCGAAAGCAAGTGTAATGCATGGATTTTTGATATCGTAGCCAAATCCATCGGGTAAGACTGAAATTTTTTGATAAGTAATATTTTTTTGAAAGTTGGAGTCGAGTTTTTCGAATCCGTGCAAAACAATTTTGAGACTATGAAAATGAGAAGGCAATGATCCCTCTTTGGACGATAGGGTTAATTCTCTTCTATCGCCATTAAAACGGATAATGCGTTTGTAAAATTCACCATTTTTATAATTGTAGGTTAATCCATCGTCTTCGTAATAAATAAATTCATGAAGTCCTTTTTCGTAGAAAAGATGGAGTTCGAGCGTATCTCCGGGATCCTCGGCCGTATGCTGACGTACAGGATGTACTGGAATTATAGAGCCCGCCTTCACAAATACGGGTAGCCGCTGAAGAGGCGATTCTACAATGATTTCATTATCACCGTTTAAAAATTCATCATTATAAATATTGAACCAGTTGCCACGAGGCAGAAATACCTTTACATATTCGTCGGTACTTTTGCAAGGAGCTACCAAAAGAGAGGGTCCAAGAGAATATTGATTCTGGTATGAGGTATGCAAGGAGCGAGGATCTTGTGCATATTCAATAGCCAGTGCTCTTTGAACTGGCATACCGGTTTGTGATGCTTCATAGAACTGGCTATACAGATACGGCAAGAGTCGGTAGCGCAAGTTGATATAATTTCTGGCAATATCTTCTACATCTTCTCCATAGCTCCAAGGTTCGGAAGATTTGGTATTATAGGCGCTGTGAGTTCTGCAAAAGGGAGAGAGAGCTCCTAAGCTGATCCATCTGGCATAAAGTGCTGGCGAGGCATCACCTCCAAACCCGCCAATATCGTATCCCGTAAAAGCAACGCCAGATAATCCAATGCTGTTTACCAACCTGATTCCGAGTAACATGTGATTGTCGTTAGCTTGGTTATCGCCTGTCCAAATGGAGGTATAGCGTTGCATTCCGGCATAACCCGAGCGAGTGAGAACAAAGGGCCTTCCCCCATGCATCAATTCCTTGGTTCCTTCGTAAGTACTGCGTGCCATTAGCATTCCATAAATGTTTTTTGCCTGACGATAAGTGGTTTTATATCCTTCCCAATCAAACTGTATAAAAGTCGGGGTGGCCGAACCCCATGTAGCAATCTCGTTCATGTCGTTCCAGAATCCATCTATACCCAATTCGACAAGGCTGGCAAACTGTTTACCCCACCATTGACGGGCTACTGGTTTGGTATAATCGGTAAAGTGGCACCATCCCGGCCAAACCTCCCCCTGATAAGGCTCACCATCTGGATACTTGATAAACATGTCCTGTTTCAAACCGTCTTCATAAGCAGTATATCCTTTTTCTACTTTAATTCCTGGGTCTATAATCGCGGTAGTATGAAATCCCATCTTTTTCAAATTATTGACCAACTGATCCGGATGAGGGAAACGCTGAGGATGCCATGTAAATATCTTATAGGCATCCATGTAGTGAATATCGAGATAGATATTGTCGGCAGGGATTTTTTTATCACGAAACATAGATGCAATTTCGAGTACTTCGGTATCGGGGTAGTAACTCCAGCGGCATTGCTGATTGCCAAGGGCCCAGATAGGAGGAAGCTCCATACGGCCGGTAAGCCATGTATAATTCTTGATGATTTCGGCTACATTTTCTCCATTGATGAAATAGTAATCCATTTCTCCATCATCGGCCCCAAAAGAGGAGAACCTTTCTTGCGAAGCTCCAAAATTAAAATAGGATTTATAGGTGTTGTCAAAGAAAATACCGTAGGTCAAACCCGAATGCAGCCCAATGTAAAAAGGTATAGTGGAATATAAGGGATCGGAATATTCGTCATAACGAGGATTATCAGTATTCCAATGCCAATAGGCGTTCCCGCGGCGGTCGAAGTTTCCTGTCTTCTCGCCTAAACCAATAAAATGTTCCCCTGCTTGCAGAATTTTACAGGTGGTTACCTCGGTGCCATTCCAGTTTGTCCCTAATGCAGGGTCATCCCCGTTGATGATTCGACCATCCAGGGTCAGAAATGTAAATCTTACAGGGTTCTTGCCGATTTTCAATATAGTAGTCGAAGTTTTCAGAATGATGTTTTCGGCATCTTCATTTCGACTGTATTTTACTGCCTCGGGTTGGGCAATTACCGCATAAGCAACATCAGGTCCGAATACATCTTTTACGATTCGTATCCGGAAGATATTATCGCTATATGGAGTTATTCTAACTTGACCATTGGTCGTAAATAATTCGATGAAACTGGAGGTGTAGTTAACTTTCTTGAGTTTTCCCACTGTACTGAATCCCTGTGCATTGGCAATGGAGGTTAGAATAATAAGCATCATAAAAAATGTGTACTTCTTTAACATGGTATTTATATTTTCGGAAAGGACAAACTTATAAATTTTTTCAGCACTTGCGAAAACTTTCGATGAATGGAGTCAAAAATACGATTCCCTGCGAACAAAGAAGAAATGTATGATTGGAACTAAAAAATCTAAAAGATTCGTGGATTCCATGTAAAATTTACCTGAGTTTGCCCTCCTCTGTTGGAATGGGGAAGCTGAATAAAATAAATGCAGCACCTGATGAAGATGCCTGTCGCACTATAATTGTAGTATGTCCCGATGACGGAACCATAGCAGGATATGCTATTATTTGTGATATGACAGATCTAGAAGTTTGGATAGCTGAGCTATGCGGAGCTAATCCAAATTAATTCAATTAATTTAGCAGAGCCCTACGATAGCATGAAGCTATTAAAGGCTCTGCTGTATCAGTTTATAAATTTGCTATTTTTCTAACTTCAATATTAACAAAATGAATTACAACAAATTAAAACTCTTTTTCTTCATTCTGTTGGGTAGCTCTTCTTATCTGGGCTTTTCGCAAATCTTTCCCATCCCAAAAGATATCTTTATCGAAGAACCAAGGCTCAAAGTCATCTATCGCTATCATTACCAGCTTGATTCTACCAATCCCGACGAGATTAGGAAAAGAACGATATGGTTATTGATAGGCGATAATTACTCCTCATTCGAAGATCCTAAAAAAAAGTGGTATAAGGATGAAATGAGTAAAATAAACTCTCAGGAGCAATTGCAGGACTGGATATATAAAAATACAGCAAAGATAGTTCATGAAAAATTTACTATCATTAAAAACAGAAAATTAAAGAGACTTACTTACTACGATTATATTTTGATGAGCGGGCATTACAGGTATGAAGAAACTCCACATCTAATCTGGAAACTCGAGTCGGATACGGCCAATATTCTTGGATATACCACACAGCATGCCTGGACATATTATGGCGGTCGCATTTGGCATGCATGGTTTACGTCTGCCATTCCCATCAGCGATGGTCCTTATAAATTCATGGGTTTACCCGGCCTCATTCTGAAGGCCGAGGATGCGAAGCAGTATTATACTTTCGAGGCTATTGCTATAGAACAGCCAGCCGAGAGAGAAAATATTACTTACGAAGAGAATCAATACATAGAAACCACCAGAGAGAAATTTCTGGAAGCCAATCGCAATTTACGACTCGACATCATCAATAAGGCACAGGAAGCTGGTTTGGATGCCGGAGCACAGCAAACTGCAGCTCGAAATATGCGTTCGCACAATAATCCTATAGAGCTTAAATAATAAGCCTTCCTCCACATTATGAAAATGCGCAGGCTTATTATATTCTTATTTTGTCTAACGACTTTTTTACCTGTTTTTTCGCAGGTAATAATCGAAGGGAAAGTCAAGGACGTGCAAAATAAACCCTTGAGCGATATTCATGTAATGGTTTCTATGTTACATTCCGATAATATCGTTGGTTTCAATATTACCACTGATGAGGGACAATTTCGTATCCATCTGCGTTGTGTGGGAGATTCTGTACGTATAAAGACCTCTTCGGTCAGTCATGAAGATTTCAAGGCTAAGATAGCATGTAAAAGTCAGCATCTTGATATCATTCTGAAAGAGTCGGTGAAAGACCTCAAGGAGATTACCGTAAAAGCCAAGCATGTCATTAAAAAAGGGGATACCTTGAGTTATTTGGTAAAACCTTTTGCACGCGAACAGGACAGGACGATTAACGAGGTAATCCGCCGTATTCCCGGAATAGAAGTAGAGCCTTCCGGTAAGATACTTTACGAGGGCACACCCATATCGAATCTTTATGTAGAAGGCATGGATTTGATGGAAGACCGTTATTCTCTTCTAACGGACAATCTGCCTTATGATAAGGTTTCTACCGTTGAGGTGATTACTAATCATGAGCCAGTAAAAATTCTTCAGAAATATTCAACGTCGGGGAAGGTTGCTCTCAATCTGAGATTAAGGAATAAAACTACCCTCACAGGCAATGCCGAGCTGGCTGGTGGCATTCCATATTTTACGCATAAAGTCAATCTGACACCTATTTTATTTCAACCAACGTTACAATCACTTTTTAGCTTTCAATCGAACAACAGTGGCGAACCCTTTGTCGAGACATTTGGCCCCATGCTCACTTACCAGCCAAATCTTCGCTTCGACGATCCCGTTTCCATACCTTCACCTTCGCCACGAAATATTCCTGTAGCCGACCTACCTCCCAAATCTTATATCGATAATTCCTCCCTCTTGACATCGGCTTATATACTTACGCGTTCCACAAATCAATGGGAATGGCGAACTTCAATTTCGTATAAAAACGATAAGATAGATAAAAACTGGTCGGGGCGAACCTCTTATTTATTGCCTACTGATACGCTAATGTTCGACGAAACGTCGGCTTTTACTTCGAAGAGTAAAATATGGACGGCAGAAATTAATCTAAGACACAACACCGAGAAATATTATGCCGACAACAGATTGAGTTTTTCACTCGAGCCAGCCAAGCAAAGCGGAATATTTACAAGAAATTCTTTTGCCTATAAAGAATCATTTACTGAAAAACCACAAAAATTGGACTGGAATGGTCGCTGGATTTTCCCTACCCGAAAAAAACTCATAGAAGTCTATTCTTTCATTGACTATCATTACAATCCCGACCTATCACTACGAACATTTCCCGGATACATTCATTTAAACCAAACCTCCGATTCTGTCATTCAGTATTTTTCGGGAAACAGGCTTGCCTGTGAGAATTATGTTTCACTGTATTCCAGCTTGAAATCATTCAGCTTAAGGATGGACGCAGGATTTTCATATCAACGCCTACATATAGAATCCAATTTGCATTCTTATGAAGCTAACTTCGATTTTACGGGGCAGGATACAAACTATTGGAATGACAATGTTCAGAAAAGGTTCAGGATATATTTCAGGCCAACCTTGATGAAAAGGACGGCTACTACGACATGGAATTTTCAAATACCCTTAAGTTCGCTTTTATTGACGGAAGAGTCGAACATACATATGGTCTCTCAGAATTATGCCAAAATAGTTGCCGAACCCTCTCTGCTTTACAGCAAAAAAATAAAAAATAATTGGAATGTAACGGCTTCTGCAAAAAGATATTATCAATATTTTGCTTCTTCCGAAATATTTTATGGTTATATTTTGGCAAGCCCCGATTTGCTGAAGAAGAACGAACCCCTCGTTAGCGGTAGATTATATGCAGTAAACCACGCCAATGCCACCATAAAATATAACAATATTGTAACGGGTTTTTCGGCTTATGGCAGTGTTGGTTACTCTCTCCAGCAGTTCGATTTTTTAAGGTCTGATTCTATTGGCCTCAATGGCAGCCGTATTTACACTATAATAAATTATGCAAACAACCGTCAACTTGCTTCGCTCAGAGGTTCTATCTCCAAATCCTTACCCGATGTAAGAACCAATTTCGCCATCAATTTGAATTTGCAATCCGACAAAGGAAAGGTCTTAGTCAATGGAGAGTTAAATGACAGCAAAACACATTACATCACCCTAAACCCAACTATTTATCATTATTTTTCGGTATTCGATCTGGTTTATGCTTTCCGTTGGTTGAACATTGACACCGAACTCGGCAATTCTAGTCAGAAGCAAAATAGCGATTGGTTTCGTCATGAGCTTTCCATTACCGGAAATTTTAGTAGAAAAAATTTAATTGTAACGGCTTCATTTATTTATAATGATTTGAATAAAAACCGTATTTTTCTTACTGATTTAAGTATTCGCTATAAAATAAAGAAGATTTTATCATCGAAAATGGAAACAGGCTTATTGATCAACAATTTGTTCGATGCAGGGAAATACACTTACAATCAGCTTGGCAGTTATGTTAATCTGGTAACCGAGTTCCCATTACGACCATTTCAATGTTTGTTATTTGTCAGGTTCAATTATTAATAAATAAGAGTAATGATTTCATAAAAAATTATTACAAAGGACCATCCTCATCTTGCACTGTCTTTCGATGAATGATAGTGTAATAAATTTCATAACACCTGATTCGGTTTCAATCAGCTTATCGTGGTTTTGATGATTGCGTGACAGCATTACCTCCTTTAATCACCACTCTTATCATACTCTTGAGGATTACTTCCATCATCTACCACCATTAATTCTTTTTTTAAATTTCTTTTCCTGACGTGATAATTTTAATGGTTCTTAGCTTGTTAACGAGAAATGGGTTGCAAGCGGAGCTAAGGATTTGAAATGATTTTTCTTAGCGTTCTTGGCATCTTGGCGAGAAAAGAATTCGCGCATAGGCATAAAGACACCGAGGATTGAATCGATTTTTCTGAGTGCTTTTAAGATCTGTTAGGTTTACATATTAGAAAATTTTTGCCAGAAAATACGACAATTTAGAATAGGATATTATTTTTTAAAATATTGATATGCAATTATAGAATCTGGAGTACTGAATTTTTCAATTTTTCATCGAATTTTCCTATATATTCCTTCTATATTTTGCTTTAAATAATTTGTATGTTAATTATTTAAAAGAATTTTAATGAGAAAATCCATTGCTTATAATATTTGTGGCAACTTTATCTTTAATTTGTCTAAAATGTATTGTTGATCATCATTAAAAATTTTGGGTAATATTTTTATGGTTGTATTCTCGAATTGATATTCGATGTAATTTATCTCGTCCAAGCAATCCAAAATATATTGCTGAGTAGATCTGCTACCAAATTTATCGGAAGTTGACAAATCTTCTTCAAAGTATTTCCAGATATGGAATAGAAGTTTATAAGCCAACATGCATATAAACACATGTCCTCGGGTTCTATTTTCTTTTCTGACATTAATAGGACTCATCTCTTCCAGACCTGTCTTAACCCAACTTGAGCGCCTTAGGGTTGTAACTTCCTTTTATACAGCAAGTTGACCTTTTGAATTTCAACTTTCGGGGAACACAAATTCTTTCCTGTAAAATGGCATCATGTAAATTCAAGTAATTAATGCAACTTTTTCAGGGGAAATAAGAGATAAAGAGAAATTATTTTGCACGACAAAGGAGGGAAAGAGCTTTTCTACATGTTCGGGTACATCCATTACGAATATTCTTTAACCGCCGCTCAGGTAATGCTCTATGCGGTCAGCAAGCATTTTTTTCCCCTTATCCGACTGAATCTCATCAAGTTTACCCAATATATGGATAGTGCGGTGACGGATCTTATTGCCAATGCGGTAATTTTCGCAAAGTTTGTAGTAGTGATAAACCTTGCCGGTATTTTTATCTTTCTTATCTGCTGTTTTGATAAACATGTTACAAAGATATTTTGATAAAGATGCGGCAAAGATATAACAAGGAAAGATAAGAACCAAATAATAGGCAAACTTTCTGGGACTACAAAAATTATTAAAAATTTAAATATTTAATAATCAGTAACATAACATTTTAAATCATAGCAAAAACTCTATTTTTTCCTGTTTTTTCAGGGTAAAATGTTCAAGTTGGGTTAAATGTCCGAAATGCAATTTCAGTTAATAGGAAATTCCTATAACGATTATGTACTATTTCTTTACTAGCATCCGTAGCTTGTAAATCTGTCTTTATTACATAGCAATTATCCAACTGTTCTTCCTGCTTTAATGCTTCTTTATCTATCAAAAGTTCCAAGTAACGTCTGTCTTCGTCCACATTGATACCCAGGCAATTTCTTAATTTCTTTCTCTCTATCAACTTTTCTATGTTTTTAGTAGCTGTGGATAACTTTGCCTTGGGGTGTTCATAAAGATAAATATTTTGTTGCTGTATTTTGGTTTCTATGTCATGTATCTTTTTTTGACGATTCTTCTGGATTCCTTTCGCCATTACAGCATTGCGCAGCAAAATAAACCTGATTCCGTCTATACTCTTTTCCATCGGCTTATCTTTGAAGATCTCCATCTGTGTTGCTCCCCGTTTCAGTAATGTTTTCATTTGATTTTTGTTCGCGAAGGTTATATAATGCCAATTCATATTTGTAATTTCATTCAATTGCTCCGTCCTTAGCATACCTTTATCCCCTACAAAGGTTACGTTTTCTATATCAAAATCATTCTTCAATTTATCGAGCTGGCTCTTTACTATTTTTTTCCGGGTTATTCCCCTCGAAAACTTCTACACTTATGGGTTCCCCATCTTCATTGCAAAGTAATCCAATTGTAATTTGCATCTTTCCTTTTTTCTTATATCGATTGAATCTGTATGCAGCCAGTTCATTCTGCTTACCTTCAAAATAACTGGAGGTTACCTCATATAAGTAAACCGTTTTGATTTCGTTTCTCATCTTCTTAAATAACTCCTTCTCTATCTCGAGCTGATGAGCAGCCAACCACTCCAAATTCGAATACAGTGTATCCTCATTAAAATTCTTTAACCCGAGTATTTCTTCAACTGCTTGATTCTTTGACCATTGGGTGGCAATGTATAACCTCGATCCTTGAGTGATCAACCTTGCATATATTTGCAATAAGGCTAATCTCGCCTTCCTTTTATTACCCAATGCCTTGTCTAACCCTATTCTCTGAGCTATTATATGCAAAACATATAACGCACCAAAACTTTTCCTTTATTTTATAGGTAATTCCATCGCATGGTTTAGCTTTCTATCCTTTAACAATTTCTGAATATTTTCCACCAGGTCTTTTGGGCAATGGCTCAAGTTGGCAATGATTCTGCGTTTCATTTTACCATTTTGATGGTAGCTTTCCGCAAAAATCACAGAGGTATATTCCTTATCTTTATATTTGGTTTTGATGTATTGAATATACATATATGTGTACATTTATTTTATAAAATTAATACAAATTTACATGAAAACTTTCGATTGACACACAGACGAATAAAAATCCAGTCCGTGTCCGAAGCGCTTTACGTGCTCGAAGCACAAGCGTATATTAGCGCATAATTAATTAAACTTTTGGTTTATGAAACAAACATGCGGACTGGACGTACACAAAGATACGATTTTTTGTGCGACATACGATGGTAAGAAACACGGCTCTGTGATAGAGTATTCAACCCTGACTACCTCCATCCGGGCCATGGGCGCAGCCTTACTTTCAGAGGAAGTTAAGGAAATCGCGATGGAGA
>Ga0302252_1001093_pt1 | contig 17364 bp, 16 predicted proteins | sample AAG_RA_Leu_MG_FD_193511 | JGI IMG/M metagenome (GOLD analysis project Ga0302252, IMG submission 193511) | Enriched activated sludge microbial communities from anaerobic digester in WTTP, New Holstein, Wisconsin, United States - AAG_RA_Leu | ecosystem: Engineered > Bioreactor > Anaerobic >...
AGCAGCCAGATCAGGGAAAGCGCTGCGCCTAATAACAGGAACAAAGACAATAGAGCCAACCGGTTAACCGAAAAGAAATCCAGGGTTTGCATCAGTGCTCTCACCAGAAACAGATGCTCTGGGTAATGCCTGGCATCCAGTCCCAGACGGATCGATGTGTCCAGATTTGCCCTGGCAAATTTGTGAGCCGAATTGATGTTCAGAGCCTTCAGGAAATAAAGATTGGCCATGCCTCGCTCACCCATGCTGAAAAAATCCACTCCAATATTGTAAAGCAAATCGGCATTGTGGCTCTTAGCGGCCAGGGTGATCGCTCTTTGCAGCGAATCGGGCAAACTGCTCTCCACCTTCAGTTCGGATTGGGCAAACAGGGTGGTGCAAAGCAGCAGGATTGCCCCCAATGCGATTAAGCTGATTTTACTCATGCTTTCCTCTCTCCGGATGGTTTTTCTGCAGAGCTGCGAAGTTCTGCACCACGCGCTTCAGGATCTCCACATCTGTGCTAAGGGTTATTGCCCTGTCGTCCTTGGGTTTGAACCTGGCTGCAGTGCTTCTGTTGAGGAAATCCTGGAGCTCATCGAGCAGGATTTGAGGTATATCTTCCCTGTGAAGGGCCGCTAAAACCTCAGAAAGGGAAAGATGTCGCGCCAGTTTGTATTTGGCAGCCAGATAATCAAAGAGCGCTTTTTCTGATAGCGGGTAAAAGTCTTCCGACAGCTCTCTGGCGGCGGCAAGAGCTTGCTTCATATAGCGTTTTAAGATTTTGTCTGCCTTCTTTTGGGAATAGCTTTCAGGATTCCGGTATTTCAGTTTTCGCTCCATGGCGAAAAAAACTGCGACTGCGGTACCAGCACCTATCGTGATAATCAACAGCCAGTACCAGGTTTGAGATGCCAAAGCTTTATAATCCGGATAGTTCTTGCGCATCAGCTTAGGATAGATGGAGCGCAAATTACGAGGCTCCCACAGCCGATTCAGATAGCTTAAAACAGGGGTAGAGCTTACCATAATTTTATCGTTGGGACTGCGATAACTCTGATAGCGCTTCTGGTCGTGGGCAAACCAGGCAAACTTCAGCTCGGGAAGGCTGAATTCACCTTTTGACTGAGGGATCAGCGTATAATAATAGGTTCTGGTGCCTTCGATCCCTGCACTCAGATTGTCGATCACCATTGGTGCAGAAACCTGAAACCCTTTTCCAGATTCAAACTGAGGTGCGCCAAACTGGTTGAAGTTTCCCCGTCCTTGTATTTTGAGGGTGAAGGTAAGGGCTTCGCCCAAGCCCAGTTCGCGTTTGGAAAGGCTGTGGCTAAGCTGGAAATTTCCCACCGCCCCGCTGAAACCCATGGGGATTCCTTCATGGGGTAAAGGGCGAACTGAGATCGTGGCAGGCTGGCTGCTCAATTGCAGATCGGAGTAGCCATAGCTAAACATCCTGGCGATCCCTTCCAAAACAGGCGCTTGGAGGCTTCCCTGGGTATTGGGAATAATTGCCAGACGCTTGATCAGAGCCCGCTTGTAAGATTTTCCGTTTTGCTTTACATTTTCATAATTCAGCATCGAAGGCTGTTCATAAGTACTTTTTCCATATCCGCGGAAGTCTTTTTCGTCTTCCAGATTGAAGGAGCGAACCATGCTGTCGGTATAGAGATAGTAGGACACAATAGCCGGAAAACCCCGGTACACGGTTTGAGTTTCAGGCACTGCCAGCAGACGTGTATCTCCGTTTAAGCCGCTGGAATCTTCCCAATAATCGGGCTCCGAATAACTGAAGGGATTGTATCCTGGGACGGAAGGAGTATTTTGTCCGGGCTGCTTATTCTGCCCCTGAATTACGGTTAAGGGGATTTCACGGGTACGGTAGCTTCGGTTGTTCACCGTCACGCTAAAGGAAGGAACCTTGGTGGTGCCTGGTTTTTTGGGGAAATAGATGAAACGGTAGGTATGCGAGTATTGTGCAGAAAGTTTGGTTCCGCTATAAGCAACCGAACTGGAACTGGAACTGGTTAGATTGCGAAAACTGAACAGCGAAATCTGGGGTGGGGCTGGTTCGCTTACCCTCAGGTGTTCCGAGCCAGAAATCTTAAGGGTTAGCTCCAATTGATCTGCAGTGCTAACCGTGTATTTATTTACCGATACATCAACGTTTATGCTGCTGAGTATAATGGGAAGCAGCATAATGATCAGGCATAGATGTCTCATTATCTACCACCACTGATTATCTGAAGGGCCATAGCTATTCTGGTTTTGTTTCCTGTCGTTGCTTTCTTTGTTGTCCAGCCCGTTCAGAATGTTTTTGATTTCTTCCCGTTTTCGCTTTTCCTGTTCATCCTGCTTGTTTTCCTGAGGTGGAGGAGGTTGTTTTTGCAGTTTCTTTAGGGTTAGCTCGTAGTTTGCCTTGGCGTCCATATCTTGAGGTGAGTTCAAAATGGCTTTACGGAAGTTTTTCAGGGCTGCTGAGTATTTTTGCTGGCGATACTGGCTGTTTCCCAGATCGTAAAAAACATCGTCCTTAGTTTGCTTTGCACCAGCCTGGGTATAGACAGAGTCCGCTTCAGCAAACCTATTTTGCCGGTAAAGGCTTTTTCCCAGATTTGCCGTGGCTATCCCCTTGTCCTTTTTGGCATTATGCGAAAATATCCGTTCTGAGGAAGGATACTTCTGCCAGCGATACAATCCTGCAGCCAGCGACTGCAGAAGAACATGAGGGCGAAAGATGACTTCGGTAAGCAACAATACTACGATTGCAACCAGTACGCACAGTGCGATCTTTCTGAGGTGAAGCTTTCTACTACTTGCCATTGGTGGTCTGAGCCGCCCAAAGGCCGCTTTTACGCCGGCGGGCGTCGATAAAGGGTTCCAGAAGCAAAATCAGCAAAGCCAAACCGGCAAAAAGGTAGTATTGTTCTTTGCGGGCAGAGATGTTTTTTGTCCTATACCGGTTGGTTTCACTGGCGTAAATGCGTTTTAGGATGAGCTGGATTTCGTCTCCGCCGGGAGTTACACGATAATATTCACCCCCTGTGAGGGCAGCGATTTCCTGCAAGATGGCTTCATCCAGTTTGCTGGTTACTTCCTGCCCGCTGATGGGGTGTTTTATCACAGCACCCTCTGGGCTGCCAACTCCCATGCAGTAAACTCGGATACCCTTGTTTTTCAGCTTTTGTGCCTGTTTTATGCCCTGGCCTTTCAGGTCTTCGCCGTCGGAAATCAGGATAAGTGTGTTGGTGTTTGATTTATTCATGAAGGCGGTTTCGGCCAGGCTGAGGGCAGCTCCCAGGTCTGTTCCCGGTTGGACCACTGAATCGCTGTTCAAGCTGTTAAGAACTAATCTTACTGCCTCGTAGTCGTCAGTCAGCGGACACTGCAAGGTGGCAACCCCGGCAAAGGCAATAATACCTATCCGGTCCGTGTTCAACTGAGGAATAAAGGACGAGATTTGCATGGTGGCACGTAAAAGTCGGTTGGGCATCATGTCTGTGGCATCCATGCTTTTCGACACATCCAGGGCAAAAACTATGTCCATCCCATTACTCTCCAGGTTTCGGGTTTCATAGTCCCATTGTGGTCTTGATAACGCTACAATGATCAAAGCCAAAGCCAGGATCAGTATTACAATCCGAAATCCTGTCCAAAAGGGCGATCTGCCTTGATAGTAAAAGGGTTGTAGATGCCTGTCGGCATACCTTGTAAAGCGTTTTTGCAGCCATCTTTCACGTTTCCACAGCATGCCAATCAACAGCAGGCATATCCCCAAAAGCAGGTAAAGAGCTGGATTCACGATATTCATAGCTGCTCCGGAAGCAACGGGAGAAAAAAGCTCTTCAGGAGTAATTCTACCAACAGCAAAGCAAAAGCAAGCCAAAGGAAGGGCATGAATTGTTCGCTGTAATCATAACGGTATTTTATCTTGAACTCAGTTTTTTCCTGACGGTCGATCTGGTTCATGATCTCGCTGAGGCTGTTAGTATCCGTAGCCAAAGCGGCTTTCCCGGTTTTGGTGGAGGCTGCAATCTTGTTCAGGGTTTCCATGTCCAGCTCAATGTAGGTGTTTATGAAGCGGGTTCCAAAAAGCGGATCACTGAAGGGAAAGGGAACCATGCCTTCTCTGCCTACTCCGATTGGATATACCTTTATCCCCAATTCTGCGGCCATCTGAGCGGCACTAAGAGGATCAATTTCGCCGGTGTTGTTCACTCCATCGGTTACCAGAATGACTATTCGGCTTCTGGCAGTGCTGTTTTTTAGTCTTGCGACAGCCTTTGCCAACCCCATTCCGATGGCCGTGCCCGAGGCTTTTTCGTTTACCTGCAATCGCTCCAGGCTGTTGCTGACTGCTTGTTGGTCAAAGGTCAGCGGAACTTCGGTAAGGGCATATTCTGAAAAGGCTACCAGTGCAAAACGGTCGTTGGGACGCCGCGCCACAAAATCCTTGGCAACGCTTACTGCCGCACCCAGACGGTTTTGGGGAGCAAAATCCATAGCCAGCATCGAGCCGCTGATATCGATTGCCAGTACGATATCCAGCCCCTTGCGGCTAAAATCGCGGGTTTTGGTTCCCCAGCGGGGTTGGGCAATTGCGAGGATCAGGCACAGCAAAATTAGGCTGCGCAATGCTGGATAGAGATACCGGAAAAGGCCGGGCCGTGGTATAAGCTGTTTTAAAAGAGCTACTCTGGAATGAGGAAGCCCCTGTCGGCGCTTTTTGCCGATTCTGAATTCCCAAAACAGGTAAAGCGGCAGACAAAGCAGCAGTAGTAACAGCCAGGGATGACCAAATCTAAGCATCGCTTTCAGGCTCCTGAAGCTTGGCAAAGCTCTGCAAATATTGTCTTAGCCATTGGCAGCGATATTCTATGTCTTCGGCACTAGGATTGGACTTGGCGAATTTTACCAGATCGCAGTATTGTAGCCACAACCTTATCTCTCCGGATTTGCGGATTTGCTGCCGCTGCATCTCTATGCTGAGTTCGCGGGTAGTCATTTCCAGGGCTGGAAAGTCATACTCACTTTCCAGAAAAGCTCTCAGCACCTGGGAAAGCCTGAAATGAAAGAGGATCAATTCACCCTTGCCCAAAAGGTCGGAGCTCAGTAATTGTTCCAGTTCCTCTATGGCCTTCTGCCAGGCAGGTGTTCGAATCGGAACAGGTTCAGATGCCGGCTTGGCGGTATTCTTGGGCTTAAAATGCCGTTTTCGGATTAGAAGGACTGCCAGAAGTACGGCGATCAGGAGCAGCAGAGAGTAAAACCAGAATGGCGCTTGCAAGGGATAACGCTTCAAGGGCTTGATGTCCCTAAGTAAAGTGTCGCCTTCGGCCAATACAGATATAACATTCACCCTGAAGCCGTCGGTGTATTCTGCTGGAAAAGCCGGGATTTCAGGTTGCACCTGTAAACGGGGAAAGGAAAGCGGCCCGGTTCTCAGGGGAACGATCTTTAATTCCCATTCGTTAGTTCTTTTATCGAACTGCTTGCTGCCAATGATGGTGAAATCCTCCAGGCTGTCGGGAATTGAAACCTGACGGATGGAGTAGCTGGCCTTGATGCGGAAGGTAAAAGGAGTGCCGACATTCAGGCTATCCGCACCTTCCAGGCTTTGACTGATTTCGCCGAAGAGGCTGGAACACATGATAAATAGAATTAACAGGCCCCAAATCCTGGTTCTAGGAATCTTATGGGTGGCTGACTTGTACAATGGCTCCATCACCATCTTTTCTTCCTGAGTGTAAAGAACTTACGCAAGGCCTGCACGTAAGATTCATGGGTTCGGATCAGAAGGTAGTCGCATTTGCATTTCTTCAGGAAATCCTGAAGCTGCTGTTGCCTGAGCGCTACCAGATCGCGATAACTGCGTTGCAATTTGGCTTCAGAGCTGTTTATCCAAATCTCTTCACCGCTTTCCGGATCCTGTAAATGCAGGATACCGGCCTTGGGCAGCTCCAGCTCACTTTCATCCAGAACCTGCAAAGCTACCACGTCGTGTTTTGAGCTTAGTATCTTCAAGGCCTGTTCCCAGCCATTATCTATCCAATCCGAGATTACGAAGACAACGCAACGTTTGTTCAGCATCTTATGAGCATAGGCAAGGGCATCGGCCAATGAAGTTTTAGGACTTGAAGGGTTATGCGTAAGGACTTCGCTCAAAATTGTAAGAGCGTTGTTTCTTCCTTTGCGGGGCGGCAGATACTTTTCAATGCGGTCAGAGAACATTATCAAACCGGCCAGATCGTGATTTGCCACAGCCGCAAAAGCCAGGGTGGCTACCAGCTCAGCAATGCGTTCACGTTTACTCATTACCTGAGTACCAAAGTTTTGCGAAGCGCTGATATCTACCAGGAAAACAACCCTCAATTCGCGCGTTTCCTGGTATTTCTTGATGAAAAGTTGTCCCAGGCGGGCCGAAACATTCCAATCGATATCGCGATAGTTGTCTCCAGGCTGGTAACTGCGCACTTCCGAAAACTCCAGTCCTTGGCCTTTGAAGCGACTGTGGTATTCACCGCTGAATAGCTCAGCAACCGTATTGCGGGTACGGATTTCGATCCTGCGGATTTTCTTTAGGATGTCAGAAGCGCTTTGGGTGATCATAAACCCTTCGCTTTATGGTACTTCTATTTCATCCAGGATGCGATTCAGGATGTCCTCGCTGCTCATTTCCTCGGCTTCGGCTTCGAAAGATAGAATGATGCGGTGGCGTAAAACGTCCTTGCAGATAGCCTTGATGTCATCGGGAATAACGTACGCTCTGCCCGATAGATAGGCATAGGTTTTGGCAGCTCTGGCCAGATAGATGGTAGCCCGGGGTGATACTCCAAATTCGATCAGGCCTTTCAATGCGCTCAGGCGTGGATAGCGTTCTGGATGGCGGGTAGCGGAAACCAGATGCAGGATGTAATCCTTCAGCTTGTCTTCCATATGAACCAGATTCATTACCTGTCGCATAACTTCAATATCTTTGGGAGTTAATACTTTACGCAGAGAAACCGGTTTTTCGGCCACCATTCTGTCCAGAATTCGCCGTTCTTCGTCCAGGCTGGGATACTTGATCTTCAGCTTCATAAAAAAGCGGTCTACCTGTGCTTCAGGAAGCGGGTAGGTTCCTTCCTGCTCGATTGGGTTTTGGGTAGCCATTACAAAGAAGGGATCGGGCAGGTGAACAGAGCTGTCCCCCAAGGTAACCTGATGCTCCTGCATGGCTTCCAGCAAGGCAGATTGCACCTTGGAAGGTGCGCGGTTTATCTCGTCGGCCAGGATAAAATTTGCAAAAATGGGTCCGCGTTTCACGCTGAATTCACCGCTTTTGGGATTGTAGATCATTGTGCCGGTAATGTCTGCCGGTAATAGATCAGGAGTAAACTGAATGCGGGAATAGCTGGCATCGAAGACCGCTGCCAGGGAGGAGATGATGAGGGTTTTGGCCAATCCCGGAACTCCTTCCAAAAGGATATGCCCATTGGCCAATATCCCGATCAATAAACGGTCGATGATCTCGGTCTGTCCTACTATTACTCTGGCTATTTCTCTGCGTACTTCATCCAGCACAACAGAGCTTTCTTCCACTTTACTCTGAATTTCTTCGATCAGCACATATCCTCCTGTTCATAGTAGAGCATAACAAAAAGGGAATCCGGTGCAAGCCGTGATTCCCGAAAGTATGGGTTTGTACGATTTTGCTTATATCAATCCGGATGCTCTGGCATCCCGTTTTTCTATTTGGAAACGGCTTTGCGGATTTTATTTGCCTTCAGGCAGGAGCTGCAAACCTTTACGCGCTTGATTCCACCTTCCATAATGGCGCGGACTTCGTGCAGGTTCGGATAGAAACGACGCTTGGTGGCATTCAGCGCATGGCTGCGATAATTGCCAACCTGGGCGGTTTTTCCACAGATATCGCATATTCTTGACATGATTCACTTCCCATTTTTCTTGAGTTCAGGACCACGAAATTGATAGCCCTGATTTTGACAAGGATTATTTGGCGTTTTGGGGAATCCGGATGTCAAAACGGCTGCCGTGAGGCTCCAGGGGAATGAATTCCAGACGGCCCCGATGCTCCAGCACCAGTTTTTTACAAATTGCCAGTCCCAACCCCGTCCCATGCGACTTTCCTTCGGAGACAAACGGCTGAAACAGGTCTTCACGAATCTTTTTGGGAATGCCGGGACCATTGTCGGACACAGAAATCTGCAGCCAACCAGAGGATAAGCTGGCGGTCAGCTTTATCTCGCCGTCGGTGGTCATGGCTTCCGAGGCGTTCTTGATCAGGTTGATCAGCACTCTACGGATCTTGCCTTCGTCAAAATGGACGTAGTCATTCACCTTATTATCAACGGTGAAGGAGATGTTTCTACCTTTAAGGGCGGATTCATAGATTTCCCTGATCTCGTGGAAGAAGCTGTCCAAATCCACCTTTTGGATCAAGGGCGGAGTCTCAGTGCCTTTGGCAAAATCCAGGATTTCCCGCACCAGTTGGTCGATCATCTTAGTCTGTTTCACAATACTTTCGGTAAATTCACCGCTGCCCGGAAAGATGTTCTCCATCAGTTGAGCGGTTAGCACGATCACGGTGAGCGGCGTTTTAATGTCATGAATGATCTTGCTGGCGGCCATGCCTATGGCCATCAGCCGGTTTTTACTGATCATCTGATCCATCAGCTCCACAAACCGCTCATTGGTGTCGCGCAGACGGCCGGAAAGAGTGCGCATGAGGTTAAACATCACGATGGGATGATTGAACGTAATCTGCGTAAAGGCTTCACGGGGGATCACCAGCAGTTCCACGTCTTCCAAGGCAATCACACTGGCGGAGCGGGGTTCATCGTCGATCAAACCCATTTCGCCAAAAAACTCTCCGGGTTCCAAGACCGATAGCTGTGCAAAGGGGGTTTCGGGATTATTAAGCCCCTTGTTAATCTCCACCTTTCCCCGGCAGATAAAAAACAGGTTGTCACCCCAGGAATGCTCGGTGATTATTGCATCGCCTTTCCCGAAATGAATACGTTCCAGGTCTTTGGCAAAACTGCTTACCATCTCTTCGGTAAGCCCGTTGAAGATCCCGATGTTCACAATTTTATCGTTTTTCTGCATTACCACCTCTTTCAGCCATGCTTATAAGCCAATAAAAAATACTTTTTCACAACTTGTTTTTCTGTCAAGCTGGATTTTCTGGGGGACTGAAGAATTGGGTAATACCGCTTCAATCTGAAACAACCTGGCTAAAAAATCAGATTTCGTTTGGCAGTTGTGGGCCTTTACCGAAAGAGATTTTACCAGTAAAATACCGTAGCTTGATCTGCGGCAGATTATCGATCCAGGCCTGTACTCCATGACGTTGTATGTAGCACTGGGAATACATCTTCAGATTGTGGGGAAGCATGTTTGCCCGGTCTGAGGCGGGGTGCAGCTTGGGGCAGGGAAAGTCTTCGCACTGATGGCAAAGCTCCACCTGATGCTTTTCGGCACAGATGTAGTTCTCACATCGTTCTTCCAGATGGGGACAATTGCCATCCACAGCCCGGCAGCCGGGACAAGGCAATTGCTCTTCCTTCAGGCCATGAGTCAGCAGGGTTGGCAACAGAGCGGGATTATCCTTTACTTTGTAACAGGCGCAATCTCCACAATAGATTCCGCAGGGCGACACGAGAGCCAGTTCATCCTTGACGGTCATCGTCATACCTCACTAAATATTTTACCCCTTTTTTCACTGAAGAAAATTCAGTCAAGACCAAAAAATGGAAATGAGCCCTGCAGCCATTCTAATTCACGTCTGTAATGCATTTTGGTGCAGGAGTGGCTTCAGGCAGAAGACTAGTAGAAAGGGCTGATGCTCAGATTTAAAAAGTAGCTTGTCCCGCTGAAGAAGTAGTTTCTGGCTGGAAGCGTGGCATCTGTCCAGTAGTTATACTCCAGCACCTCCAGATCGTCCGCGGTATGCACGGCTTCCACATCGCTGGTTTTGTACCACTTTCCCTCGGTGGAGCCATTTACCCTTAACCCCAGAGCCAGTGAGGCATACCAGTTTTTATACACCTTGATCCCGGCTTTCACGGAGGCTTCAGCGCTGGCTTCCAAAGGTCGGGCGCTATTTACTTTCAGTTCGCTACCGTTCAATTCAAAATCATGCGCATAGGTGAATTCTGTTCCCAGGGTGTTGAATTTCTCATATAATGCAGTTTGGTAAAAGAGAGAGCTCCTGGCGCTACCGCTTACATAAGCCCCATAATTCATCAGGGGAAGCATATAGCCCCCGCCCAAAGACACCAGATCGGCAAAAAGAGCTCCTTCGTTACGGCCATTGATTTCGCCTTGCACCATGCCCAGGTTATCCAAGATCCCCAGGCTGATCACGTATGAGGCCAGGGGTGTGCTCTGCTGGGGAAACTGCGAGAAGTTTAGCCTGAATGCGCTGAGTGAAGCGGCTTCCATGTGCTTAACTGCATCATCCGGGCTGAAGAATTGATAATAATTCCCAGAGGTAAGAAAACCTCCCCGGATGTAGCGGACAAATTCTCCCTGAGGGCTCGTGGGTTCGCCGGCATTGAAGAACAGCTGGTCGATAGTGATGGACTGGGCAGCCATAAGTCCCATGCAAAGAATTGCGATTGCCAAAGATAAGGTCTTTTTCACTTTTTCTCCTTTTCCGGTGTTTCAGGGTGGGGTGTGCTCAGTATCTCTTTCAGCAAGCTGAAAAGGTCGTTATAGGGAATTGGTTTTTTTAGATTCAGATGAATGCAGCCTTTGCCAGTTTTCAGTTCCGGATGCTGGGCCTTGAATCTGCCGACCAGATCAGTTCTGCAGGAATACAGAACTACACCAAGCTTATTGTAATTCATTGAAATCCACTGCTTGCCAAGTTTGTAAGTTGGCATTCCCCAGCTTATCTGAGTTGCCAGGTCGGGGATTTCCTTCGTCAGATAGGCATGTATCTTATCTGCCAGGTTCTTGCGTTCATCTGCCACGCTTTCAAATAGCTCAGTAAATGTCTTTTCCATTTTCGATTTCCTTTCCCATCAGCTCCTGGGGCTGCGGATCAAAAAAACGCGAGGCTTTGTAATCAACCCCCAGCGCAGTCCAGCTTTCATCATTTGTTTGGCTGCTTGGTTTTCATCAGATCAAACAGCAGGGGAAATGCGTCCTTGGAGATGCTGTGCCCACCTTCAAAGGTATGAAGTTGAACGCTTAAGCCTTTTTCACTCAGCAGCTTGGCGGCATCTGCGCTTTCCTGATAATCCACTATTTTGTCCTGACTTCCGTGACTGATCAGGATCTTCAGGTTTTTGGCGGATTTATAGTCCTTTTCGCGCATCATTTCTTTCACCAAGCCCCCGCCACAAGCCAGAAAGCCATCGAATGTCCTGGGATTTTTAAGCCCGATTATGTAGCTGAGATATGCGCCTTGCGAAAATCCCAATAGCCAGGTTTGGCCAATTTTGTATTCCTTTTTCAGGTGATTCGTGAGACCCACGATATATTGAGCAGTATACTCGTAAGAGAGTTTGGAGATTTCGCTATCCCGGGGCAGGAAAGGATCCCAACTGAATTGAGGTACCTCACTCTCGGGGAAAGCATAGGGAGCTTCGGGAACCACAAAAATCACCTCTGCTTTTTCCATGTGGCGCCAAAGGGGAGCAAAGCCCGTGGCCTTGTCGCCAAAACCATGCATACCAATGATCAGATTGTAGGTTTTTTCTTTGTTGAAGCTATCGGGTAGCAGCAGGCGATATGGCTGAAATTGCTTCAGAGGATAGTATTCCAGTTTTCCGCTGTACCTTTCCCTTTTTGCGTTCCAGGTTTTCAGGGAGTCCATCGAGGCGGAAAAAGCTTCGCTAGACCTTACCTTCTCAAAATCCCGGTCATTCACGATATGCTCCAAATCCCTGAATCCGTTCTTGTAAGCCCGCTGCAGATATTTGGCGGCTAACTCGGGCTTTCCCAAAAGTCCATAACAGCAGGATAGATTGTACCAGGCTCCTGAGTCGGAGGGTTTCATTTGCAAATAGGCAAGATAATTGCGTGCTGCCTGTTCATAATCAGCAGCTTGATAGGCGGCGTTGGCGTTCTTCAGGTTTTCAGTGGGGGTCGGCGCTGTGTCCGGAAAGCGGATCAAAGCTGTAGATGTCGATGTTTTCAAGATTTGTGTTCGCTTTTGGGGTCTGGGCAATTAGGACGCCGAAAAGTCCAAGCATTGCAAGTAAAGCGATTAGGCAGGGTTTTCTCATCTGATTTCTCCAGAACTTATTTATCTTTAGTCAGTTAACTCTTGCCAGGGGTATTCTGCCTTCCAGAACAGCCAAAGCATTTTCAATCGCCATCATACCCATTTTTGTGCGGGTTTCGATGCTGGCAGAGCCGATATGCGGCAGCAGCACCACATTGTCCAAAGCCAAAAGTTCCGGCGGCAGGTAGGGTTCCTGTTCGTAAACGTCAAATCCCGCTCCGAAAATCCGCTTATCCTTGAGGGCCTTTATCAGTTCCGCTTCGTCCACAATCGCTCCTCTGGCTGTGTTGATAAGCACCGAAGTGGGCTTCATAAGCTCAATTTGCGCTTTACCGATCAGGTGTCTGGTTTCCGGGGTAAGCGGGGTATGCAGCGTGAGGATATCTGATTCTTTCAGCAAAGTATCCAAATCCACTTCTTCAGCTTCATAGGGCAAGGAGCCCACCTCCCAGCCGCCATTATGGTATATTATCCGCATGTCGAAGCCAAAAGCCCGTTTTGCCACAGCCTGTCCGATGCGTCCCATCCCCAGTATTCCCAGAGTTTTGCCATGCACATCCTGACCAAGCATCAAAAGCGGTTCCCAGGCTTTGAACCTGCCTTCGCGCAAGAACCTTTCGCTTTCGCTGATCCTGCGGCAGGTAGCCATGATGAGTGCCCAGGTAAGATCGGCGGTGGATTCGGTTAGCACGCCGGCTGTATTGCAAACTGCTATCCCTCTTTCGTTTGCAGCTTCCAGATCAACATTATTGAATCCCACCGAATAGCAGGAGATCACCCTAAGGTTCTCGGCGGACAGGATAACTTCCTTGTCGATATTGTCCGTAAGCAGACAGATCAAAGCTTCGGCATCTTTCACGCCTTCCATTATCTCTTTTTTGCTCAATGCTCTGTCCTCGGGGTTGAATCTCAGGTCAAATGCCTCATTCAGCCTTTGCATGGCCAGGTCGGGAAGTTTTCGGCTCAGAAACAGCCTTGGCTTCATACAAACCTCACAAAGCTATCCACCTCATGACGCTTTGGCAGTTCAAATCTCTCAGCCGGAAAACCGATCGGGGTAAGACAGGCAATGTAGTCATCTTTTGCAATGCCTATAAGTTCCTTTACCTCATCCCTGTCCATGTCTGTCACCCAGCAGGTTCCAAGCGAAAAGGCCTTGGCCGCCAGCAACAAATGGTAGGCGGCGATGCAGGCATCCTGGATCTTACGCCGCGAAAGATCGCCCCTTGCAGCTATGGCTATGGCATAGGGTGCGGCCAGTAAAGGTTCACCGGCCGGGCCACGCAAGGATACTATCTGCTTCACGATTTCCTTGTTCTTAATAACAATGTAGTAATAGCTTTGGCGGTTATTGGCAGTGGGGGAATAGCGGCAGAGCTCAAACACCTGTTTCAGCAGTTCATCCGGAACGGGTTCCGACAGGTATTTGCGGATACTGCGACGCTGCATAAGGCCTTCATCGAGATTCAGATATGGCATTGTCTGATGCTCAAAACATTGGAATTCCAGCTTCCGGCCTTCAGGATCGGCCGCCCAAAAATGATAGAGGGCGTAAACCGGATTAGGCTTGGGATCGGAGGTGGCGATGTCTCGGAACTTCGTAAAAGCTGCATCCACTTCACAACGACTGGAAAGTAAAAAAGTGAGAGTGCCTTGAGTTTCAGCTTCCTCAGCCTGGCAAAATCCTATTAACTGATTGCCGGATTTATAGATGGCGCAGCTTTGCTGGTCGAGCCATAAAGGCAATTCCAGCACTTCACCGTAGAATTTTTTCGTTAAGGCAAGGTCGGCGGTTTTATAAAAGACTATTCCATTCATTTATCAGCTCCTGAAAATGGCTTTTAAAGAGAATTTAAGCGGGATGGAGCCAAAGTCAAGCTCAGAACCTTAGGCCAGGGATAAAGGCCTGGGGTGTGTAATCGATTTCTGTTCGTATTTCGGCAATCAAAGGCAGATCATACCGCTATCATACCACATGATCATGCGGTATGATAGTGGTATGATGACCGTCAGAAAAAGTCCCGGCGGGACGTCAAGTTATAGCGACGGGTTTTAACCCGGCGAGCCATAATCCATCTCAAACCGAATAAGTTCCAACGGGACGGTAGGTATTAGCGACGGGTTTTAACCCAGCGATATTGGTCAAAACCAAACGAATTGAGTCCCAGCGGGACGGTAGGTTGTTTTGATGCGACCTGCCGTCCCGCTGGGACTCGATTAAACATCCATTATTCATTGTCGCCGGGTTAAAACCCGTCGCTAATACCTTTCATCCCTACGGGATTTGAATATTGACTTATCCCTGTATGTGGTTCAAACCCGTCGCTAATACCTTGCATCCCTACGGGATTTGAATATTGACTTATCCCTGTATGTGGTTCAAACCCGTCGCTAATACCTTGCATCCCTACGGGATTTGAATATTGACTTATCCCTGTATGTGGTTCAAACTCGTCGCTAAAACCTTGCATCCATGCGGGATTTGTCAATTGATTCCATGACCACTTTAATGCAGCACTGCCAGTTTCGCCACCTGGGTTCTCCCCGGGGATATAACTTTAACTATATATATCCCGGCACCCAGCCTTCTGCCATGATCGTCCTTCAAGGCAAGGTTTTGCAGGTTAAAGCCTTGTTTCACGCTGCTCAGGCTGCGGCTGATAACTTTTTGTCCACGCAGGTTATATAGCTCCAGCTTCGCTTCTCCATATTCGGCAGAATTGAATCCGATATATGCCGTTTCCCGGCTGGGATTGGGAAAAATCTGCAGGGCAGTGGTTTCGAGATCAAGCTCCGCATCGCACATTACCGCAGCCAAAGAGGCGTCAAAGCATTGGACGTAGTATCCATTGGCAACCAGAATCTTGCTTCCCTGCACGGTATAGTGGGCATCTGGATAATAATAGGGATAAATCGGATCACCCGTGTAATATTTCTCCAGTTCCTGATATCCTGCCCGGGCTGGATGCAGAGGGTCTCTCAAGGATAATACCCGCAAATTTCTGCTACCGCCCAGCAACAATCCCTTCCCCAAGGGAAGCAGGTATTCGTAGTCTGAGTATGAGAAATATAATTCGTTCTCCTCCAAAATCCCCTCTGCTCCCAGATGATAGCTGCTCAGGCTTTGATATGCACTGCCGTAGAGATAATCGCCAGATGAGTGCAAAGCATTGTAATCATTACTTGTTGCGGAATAGGTGAAGGTAGGATTCAAAAAGTCTGATACGTCATAACAGCGTAAAAAACCACCAATCATATTTACATAGGTTCCCAGCCACAGATCAGATCCTCGCAGTTCCACACTGTGGACGCTGTAATAGGGTTCAAATAACCAGTAGGCTTGAACCGGATTAGTGGGATCACTGAAATCGACACATACCAAACCGCCGCTGCTGCAGCACAGCAAAGCGTAGCAACCATAAATCTTCAGGTTGAAAAGGTAAGTGGGAAAATCCCCTCCCTGGTCATAGGGTATAGGGAAACTGCCAAGCCTGGCTCCGCTTTGCAGATCGTAGATATCCAGGGTGGGAGAATAAGTACCGGGATTGCTTTCATCATAAAGGTAGGTATAGGCGTAAAAAAGCAGGTTATCTTTTATCTGAAGAAGGTCACAATAATAGGACTCCGGCTTGATCTGCCTGGCAATTTGCAGCTTGTTGTCATTGGAAAACTCCAGGATATTGATAACCGGATTTAGCCCCACAATCCAATCATCATTGGCGATAATTCTTCCCATGCTTGCACAAGCAATCTGGATTTCCGAGATTTGGTAGTTGTTTCCGGTCAGAACTGCAGTTTTGATGCATGGGGGATAGAACAAGGGATTCATAAATGCCAGCCGGTTCCCGGAAGCCCGCAAAAGCTTGCTGCTGTTATACTGATCCCAGTTTTCCACCAATTGCTGTTTGTTGCTTACGACTGGTGAACCCGGATTGCTGAGGTCAATGGACATAAGTCCTATCTGGTTGGTTTCCCAAGATCCCTCCAGGTATAAAGACCACAGAACATTGTCGTGAACATGAGTTTTGAAGATCAGGTCATCGCAATTAAGCGTTATACTGCTAAGCAAACTGGGGGTATAGGGATCGGCAAGATCGTAAACCTTCAGTTCGTTCAGGCTGTTGCAAACCAGGTAATTTCCCATCGTCGCAGCCTGGCTGTTCTGGCAATCAGGATAACTGTCTGAATAGGCTATTGATGAAGCAAAGCGTAAATCAGAGGGATTGGAAGTATCCAAAACATACAGGGAATCACCCTGACAGGCAATAAAGCCGTCTCCGGCAAACATGGATTCATAGTCCAATTCTGGAATGGTAAGGGTATCCAGGTTTAGCAGATTCTCAGGATTATTCAGGCTGTAGGAAGTAAGCGACCCCGAAAAGGTGGCAATATACAGAACATTATCCTGAATAAGGCAAGCCCTGCGTCTGGAATTCAGGTCAATCTCTTTTACCAGCTTGGGATGTAGGATATCCTGTAATGACAAAATGAACATGCTTTCATCCACAAACAGATAGGCATGGTTGCCGTAGCACAGCACATCGTAGCTTTTATCATAGTTGTTCGGAATGTCATATACTGCTATGGGCATGCCACTTGGCTCGTTGTAGTCAATAACTGCCAGGTGATGATTGCCGCCTACGTACAAGCCATAATCGCCATAACTGCAGAAAGTTGTCGCCTCTCCCAAGCCTTGTAGGGATTCCGAAAGCAGACTGATGTTCTCTGCTTTTAGCGGTAACAATATCAAAAGCATCAGCCCCAAACCATAGCACCATTTCCTGATAGACATCATAGCTCCTTGATTAGCTTGTATTCTTTCTCTGCTACTCTGTAGCTCTGTGTTTTAAAATCAAAAGGAACGCAGATTTGCACGGATTTCACTGATTTACACAGATATAATCTTTTCACTATTCACTTCGTTACTTCATTACACCTATGGCCAATTAATCGTTCCTCTGTGTTTCAAGTAAATCCTCTATTTTTCTCTGCTTTTCTCTGTGGTTCAAAAAAAAGAAATCTCGGCGGTTTCTCCATTATTCGCAGCTAAGCCTTCGTATTCGGCGGAATGGCATCCGCCGCTACAATAGGATCGGCATCCTATACTACAAGACACCTCTGCTTTTCTCTGCTTTTCTCTGCTTTTC
>Ga0302252_1001095_pt1 | contig 17358 bp, 18 predicted proteins | sample AAG_RA_Leu_MG_FD_193511 | JGI IMG/M metagenome (GOLD analysis project Ga0302252, IMG submission 193511) | Enriched activated sludge microbial communities from anaerobic digester in WTTP, New Holstein, Wisconsin, United States - AAG_RA_Leu | ecosystem: Engineered > Bioreactor > Anaerobic >...
TGAGAAATGGAAAAGGGACTACGATTCATGAGACTATTATGACTGTCTTGGCAACTTGGGAACAATGTGGACTCGATAAGCTCCAGATGTTACGGTCGTGCTTATCCAGCTAAACACGTACATGGCATTTAAAGATTGAGCATAAACTCAATGCAATCGCTTGAGAATAATTAGGGCTGCATCAGATTCAGCCTTTCCGGTTTTTGTATGCTCCATAAGCTCCTTTTCTGCCGCGAGCAGTATCTCAGAAGCAGGCCGATCTCTATTTGCTATAACTAGATTTATCAGCCGTTCCACGCCAAACTGCTTTTCGAGGCTGTTCTCCGCCTCAATAACCCCGTCTGAGTACAATACCATGACATCCCCTGGCTGAAGCGGAATCAGTATCTTGTGCAATTCTATTGGCTCCAGCATGCCCAACGCCAGACCTCCGCCGCCAAGGGTGTCAACCATCCCTCCCGGATCGACTATGAAGGGAGGATTAAATCCGGCATTCACATATTCCAGAGTGTGTCTCAGAGGATCTATAACGGCATAAAACGCAGACAGATTTGCACCCTGGCCGATCTGGATTATATGAGAGTTCAAGCCACCAAGGGCCTTTTCTGGATTTAATTTATCAGGCGAGGCAAGGATAAGTGTCCTGGACATTACAGCCATCATTGCTGGCTGCTCTCCGTCGCCAGCCACATCGGCCATGGCCAGGACAATTCTTCCCTCTGCCTCCTCTATATTATAAAGATCTATGCTGTCGGCTGGGGAGGGCCAGTACAATACACGGATCTCATAATCATCTCGCGAAGGCATAGCCTGTGGGATAAGGCTTCTTTTCAGACCTTCCAGAAAAGCAGTCTCTACGCGGGAGGCGCTCTTAACAGATGCATCCTTCTCTTTTTTATCCAATTGCACCCGCAGCCCACTGACCATTCTATTAAAAGAAGCTGCAAGTCCTGCCAGCTCCGGGCCTGCCTTCACCTCCACCTCAAGATCGCCGCGGGAGACCCTGTCTGCAGCCTGGATAATAGAGGCCAGCTCGGCTTCAATTCTTCCCGCTAGCCAGTATCCGGCCGCTAACACCGAAAGAGATGTTAAAAGGAAGACCATAAAGGCATAAACTCCGATCCTCCCTGAAGCATCATCCAGGCTGGAAATTGTGCCATTGGCAACATCCCTGATTCCGGAATCGATATATCTGGCCGGCAGGCTCATCTCTTCCGCAGCATAGGCAATGCCCAAGGTCCAGCCTAATGCATTAATGCGCGAAAAGGCAACAAAACCGTCGCCTTGCTCCAGCCCGACCAGAATGGAGCCTGTGCTCTTCTCGATCATCTCTCTTCCCAGAGATCTGACCTCGGGATCAGCGGATTCGATTAGATTATCCGTGGCAAAGAGACTATTGATGTAGCTTTCAGGTTTAATTTTTGGGCGGGATAATATCAAGCCCGTGGAATCGATCAGGAAAGGGAATCCGCGTCCTTTTAGAGATGATAGATCGCTATAAATCGGATACAATGAGATATCCATTCCTGCTATTCCAGCAAACACTCCCTGGCGATAGAAAGGAGTTGTAACTGTAATCACTTCTTTGCCCTTTGTATCCAAATAGGGGCCCGTCCAGATGGTCTCCTTTTTCTGCTTCGCTTTTTCATAATAGGGCTTGTCCTTATAGCTGAAAGGCGCCGCATTGCTGAGGGTCTTATTGCTGTACGGCCAGACCGCGAGAACTCCCTCCTCGGTTCCGATATAAGATAGGGAGATAGAAGAGTCAGCCTTATGAATCTCCTGCATCAGCCTGGCCGGTACGCAAAGAGACCTCACTGCAACATCTCTTCTCTCCGATGCAATCTTATCCGAACCCGTAGGAGCAATCCATATTCCGGCTGGCGTCTCGCAACTCTCCATTTCGGAGATGCTGGCGGCATATTTCGCCACCAACTCGTTCTCAGAAGCAATGCGCAGGAAGAAGGCATCAATCTGGCGGGCCTTGGCCTCGGCCAGTTGCACCTGGTCGGCATCATTGGAGCCCGCCGCCAGAGCGGAGCGGTTCAATGATGTAGCCAGACCGGTAATATTGCTCTCAATATCGGAAGATGCCCGGTTCATCTCCCCCAGAGAGAGAATTCCCATTAATGCCATTGGCACCAGGGCAAAAGCTAGCAGGACTGCCAGGATCTTGCCTCTTAATCCATCGATGCCAATCATGCTTACATCTGAGTAACGATATCTGTTCTTGCCGGGCTATGCGCTATGTGAATGATATAATCATGATTAGAGCAGGCGATATAAACTCTTTCCAGCAAAGCTGCAAAATCCCCTGGGAAAGTATTTATTAGAGCTATCCGAATAAATATTATGAAAGGGCCTTACGAATTCCTTGAGCCTCTCAAGAGGCTGATGGAGGCGATGCAGCGCTACGAAAGAAATATTTTTTTGCTCAATGCTGCACTGCTCTCCATTGCCATTTACTGTATAGCCCTGGTTATCGGCCTTCCCGCCTTTATGAATTTTTATTATCAGGATTCACCACTCCTGGCGCATTCGCCGGCCATTCTCTCTGCATTTCTCGGCTTGGCTGCCGCGAGGCTGATCAAGAGACGGAGACGTCCGGATTTATTTCCTCTCTTGGGCCGGGAGCTCTCGGAGAAAGCAAGAACCGGTTATGATAATCGCGATCTTCATACCCTGCCCATGCAAAAGCTGGCCCAGGAGCTGAAAGCAGGGCTGAATTCCATCAAGCCCGGCATGATCCTGGACTCAAGGCAGATCAAGGGCAGAGCCCTCTTCCTTGTGCTCATTTCCGGAGCGGCATTAATCATTTCAGAGAGCGAGATAGTCAATCCATCCGACTTTCAGTCCCTCTCCGAGATCAGAGATAAAGCCCTCTCCGCCTTCCAGGATAAGGCCGATGAGCCCGGATCCGGGCAGGAGATCAATCTTACCGGCAACATCTTCGGCAAGCCTTCTTTGGCAGTTTTAAATGAGAACAAGATGGACCTCGAGCTCTATCTGGGCCTTGGAGCAGGATCCCTGGCCAGAAGTACCGATCCTGTGGAGCGGGCCTTCCAGAAATCCCAGGCGGGAGAGGTTGCACCAGTTGCCTCTGAGCTTTATATCGAGAGCCTTCCTCCCGAAAACAGGGATATAATCAAGAGATATTTCATGATCCTATCGGAAATGGAATAAAAGCCTTTATGCCCCTTTTTTTAGCTGATCATTCATGAAATGGCTGTTGCTTTTCAAACGGAACCCCGGAGACCTCTTCCAGGAATAGAGCCCCCTCGGCGGAGGAGAGAAGGGGAAGATCCCAGTTTGATTCCAGTCTCTCGCCTCTGCGATAGACCATCACCCCTCGCCGCTCCCAGGTAGGAGTTTTGGCCAGGTTTATGCCCCTCTCGAAGACCAGCTCATGAATCTGCGACTCAGACAGGCCGCGCAGCCTCGCCATGGACTGAGCAGGATTAAGCCCCTCTTGCCTCAGCATGTAAAATCCATAGGAGAAGACGTGATTTCTCCAGGCCTCATCCTGACGCTCCACCAGATATCTGAGTATCTCCTCTCTGCAGAGTGGTATGGTACGGCAGTCCATTGTAACCAGCCTGCCCAGACCAAGGGAGAGGGCGGCAGAGAGATGGCCGGCCACCAGGGAATCGATCTTCTCCACCCGACCTGCCAGCGGCGGCCTGAGATAGATCAGGCTGACCTCATCGGAGAAGGTAAAGGCCAGGGCGGGAGCCAGGCCGGAATCGAAAAAGATGCTCTCCGTGGCCCGGACCATGGAGCAGGCGAAATCGAAATCGTAGGGCTTCTTTCTGCCTTCCAGTAATTTCTTGAAGCCCCTTCCATCCGCTCTGGCTGCCAGAGGGGCTGGGGAATAAAGGCCGGAGAAGATCTCCCGGCTAATCGACCTCTCGCTGATCCTTTGCATTTCTGGTCAGATGCCGGATGATGATGATGTCTGCCACGGCCATAACCCAGCGGTATGGAATGATGATCCCTTTGCTGCCCTTCCGATCAAACAGCTCCCGGTTCACATCCCGGACCGCCAGGCCGCTTACCACTCCGTTCTCGGAGTCCAGGACGGCATCCTCAACTCTGCCCACAAAAACGCCTCGCTGAGTATAGATATCCTGGTCCAGGAGAGAAGCAATATCCAGATTCATTTTTTGTTCACCCAATAAAATTGGTGCACTGGATATTAACCTTGCGAGGGAGGACCCGACAGCGATCGACATAGGAGCAATGGCGCCTCTGACATAGATGCCTCATTCTTTGAATGGAATTTGATTCTTCTCCAGACCATCCCTCTCGACATCCTTCTCAGGATTATCCCTGCGGTTGATAACTATCGTTCGATAGACCGCAAGCAGAAATCCATAGAGTGTGGGTCCTATGATCACTCCGAAGACGCCCACCACAAATACGGGAGCGGTATAAGCCAGCAATGTCAATGTGGGATGTATTCGTGAGGTCTTCATGGCCAGGTGGGGACGGATTATATTCTCCGGCACAATCATGAGCATCACTACTCCGAAGACCAGAAGCACTAAAGACAGGATTATATCTCCCTGGAATATATAATATAACGCCATGGGAACGAATACAAACGGTGGCCCGAGCATGGGCAGGAGGGTGAAGGCCGCCACTATGCCGCCCATCAGCACCGGATAAGGCACCCCCAGCAGAGAAAAACCTATTGCTGCCATGACTCCGCTGAGTATGGATGTGGTGAAGTAGACGGAAAAGAAGGTGTTATAGATGATGTTGAGCTCACGCAGAAATATCTGCATAATCTCCTTTTTCTCCTCCGGCACCAGATCCAGGGCCTTGGCGATGAACTCCTTGCCGTCCAGAAGGACATAATAGGTAAAGAATATAGCCACGACAAGCTGGGCGAAGAGAACCGGCAGATTGGTGGCGAAGGAGCTGAGCCCCTTCTCCAGTACGGGCAGAAACCACTTGGCTATAGCTATGGGGATATCACTTATCTCCTCCACATATCTTAAAATCATCTCGATTATGGAATTATAGATCCAGGCAGGAATGGAGCTTTTAGCCCATAATTCGATCTCCTGGATCATAGCCGTGATCTGGGAGCCGGATATGAATCCGGATCTCTCCAAATTGACCATCTCCACCAGCAGCGCAGTTGTGATTCCAATCAGAAATCCTAAAATGAGCAGGAAGACGATCAGCAAAGAGAAAAAGGAGGAGATCCTCCTCCTATGGGTCAGCCGGAAGAAGAGGGAATAAAGCGGTCTGAGCAGAAATACCAGGACCATGCTCAGTAGAATGGTGTTCAGGAAATTCTTGGTCAGGTAGACGGTGATGAGAAAGACCAGAAAGACTGTGATTCCCGCTGCCAGGTCAAACCTGCGGCTGAAATTCATGCTACATAATCCGGGCTCGACAGCATTAAAGCCTTTCTAATTTTTCCTTTCGGAAATCTAAATCTTATCCGCCCCCCCCAACTCCTTCTCCTTCTTCACCAACTCGCCATAGGCTACTCCCGCCTCGGTGAGGACGATCCTATCCCCTTCCAGCTCTAGGAGTCCCGCCAGCTCCAGCCGGTGAAGCTGATACTGCAGCATCTTATCTCCGACCGCCTTGGCCACATCGGAGACGGTAAGGACCCCCTGGTTCATGAGGATGAGCATATTCCTGCGGATGGGGCTTTCCAGAGCATGATGCACTGCCGCCATCTCCTCCGGTGAGATGGGCTTGGCCTTCTTTCCTAACTCCATGATCTTCGCACCAGGAATTTGATTGGTCCGGCCTGATCATATCCATTGCGGCAGGAGGATCCATAGATTCGAGAAAGAGGATTCGAAAAAGATAGACTCAAAAAGATATATTCGAAAAAAGGCCGCATCCGACTCCTTTTGGCGCTGTTGCCTCATGCGACTTAAGATGGCAAACTATGGCTTACTGAGTTTGAAGCAGAAAAGGATAGCCCCGTCGTTTCTTCTAAATCCATTCTTTCCGGCGGAAATAAGCCAGCATAGTCGCCACCACCAGGAGCATGAATATCAATACCGCCGGATAGCCCCAGGGAGACTCGAGCTCGGGCATGAACCTGAAGTTCATCCCATACACTCCCGCTACGAAGGTGAGGGGGATGAATATGGTGGAGATGATAGTCAGAAGCTTGATCACCTCATTGAGCTTATTGCTCAAGCTGGAGAGGTACGTCTCCAGAAGGGAGGCGGACATATCCCGGAAGGTCTCCACATTCTCGATCACCTGGATGGTGTGGTCGTATACATCGCGCAGATAGATCTTGGTGGCCTCGGTGACCAGGTGGGAATCGGTTCTCTGCATTTTGCTTATGGCCTCTCGCAACGGCCAGACAGACTTGCGCAAAAAGAGCATATCCCTCTTCAAGTTATAGATAGTGGGAAGTATTCCCGGCTCAGGATCAGAGACGACGGCATCCTCCAGGTCCTCGAAGCGCTCGCCCAGCTTTTCCATGATCACAAAATAGTGATCCACTATGGCATCGATCATGGAATAGGCCAGGTAATCCGCTCCTTGCTTTCGAATCTTGCCTTTAGCTGTGCGCAGCCTGTCCCTCAGGGGATTGAATACATCCACCTCTTTTTCTTTAAAGGATATGATGAAGTTCGGGCCGAGGATGATGCTCACCTGGTCCATATCCAATGAGGACTCACCCAGATCGTCGCCCTCATCATCGTCTTCAGGGCTCTCTTCGCGATCTTCGTAGTAGAGCATCTTGAGCACTATGAATATGTAGTCGTCGTAGTCCTCTATCTTGGGGCGCTGGTCGGTGAGGATATCTTCCAGGACCAGCGGGTGAATTCCATAACAAGCGCCGAGATTTTCCAGCACGTCCATCTGATGAAGGCCGTCGATGTTGATCCAGGTCACAGTGGGCTGGTTCTTGAAACGGAAGCATTCTGTGACATCCTTGGCCTCAGCCTCATGATAATTCATGTCGCTATAATCTATGACTGTGATCTTGGGCTTCTCCAGAGTCTTCTGGTTGGACAGGGGCAGGGGAGGCTCTGCCAGATCGCTGACTTTAGGACTGGCATCGCCATTTTTCAGAAAGCGGAGGGCTTTGGCCCTATCTTTGATATTCCATGAACCGGCCATAATCCGACGACCTTTTGCCTAGACCGGGGGCATCTCCTCTTTTGCCCGCTCCATCACTATTATCTCGTGCAGGTCTTCTATCCCCGGCAGCGATCTGATGTTATCGTTTATGATCATCTTGAGCTCCTCCAGGCTCCTGCACCAGACCTTGAGGAAGAGGTCGTACTCGCCCAGTATACCATAGACCTCGGTGATCTGCGGCACCCGGACCAGCTCGGCCAGTGTCCGGTCATGTCTGTCGCCATCGGTCTGCACCAGAATTATGGCGGTCACGGCATAGCCCGTTGCCGCCGGGCTGGCAGAGATGGTGAATCGCTCTATCACCCCATTGGCCTTCAACCGGCGCAGCCGGAACTGAATGGTGGCATCAGAGACGCCGGATCGTCTGGATATCTCCTGCAGGCTGATCCTGGCATTTTCCCGCAGGCAGCGCAGGATGGTTCTATCCACCTCATCCAGATCCAAACTCTCTCCCACGAATCTAACCATCTCCTCAAGCTTAAGCTGATTTCTTGGAATATCACCAACTTCAGAGTATAAATAATGTTCTTTGACCAATAATTGATGATTATTCTGCTATCGCTGGCGAGAATCCCATAGGCTTTTAATTCCAGCAGTCCATCGGCGGAGATGGTTATCTGAATCCAGGTGGAATGTTATGGTCGAGATTGGAGATGCTGCGCCGCAGTTCTGTCTGCCGGGTGTGAATGGGCAGGATGTATGTCTGAAGGATTTTCAGGGAAAATGGCTGGTGCTGTACTTTTATCCCAAGGACAACACCAGCGGATGCACCAGAGAGGCAATTGACTTTTCCGTCCTCCTGCCGGCTCTGCAAGACTTGGGTGCGGAGGTTCTGGGCATCAGCCGGGACTCGCCGGCCAGCCATAAGAAGTTCGCCGAGAAGCACGGCCTGGAGATAAAGCTGGCCAGCGATGCCGACCATAAGGTGACCGAGGCCTACGGGGCCTGGGCCCTCAAGAAGATGTACGGCAAGGAGAGCTTTGGAGTAGTCCGGTCTACATTTCTCATCGACCCCCTGGGGAAGGTAGCCCATGCCTGGAAGAAGGTCTCGGTGAAGGGGCATGCCGAGGCGGTGGCCAAGAAGCTGAAGGAGATGGCTTGAGGCAAAGAGGTATTCATCATATCCCCTCGCCAAGAGCTCAAATCCTCATAGTCCATTGATCAGTCTGATTCCTCTCTGAGCAGAGCCTGAACTGCCGACTGGATGGCCTGGGATGAGCCGCCCTTTGGCCTCCAGCCCAGGCTCTTGATCTTCTCCAGGCCGAGAAGCATGACTCTGACATCGCCCTTCCAGCCCCGCCCTTCATCGTCTCCCATGTAGCGGTAGCTTACACCCTTCAGGCCCATCTGGCGGACGACGATATCAGCGATCTCCGTAACATCCACCGAGTCCTCCGAGCCGATGTTAAAGATATTCACCCTCTCGTCTGAGGCCTCCAGGCAGAAGAGCACGGCCTCCACGCACTCCTTGACCTCCAGGTAGGACTTCTTTTGCCTGCCCGATCCCAGGATCTCCAGCTCGGCGGAATTGCCTCGCAGCTTTCTGATGAAATCCACAAGCACCCCGTGGCTCCCCCTCTCCCCAACGATATTGGCAAAGCGGTAGATCCAGGACTGCATATTGAAGGTATGGCAGTAGGAGGAGATCAGGGCCTCGCAGGCCAGCTTGGATGCGCCATAAAGGGAGATGGGCAGAAGTGGTCCGTAATCCTCCGGGGTGGGGATCTGGCTGGCCTCTCCATAAACCGTTGAAGTGGAGGTGAAGGCAATCTTCTTTATCCCCGCCTCTCTCATGGCCTGGAGCAGGTTGTGGGTGGCGATGATGTTCTGCCTCAGATGAACGCATGGATCGGTGGCTCCAAGCCTGACATCGGGATTGGCAGCCAGATGAAAGACCATATCCATTCCCTTCAGGGCATCGGCGAGGCCGTCCGGCTCCAGAAGATCGGCCTCTATCAGCCTGAAATTGGATCGGTCCAAGAATGGATCCAGGTTCTTCCTTGAACCGGAGGAGAAGTTGTCCAGAACTGTGACCTGGTCTCTCTCCAGCAGCCTCTCCAGCAGATGGCTGCCGATGAATCCCGCCCCTCCGGTTATAAGAATAGAAGATCCCTTTTTCATCCTTCTCTGAGAGGAGAAAGAGAAGAGAAAAAGCTTTCCCCATCCGGTTAATCTAAAACGCTAACATAAGCTTTTTATGGATAGCAAACGTGTATTCGAAAAGGGGATACAAATGAAAAAAATCTTGAAGATCTCATTGCTTTTAATGGCACTGTTTGCAGCTTCTGCCCATCTCTCAGCCGCAGATGAGGGCAGGCTGAAGATTGCCACCACCAGCAGCCTTTATGATACCGGCCTGCTGGAGAGTATTGTGGACCAATTCTCGGAGAAAAATGATGCCACAGTCCAGATTCCCTCCCACGGCGGTACAGGAATCGCTATTGCCGCTGGCCAGAAGGGGGATGTGGATCTTCTTATAGTCCATGATAAGGCCCGAGAGATCAATTTCATAGAAGATGGAGATGGCCTGGAGAGGCGGTGCTTCGCTTACAACTACTTCTACATCGTGGGACCAGAGGATGATCCGGCTGGGATCGCGGGATTGAATGCCTCCCAGGCCTTCAGGAGCATAATGGAGGGTGGACTGGCGGATCCTGATCAGATCAAGTTCATTACCAGAGGAGACCTCTCCGGAACTCATTCCAAAGAGCAGTCCCTGTGGAAGAGAGCAGGATACAATTACTCTGAAGTCAACACATCCGGATCCTGGTATGTGGATGCAGGAAGCCCTATGGGCGCAACCCTGATGATGGCCAATGAGAAGCTGGCGTACACCCTAACCGATATGTCCACCTTCATGGCCTACCAGGGCAATCTCACCCTGGTTCCCCTGATCGAGGGCGGCGATGAGCTGCTCAATGTCTATTCCGCCATAGCAATTAATCCTGAGAAGCATCCCGGCGTCAACTGCCAGCTTGCCAATCAGTTCATAGATTATCTGGTCTCTCCAGAGTGCCAGGAGATCATAGGCACATACGGCCAGGAGCAGTATGGAAGGCCTCTGTTCTTTAAGGGAGAGGGCAATTGCGATATAATGGGCTGCTCGGCTGAGGAATGCGTCGTGCCTACCGAGGCAGGCTGCGCCGAGGCCTGAGGGGAGGAATATTTGGAGGAGATCTGGAACGGGATATTGAGGGCTATAGAACTGATAATAACCCTCAACCCAGAGGTCATGGAAACCACAGCCAGATCTCTCTTCATATCTTTTGCAGCTGTATTTATGGCTGCAATCATAGACATTCCTCTGGGCGGCCTGATAGAGTTGAGGGAGTTCCGGGGGAAAAAAGCCCTGGTAAACCTGATTCAGACCCTCTACGGCCTGCCCACAGTAACTGTAGGCCTGCTCGTCTTCCTTCTCCTTTCCCGAAGCGGACCCCTGGGAGAACTGGAGCTGCTATACACTCCCACCGGAATGGTCATAGGCCAGATGATTCTCATATCGCCCATCCTGACCGGCCTGACGATCTCCGCCCTGAAGGGGGTCGGACCCCAGATCAGAGACACGGCAGTCTCTTTAGGGGCGGATGAGAGCCAGGTGATCGGGGCGATAATAAAGGAGGCCAGATTTGCAGTGATAGCAGCGGTCTTGATAGCCTTTGGACGGGCTCTTTCTGAGGTTGGTGTGGCCATGATGATCGGTGGAAATATACGGGATTACACCCGGGTCCTTACCACATCCATTGCCCTTCAGACCTCCATGGGCAATCTGGAGATGTCCATAGCTCTGGGGATCCTGCTCATAGGCATATCCATGATCCTCAATCTATCTCTCAGCCGCTTCCAGGGAAGATGAGCATGGCTTTTCTTGAATTGAGGAATCTGGACAAGAATTATGGCCAGGCGGAGATTCTAAAGCAGATCAACCTCAGCGTCGATCGGGGAGAGATCCTGGGGCTGATCGGCCCCACCGGCTCGGGGAAGACCACCTTGCTGCGTCTGATCAACCTGCTTGAGGAGCCGAGCTCCGGATCGATTCTCCTGGAAGGGCAAATAAAATCGGGACGGCCGGAAAAAGAGAAGATAGCGGCACGTCGGCGCATGGCCATGGTCTTTCAAAAGCCGGTCATGTTCAAGTCAGATGTTCTGGAGAATATCTGCTTTGGGATGAGAGCCAGGGGATTGGGCCGGGAGGAGCAGAGGAGGGAAAAGGCAATGCAGGCTCTGCAGTCTGTGGGCCTGTCCGGATATGAGAGCCGGGACGCCAATACCCTATCCGGAGGAGAGATGCAGAGGATCGCTCTGGCCAGAGCCATTGTCCTCCAGCCAGAGCTGCTGCTCCTGGACGAGCCAACAGCAAATCTTGATCTGAGGAGCGCATCGGCCATAGACAGCCTCCTGCAAGGCCTGGCAGGAGGAAGGACGGCGGTGATACTGGCCACACATAACATGATGCAGTGCAGAAGGCTTGCCGACCGGGTGGCAGTGCTGGTGGGGGGGAGGATCACAGCTCTGGGAAAAAACGAGGACATCCTAGGCCAGGTGGAGAGGAGCGGCAGATCAAGCCCGGCAATTGCTGGACTTGAAATTCCATGGTAAGGGTCGAAGATTGCAGGAGTATGACCATCTTCAGAGATCATAATCGCTTGCAGTTTAATTCGTCTTGACTTCGTTTCACCAAATAGTATCCAGCAGCAAGAGCGAGGATGATAAATCCAATAGCAATGAGGTTTAAACTTGGGATCTCCTCGGCATCCAAAATGATCACCTTCCTGGCCAGAGCAATCATGGCAACCAATAAAACCACCTGGACATTGATGGCACGCTCATGAAGATAAATGCTGAATGTCTCCAAGAGCTCGATGCCAATAAGGACCAGTAAGAAATATCCGAATATCTCCAGCAGTTCATCAGCATCCAAGAGCACGAGAGGCGGGGACAATATCTCGAAAGCTATTACGTATATCAGCTCTAAAGTGGCCAGCATTACCACTAGCCCCATTAGAATTGTTAAGATAGAAATGATAATTTTCTGAAATTTATCTAAATAGCTCAATCGCATCTAAGGTATCCCTTCTCTATGTGCCATTAGCATAGTTATTATTATCTCGATTTCATTCCAGATAACTGGTCCCTGCTTCTCTGGTTCGAAGTGGCATCATATATTGATCTAGTCGCTCTTCAAAGGATATATAGATTTCAATTCTTGTTTTCGGGCTACGAAGCAGGAGCAAAAAAAACAAAAGGGAGAGGAAAGACTTCCCGTCTCTCCCTATTTACGCTTTTACATTGGGCCAAGAGGTGCAACAACCTTCTTGTAGACCTCATTTAAGACCTGAGCCAGGGCAGCATAAACTGCTGACAGTCCGCAGATGATGCCCTCGTATCCGGCCAGGGTACCTATTGCTGCGCTTCCCAGATAGTCCCTGGCTGCCAGGAGGAAGAACAGAATGGTAAGAGATAGGAACACGAACTGAAGAGCTCGATTGATTCGAAGCGTGCCCAGGAACATGAAGAATGTGAATAGACCCCACATGAAGAAGTAAGCAGCGAAGGCAGTCTTGGAAGTGGCATCGGCCAGCCCGAGATTGGGCAGGAACAACAGACCCACCAGTGTCAGCCAGAAGAGCCCGTAGGAGGTAAAGGCAGTTGTCCCGAAGGTATTGTTCTTCTTCCATTCCATAATCCCGGCAATGATCTGGGCCAGTCCGCCGTAAAATATGCCCATGGCCAGTATCATGGAATTCAGCTCATAATATCCTGCGTTGTGTATGTTGAGCAGCACGGTGGTCATCCCAAAACCCAGAAGGCCCAAAGGCGCTGGATTTGCAGTTGTGTCTCTGATTATCAGAGATTCTATGGTCTGCTTTTTTCCGTCTTGCATGATTTAGTTTCCCTCCGCCTTTAACCTATGGGTTCTTGATATTAAATTGTTATCCTTAAAATATAAACTAATAATAGTGTAATAGCGCCAGCCATATTTGAATATAAAACATTATTGTAATCTTGTTTCATGATAATATATGAAAATGCTCTTTATGTCTCCTGCATGATTTAAATCACTCAAAACCTCTTTGTCCACTTAAAAAGCATCCGACAAGGATGCTCTTTGCCACAGCATCACCGCATGAGCCTGGATGCAACCGAAAACATATCAAAAAAAATATCCCTGAAGGGGCGATGGGCGATATACTTTTCCCAATAATTTTTCAATATGATTGATTATTATGCTTTGCTGCTCCGCCCAAAGGAGATTTCCTCCTAGTTATAAAGAAAAATTTATATACTATCAGTTATTAGTAATAGATGGATCCGGGAAGATCAAGCGATTCTAAATCATCCCTCCCCTCAAAGCAATTTGAATCCCGGATCCTCCCTTTAAGATCTCAAGGCCTTATCCGGAGATGCTGGCTTTGATATCGATGAAATCAATCCGCCAGGGAGCAGTCGGATCTTGATAGCAGGATTGGGAAATGATTAAGTTGGAAGAAGAGAAGATATCAGGTTAAAAAATAGGAGGATACGATGCCATCCAAAGTAGTTCCGCGTGAATCGGACAATCCCATTCTGGAGGAGTACAAGGAGGACCTGAGCCATAAGCCGGGATACGCTATTCATCCCCCGAGAAAAGATGAGCAGCGACTGGCGCGGCTGGAGGAGACTATGGGAGAGATGCAGCAGAGGCTTGCCGGTCTGGAGAAGAGAATAAAGATATTGGAAGAAAAATGAGCTCTGAATACGGTTTCTTTAATCAGCAAATGGTCGGGAAATCTGTTAATCAATTTTTTATTGCCGGTGGGATATATTTTTTAAGCAGCAGCGATAGGGAGATCACTGTCACCGAGCTTGCGGCCATGGCCAAGCCGGCCAGCTCCGGTCGGAAGGTTATTCCGAAGGCAGGATAAAGGGCTCCGGCTGCCACCGGGACCAGAAGGGCATTGTAGGCAAAGGCCCAGAAGATATTCAGCTTGATGCGGGAGATGACCTTGCGGCTGAGCTGAATGGCAGCCACGGCATCCCGAAGATCATCCTTCATCAGGACTATATCCCCCGTCTCAATCGCCACGTCGGTTCCGCTGCCTATGGCTATTCCCACGTCGGCCTGAGCCAGAGCGGGAGCATCATTGATGCCATCGCCGACAAATGCCACCCTGCTCCCCCTTTCCTGCATTCTCTTTATCTCTGCCGATTTGTCTTCCGGTAGGACTTCAGATAGTGTCTGCTCTATCCCCAGCAAGCCGGCAATGGCTTCTGCGCTTCTGGCATTGTCTCCCGTGATCATGACCACAGATAGATTCATTGTCTGTAGATCTGATACGGCCTCTCTGGCCATGGATTTGAGCTGGTCGGATATGGAAAATGCGGCGCAGGCTCTGCCATCCAGCGCCATTAGCATGGCCGTCCTTCCCTGAGATTCATAGAAGGCTGCCTTTTCCAAGATCTCCGGGGGCAAGGCCAACCCTTCATCAGCAAAGAGCATCCTGTTCCCGGCCACTACCTTGTGCCCCTCGACCAAGGCCAGAACACCCTTTCCCGGCCAGGCCTCGAAGCCCTCCGCCTGGGACAGGTTCAGTGCCATTTGCCTCGCTTTTCTCACCAATGCCTCAGCCAGGGGATGCTCGGATGGAACCTGGGCTGAGGCAGCCAGGCGCAGGGCCTCTTCTTCTCTTAGACCGAAGGTAGCCATATCCGTGACCTCCGGCCTTCCCACGGTGAGGGTTCCTGTCTTATCGAAGGCCACAGCATCCAGCTTCTCCGAGGCCTCCAGGGCTTCTCCGCTCTTGATCAGTATTCCCAGCTCAGCGCCCCGGCCTATGCCCACGGTGATGGCGGTGGGTGTGGCCAGGCCCAAAGCACAGGGGCAGGCTACAACCAGCACCGATATCAGGGCGGTGAGGGAGAAGAGCAGGGTATTTTGGGCTACAAAATACCAGTAGGCGAATGCAGCCAGGGCGATGGAGATAATGGCAGGGATGAAATAAGATACGGCCCGGTCGGCTATCCTCTGAACAGCCGGCCTGGAGCCCTGCGCCGCCTCCACCAGGGAGATGATACGGGCCAAAGCGGTGTCCTTTCCCACCCTGGTGGCCCTGATCTGCAGAGAGCCGTTCTTGTTGAGTGTTCCGCCCACGGCTGAGCTTCCCGGCTTCTTTAAAACCGGAATGCTCTCGCCGGTGATCATGGACTGGTCCACATAGCTCTCACCCTGCTCCACAACACCGTCAGCCGGTATCTTCTCTCCGGGACGGATGAGGAGCATATCACCCACCTGAACCTCCTCGGCATAGATCTCCCTCTCCACTCCATCTTTGAGTATGACTGCCTTTTTGGGCTGCAGGCCAACCAACTTGACTATGGCCTCCGAGGTGCGGCCTTTTGCTCTGGCCTCAAGATAGCGCCCCAGGGTGAGGAAGGTGGCCAGCATGACCGCAGTCTCATAGAACATGAAGTCGGGAGTCAGAACAATGCGGAAGGTTCCCAGTATGCTGGAGATGTAGGCCACGCCTATGCCCATGCCGTACATGACATCCATATCCAGGACCCGGTGCCAGAGGGATCTCATTGCTGCTCTGAAGATGGGCAGGCTGAGATAGGCGAAGACGGGAGCAGACAGCACCAGCATGATCAAGCCCATGGCATCGGGAACGGAGGTGTGATATTGCATGGGAACTATACGATGCAGGGGCAGGTGCATCAGAGCCATGAGCAGGACGCTTGCACCAGCACCGATGATGATGCGTTTTTTCTTCTCTTCCAGGTCCCTCTGCCGCGCCACTCTCTCCCGGTCGGCAGAGTCATCCTCCCCAGCCAGCCCTAAGAACTGGTAGCCAGCGTCGGCGACTGCTTTCTTAATCTCTGCCAGGCCTGTCATTCTGGGATTGAATTTCAAATAGGCCTTCTCCGAAGCCAGGTTCACCCTCGCCTCCACCATGCCATCCAATTTCAGCAGGGCGGCCTCCAATGCGGCCACGCACATGGCACAGGACATGCCCCCTATCTTGATCACGAGCTTTTCATCTGCAACATCATAGCCTGCGTCTCTTATGGCCCTCTCCATATCAGAGAGCCGAAGCTTCTCTGGATCGTATTCAACGGTTACAGTCTCTGCTGCCAGGCTAACTGTGGCAGATGAGATTCCCTCCAGATTGAGCAGGGATCTCTCCACAGCCGCGGTGCAGGCTGCGCAGGCCATGCCTGATACCTTAATCAGAGCCTTCTTATTCGCAGCCATAAAACAACCTCAAGAATTAATCCAACTCGTCCGAATGCCCACTCCACCAGTCTCTTTCTCTGAGAAGCATTGTTTCAATTCATGGAACAATGCGCTTTCTCTGGCCTCTGCAGAGCTGCTATGAGCCGCGAAAATAATAATCTTTCGAGGATCTCGATTCAATTTCCTTTATCATTTGGGCTAGTGAGGCGGGATCATCAAATCTCAGAGACAGTTGGCTGGCCACACTTTCGCCCCGCAAGGCTGGTCTTTATCATCGTTTTGCTGCAATTTTGCCTTCAGCCGCTCTTAATAGCGGCAATATGCATTTGATTCAGGTGATACAGATGTCTAAAAATCCGGAATTTGCCAGGCAGGCTTCAGAGATTGCCCGCCATCAGGATGCCATACGCTCTGCTAATGAGGATCTGATCAAGCTAAGCCAGAGGCTGGGGCGGATGATGCCCAGGCTCTCCAAAATGGATCCCTCGGCGATCCTGAACTGGTTTGGCCTATACAATAGGATCAAGGACATGACCAAAAGAGCAGATGAGGAGATGGACGGCCTCAGCCGCAGTGAACCGGCTGGCTTAGCTCCCTTGCTGCAGCTTCAAGTCGGATGCTATCAAATGCAAAGACAGCGTCTCTGTTTTAAGATGGAGGTTCTGGATGACATACTTGGCGGCATGATGGAGGATCTTCTGGAGAACGGGAGCATTGAGGAGGCTCAGAAGCAGGAGATGCTTTCTGCACTTGATGCCACTATGGAAAAGAGCTTAAGCAGCTCCGAGTGCGCAATAGCCCAGTCCTGAAGACCATCCTACCTTCCTCACTTTTTATCTTTCAATTTCTCAATTTTCTCCAGCGAACCCCAATGCAAGCTGTTGGTTTGGAGTGAATCCCTCCGAGTGGACAAAAAGTTAAGCAATGCCAACTCATGGAGGAAGACCTATGAAGAAGACGAGGCGGCGCTATGATCGAGACTTCAAGATATCAGTACTAGCCGAACTCGATGC
>Ga0302252_1001098_pt1 | contig 17330 bp, 16 predicted proteins | sample AAG_RA_Leu_MG_FD_193511 | JGI IMG/M metagenome (GOLD analysis project Ga0302252, IMG submission 193511) | Enriched activated sludge microbial communities from anaerobic digester in WTTP, New Holstein, Wisconsin, United States - AAG_RA_Leu | ecosystem: Engineered > Bioreactor > Anaerobic >...
TTCCGCCCAGCGGGGAGCACAGCTGTCCAGGTGCGGCATCCCTTCCCCTCCTTTATTTCTGTTCCGGGGGTTAATGATCAGCCGCCGGCGCCGCTCCGGCTTCTCCTTCCGGCTGCTCCGCCCCGCCGGCCAGACTCTTCTTCCAGGCCAGGTAGCGCCGAACTGTGTGGTAATAGCGGGGCTCCGCCCAGTTCCAGCCTTGATAGAGGAGCGGCCGGTAGACCAAGTCAAACTCCCCGATAAACTCGGTGTAAATCCCGCCAAAGCCCTTTTTAAACCGGTAGAGGCCGTACAGAGGATCATCCGGATGAAGGTTGCCGGGCACACCTCGGAAGTCATAGAGCCGGCAGTGATTGTCCTTGGCCCAATTGATCATCGCCCACTGCAGCAGATAATTGGGCATGACATTGCGGTACTGATTGCCGGAGGCACCATACAAATACCAAACCGTGGGTCCGAACAGAAAAGCTAACGTGCCGGCAATCACTTTGCCCTCATATTCAGCCAAAAAGATTCGGGCCATGCCCTTTTCCACCATCAGGTCCCAGATCGTTTCAAAATAGCTGTAACCACGGATCAGAAACCGGTCACGCCGGGCGGTTTCCACCAACAAGCGGTAAAATTCGGGGAGATCGTCGCGAGTGACCAGCGGCTTCAAGCGCACTCCCCGTTTCTCCGCCAGCCGCAGATTGTAGCGGGTTTTGGGCGCCAGCGCGGCTGCCAGTTGTTCCCGGTCGGGAGTGGTGTCAAGCCGGAACACAAATCGCGGCTGCACCCCCTCAAACCCTTCATGGGTCTGGGCCGGGCGGAAGCCTTGCTCCAGCAGAAATCGCTGGAACTGGCTGTCCTGGAGGGGGATGTCAGGGTCAATCTTGAGAAAGACGGCCCGATGCCGCCGCGCCAGTTCCCGGGTCGCCTGAAACAAAAAAGCCAGGGCCTCCCAGTTGCCAGGGTCGCCGACCGGACCCCGGGGGGCATAAAATATCGAATAGGGCAGTCCGGGCAGGGGTCGTTTGAGAATCGAAAGCGCCGCCACCGGCTCCGCTCCCGCCTCGACCAGAATCCGCAGCGGCTGCCAGCCGGTCGCCGCCTTGACCTCTCCCCATTCCCAGGATTGCAGAAAATGCCCCTTGGGGGCATTTGCTACGAAGTCATTGAACTGGTCCCGTTCCCCCGCCGTGATTTCCCGATAGCGAAGCTGCACGTGAATTCTCCTCAGTTCATATCTAATCTATTCGAGCCGCTAACGGCCGTTTCCTTCTTTTCCAATAACTGTTTTGTTGGCTAAAGCCGCCCCGACAAAATCCCGGAACAGGGGATTGGCCCGATTCGGCCGGGAAGTGAATTCAGGATGGAATTGGCAGCCCACGAACCAGGGATGGTCGGGGAGCTCGATGACCTCCACCAGCCGCCCGTCGGGAGAAACCCCAGAGATCCGCAATCCCCGTTCCAGCAGCAAAGGGCCCAGCGCGTTGTTGAATTCATAGCGATGGCGATGTCGTTCCCGGATGATCGGAGAACCGTACGCCGCATAAGCCCGGGTTTCCGGCTGAAGCCGGCAGGGGTAGCTGCCGAGACGCATGGTTCCCCCTTTTTCGGTAACCTCCCGCTGTTCGGGCAGCAAATCGATCACCGGATACGGGCTGTGGGAGTTAAATTCCGAGCTGTTGGCTCCCTCCAACCCGCAGACATGGCGGGCGTACTCGATCACCGCACACTGCATACCCAGGCAGATCCCCAGGAAGGGCACTCCGTTTTCCCGGGCATACTGGGCGGCAAGAATCTTGCCTTCAATCCCCCGATCCCCGAAACCGCCCGGGACCAAAATCCCGTCGACCTCACCCAGCATTTGCCGGGGACCGCTTTTTTCTAATTCCTGGGCGTCGACCCAGAGCACGTCGACCCGGGCCCGGTGATGAATGCCGGCATGGGTGAGCGCTTCGATCACGCTCAGATAAGCGTCGTGCAATTCGACATACTTCCCGACCAAGGCGATCCGGGCTGTGTCCCGGGGCATCTGGAAGCGCTCGACCAGATTCCCCCACTCCCGCATATCTCCGGGCGGCACCGCTATCTCCAGCCGTTCCAGGATGAACTGATCCATCCCTTGCCCGGCCAACTGGAGCGGCACCTCGTAGATCGAGGAAGCGTCGAGCGCCTGGATGACCGCTTCCCGTTCGACATCACAGAAGAGGGCCAGCTTTTCGATCATATCCCGTGACAATTCCTTTTCCGTCCGACAGACCAGCATGTCGGGATTAATCCCGATCCCCCGCAGTTCTTTCACGCTGTGCTGGCTGGGTTTGGTCTTTAGTTCTCCGGCCGCCCGCAGATAGGGGATCAACGTGACATGCACATAGAAAACGTTTTCCCGGCCCAGATCGCTTTTCAATTGCCGGATCGCCTCCAGGAAGGGCAGCGACTCGATGTCCCCGACCGTCCCGCCGATTTCCGTAATCACGATATCAGGAGCAGTTTCCCGGGCCACCCGATAGATGCTTTCCTTGATTTCATTCGTGATATGGGGAATGACCTGCACGGTTTGGCCCAGATAATCGCCCCGCCGCTCCTTTTGCAGCACCGACCAGTAGATGGTCCCGGTGGTGACATTGCAGCTCCGGCTCAAGTTCTCATCCACAAACCGTTCGTAGTGGCCGAGATCCAGGTCGGTCTCGGCACCGTCGTCAGTGACGAACACTTCGCCATGCTGATAGGGACTCATAGTCCCGGGATCAATGTTAATATAGGGGTCGAATTTCTGAATCGCGATTTTCAACCCTCGGCACTTGAGCAATCTCCCCAGCGACGCTGCGGTTATCCCTTTGCCCAGGGACGAAACCACCCCACCGGTAATAAAAATGTACTTTGTCACGGGCCTCTCCTTCTAAACTTGCACTCTGCTCCGTCAAGCACAACATGAGGGTCCAGCTCCGACCCGCCGGCCGGGCTGCACCCCCCACCCGGGCACATGCCTCGTTTATTCTTCCTCGTTGTCGCCGTTCTCCTCCTCGCCCTTGGGCCGCCATTCGGCCAATTCCAGATAGCGGGCGGCGCTGCCGGCATTCTCTCCCCGCACCAGCCGCAGTCTGGTCTTGCTGCCCCGGGGCAGTTCCAGTTTGCTCGAAAAGCGTTTGATAAAAATCACCCGGCGGACCGCCGGCGCCAGATGGCCGGAATGCAGCCCCCACCGGCCCTCGCCCAGATAGTTGAAGCGGGTATCCAGGTTGAGCTGGGTATAAATGGCCGCCGCGGCTCGGTTCCACTGATTCGCCGGCACCGCCTTGGGCCGGAGAATCTCTTCGATTAACTCCCGAAAATAGACCGGTTCGCCCCGCTGCTTCAATATCCGGAAAGCCAGGTCCACGTCCGAAATCATGCTTCCTTTGTTTTCGGAATCATTCTTCATTCTACCCCGCACCTCGCTCGCCATCGCTTTACATCCGTTCCGGCGCCGAGACGCCCAGAATCCCCAGCACATTCCGCACCGCCACCTGGACGGTCAGAACCAGGATGAGCCGGGCATCACGCAGCGGGACATCCTCGACCAACACCCGGCAGGCATTGTAGTAGGTGTGGAACAAGGACGCCAGTTCATACACATAATGTGCCAGCCGGTGCGGCTCCCGGGACCGGGCCGCGGCAGCCAGCTCGAGCGGCAGTTCCGCCACTTTTTTCAAAAGCGCCAGCTCGGCCGGATCCTCCAGCAGTTCCAACCGGCAGTCCTCCACTCGGGGCAGCTCGATGCCCTGTTCCCGGGCCTGGCGACGGATGCTGCAAATACGGGCATGAGCATATTGCACATAATAGACCGGATTCTCATTGCTCTGCGATTTGGCCAGATCCAGGTCAAAATCGAGATGCGATTCCGGACTGCGCATTACAAAAAAGTAGCGGGCGGCATCATTCCCGACTTCTTCCAGCAATTCTTCCAGGGTCACGTATTGGCCGGTGCGTTTGGACATCCGCACCTGCTCTCCGCCCCGAAACAGCCGAACCATTTGGGCCAGAATGACTTCCAGCTTTTCCGGTTCATAGCCCAAGGCCTGGAGCGCGGCTTTGAGCCGGGGAACATGGCCATGATGGTCAGCTCCCCAGATATTGATGATCCGGTCGAATCCTCGCCGGAATTTATCGATATGATAGGCGATGTCGGCCGCAAAATAGGTCGGCACCCCGCTGCTGCGGATAATGACTTCATCCTTTTCCTGGTCTTCAGCTCCTCCCGGGGCCCGAAACCACAGCGCCCCCTCTCGGGGATAGAGACAGTCTCGTGCTTCCAGCTGGGCCACCACCCGGCGAACTTCGCCCCGCTGATGGAGCTGCTGCTCACTAAACCAGACATCAAACCGCACGCCGAATCGTTCCAGCGTCGTGCGAATTGCTTCCATTTTCTCTTGGAGGGTGAACGCCACCAGGGCTTGCCGCCGCTCCTCCGGCTCCGCGTTCAGCCAACGGTCGCTCTCCCGATCAATAAATCGCTGCACGGTACCGACCAAATCTTCGCCATGGTAACCATCCGGCGGCACCGGCGTACTCCGGCCCAGGCTGCTCAGATACCGGGCTTCCAGGGATTCCCCCAGTTTCTCGATCTGGCTGCCGGCATCGTTGATGTAGAACTCACGGCTGACCTGATAACCGGCGGCTTGCAGCAGATTGGCCAGGGAATCGCCCAGGGCCGCTCCCCGAGCATGACCCACGTGCAGTAATCCGGTCGGATTGGCACTGACAAATTCCACCTGCAGCCGCTGCTGTTCGCCCAGATCAACCCGGCCGTACTCAGCTCGGGCCGCCAGCACTTCCGCCGGCACCGCCCGAACCCAAGCCGGATCCAAATACAGATTGATAAACCCGGCCCCGGCGATTTCCACCCGTTGCAGCGGCAGGCCGGTGCAGTCGAGTTGCTTGAGCAGCAGTTCCGCAATCTGCCGGGGGGACTTGCGCGCCGGTCGAGCCAGCACCAAGGCCAGGTTGCTGGCTAAATCTCCATGACTGGCTTCCCGCGGCTTCTCCAGCACGAAGCTCGGGATTTCCGCAAAATCAAGCTGCCCGGCGGCGCGGGCCGCTTCCGCCGCTCCCCGCAGGGCATCGAGCAGCGCTTGTTGTACTTGAACGGCTATATATGAAGGCAATACCTTCCCTCCCCACAATTCGCCCATATTTTCTCACAACACCCGAAGCCTGTCAAACCGGCTCCGGCCGGCAGGAAAACCCGGTTCGACAGAGAATCTTCTGTCTGCAGGAGGTGACTTTATGAATCGGTTCCCTTGGCGCTCTCTGATTGCCGGCTTCATCCTTTTGTTGCTGCTGACCGGCAGCGGTTGCAGCACTGCAGTTCCCCCCACCACAACCCCGGCTCCGTCTGCAACCCTGCCCGCAGACTCGTCTGCAGCCGGCCGGCAGTCCGACTGGCGTCCTTTTCACTTTCAGCCCGGACAAGAGTTCACGTACGCCATCCGCTACCAACCAGCCGGGCAGGCCGAGCAGAGCGGGACTTTTGTCCTAAACGTGACCGAGGCCGGAGCCGGCAAAGTCAAGGCGGATTGGCAGGGCAGCTTGGGCAGCGAGCATTTTGCCGCTTCCACCATCGCCGCTCCGGACCAAATCGCCCCTAACATGCTGACCGGCATGGTCCGCAATCCGGCGGCCGCTCCGGTCTATTTCACCCTCTTCCATCCCTGGATGGGAATGGGGATTTGGGCCTTGGCGCTAGGCAGCGGCAATCTCGAAGTCGGTTCGAAATGGTCCCAGACTCGCAGTGGTCATTCCTATGCTTTCGAAGTCGTGGAAAAGCGCAGCTACGCTGGCGCTGAAGGCTATCTTCTCCGCTCCCGGGAGGACGATCATCTCCAATCTGAAGTGTGCATTGCACCTCAGCTCCCCTTTGCCTTGATGGCTCGCTGGGAAGAGAACGGTAATACCTACTATTCCGAGCTCACCGCCTACCGGGGCCCCCAAGCGAAATCGGCAGGAGGACAATAAGTTATGCCACTGCGGATAATAACCGATACCACCGCCAATCTCGATCCGGAGCTGCTGCAGCGGCTGGGAATAATCTCGGTTCCGCTGAGCGTGCAGTTCCCAGATCAATCGTTCTCGGAAAATGAAATCGATCCGGCCTCCTTCTATCGGAAAATGGCCAGCTCACCCCAATTGCCCACCTCCTCGCAACCCCCGCCGGCTCTGTTGGAAGCAGCCTTCCGGGCCCAACTCGAGCAGGGCAACGAGGTGCTGGCCGTTTTCATCTCCTCCGGCAAGAGCGGCACCTGGCAAGCAGCTGAGGCAGTCAGCCGGCAGCTTCGGGAAGAATTTCCCCAGACCCGGATTGAAGTAATCGATTCCCAAACCACCGCCGGAGCACTCGGCCTGGCGGTAATCGCCGCCGCCCAAGCCGCCCAGGCCGGAACCGGCCTGGAGGAAACCGCCGCCCTGGTTCGAGAACTGCTCCCCCGAATTCGACTCTACTTTCTTCCCGGCAGCCTCGAACACCTCCATAAAGGCGGTCGAATCGGCGGCGCCACCGCCTTGATCGGCAGCCTGCTCAAGATCCAGCCGGTGCTGTGTGTCAGCCGGGGAGTCGTCGCCGTGGTGGATAAAGTTCGGGGCCGCAAAGCCGCTCTGCAGCGGCTGCTGGCCGTTCTGGATCAGGATGTCGCCCAATACGGGATTTCCGATCTTTTGGTCCATCATATCGACGCCCCCGCCGCCGGGGCTGAATTGGCTGCTCTGCTCCGCCACCGCTACGGCCGGGAAGTTCCGCTGGTGGCCGTGATGCCGGTGGTTGGGCTGCACGTCGGACCAAACAGCATCGGGCTGGTCTATGTCCGCAATGACGGCACCGGCGGCGACTGTAAACCCGCCCCCATTCGCTGAATACCACCGCCTGATTTGCGGGCAGCGGTTCGCCGGCAGCGCGATCCGCTGCCCGCAGCTGCGATTTCACCGCTCCCCGATCCTCGGCGCTCACCCTTCGCCAGAAAAATTATTTAAAACCCTTGCATCATAATAGACTTTAGTTTATTATGTCTATGTAATAAATAGACATAAAATCGAGGTGTTTGTTTTGAGCGATTTTTCTGAACAGATCGGCTCGGCTTCCCTAGAGGAAATCAAACGCGGCTACCGCTTCCAACCGCAGACCGAAACCTACGTCTGTCTATTCTGCGGCCACAGCTGTCCGGACGGGATTGTCCAGCAATTCGACGGCCAGTTTTACGAAGCCCGAAAATGGATTCAACTCCATATCCGCCAGTGCCACGGCTCCGCTTTTCAGTATCTGCTTAATCTGGATAAAAAGCTGACCGGACTGACCGATCACCAAAAGACGCTGCTCGAATTCTTTTATGCCGGTCAGAACGACCAGGAAATCGCCCGGGCGCTGGGCACGGAAGCCACCTCCACCATTCGCAACCACCGCTTCGCCCTGCGGGAGAAGCAAAAACAGGCCAAGCTGCTGCTGGCGATCATGGAACTGCTGCAGGAGGCGGCGCCCCGCAGTTCCCGGTCCAAGGACGGGTCGCCGCCCCTTCCGCCCGCGAGTGAGGAGGAGAAAATCCTGGCCGCCTATTTCAAACAGGGGCTCAACGGCCCGCTCTCGGTCTTCCCGCTCAAAGAAAAAAAACGAGTTGCCATTCTCCAGCATCTCGTCAAGAATTTCGGGCCGGATACCCGGTATCCGGAAAAGGAAGTAAATGAGATCCTCCAGCGCTACTACGAAGACTATGCGCTGTTACGCCGCTGTCTGATCGAATACGGATTCATGGACCGGACGGCGGATGGCAGCGCGTACTGGCTCAAACAAGAAAGGAGCAATATCCGCCATGGATAAACGCAAAGCCCTCATCGCCGCTTACAAAGCCGATTATAAGGAGAATCCGCCGCCGATGGGAGTCTACCGCCTGACCAACACCCAGAACGGTAAAATCCTGATCGGGACCAGCCTCAATTTGCAGGGCCGGGCCAACAGCTACTGGGCGCAGCTGCAATTTCTGAGCCATCACTACCCTGCTTTGCGGGAGGATCTGTCGATCTATGGGCTGGAAGCGTTCACCTTCGAGATTCTGGAAACAATCGATCCGGAAAAGGTTCCCGCTGCCGACCGCCGGAAGGCAATCACCGCTCTCGAGGCCAAATGGCTCGATTCCCTGCAACCCTACGGTGAGCGCGGCTATCACAAGCCGAAGCCGGGTCCAGCCTGAACCGCCTACTTGTGATAAGGCTCCCCCCGAATGATCCGAAAACCGCGGTAGACTTGCTCCGCCAGGACCAGCACCGCCAATTGGTGGGGAAACGTCAACGCCGACAAGGCCAGGCGGTGGTCAGCCCGGCGGAGCACCGCCGAATCCAGCCCGTTGGCGCTGCCGATGATGAAGCTGAGCCGGGAGCAGCCGCTGCCCATGATCTGCTCCAGCCAATCGGCCAGCGCTTCCGAGCCGAATTGGCGGCCGTTTCGGTCCAGCGCCACCACCAGCTCATCCGCTCGCAGCAAAGCCAGCAGCCGCCGTCCTTCCCGCTCCAAGGCAATCGCCACCTCTGCCGCGCCGGCCCGGGGATCGAGCTTTTCTTCCAGCCCCTCGATCAGCTCCCACCGGGCATAGGGGCGGAGCCGCTTTATGTATTCTTCCAGTCCGGCCCGGTAAAAAGGCTCTCGGATCCGGCCGACTGAGATCACCCGGATGTGCATTGCCGCCGCTTATTCGTAAGCCGCGCTCACCTGGGCCCCCAGGTCAGCCAGCTTTTGGATGATATTCTCATATCCCCGATAAATATGAGTGGCATGGGTTACTTCCGACTCGCCTTCGGCCCCCAGCCCGGCCACCAGCAACGCCGCTCCGGCTCGCAGGTCGGTTGCCCGCAGACAAGTGCCGCACAGGCGGTGCACGCCCTCGACAATGGCCATCCGGCCCTCCACTTTGAGCCGGGCGCCCATCCGGGACAATTCATCCGCCACCTGCAGCCGATTCTCGAACACATTCTCGACAATTATACTGGTCCCGGCAGCCAGACAAAGCAGCGCCATCATCTGCGACTGCATATCCGTCGGAAATCCTGGATAGGGCATGGTCTTAATGTCCACCGGATGCAAATCAGCCGGGGTGCGGACATGGATGGTGTCTTCCACTTCCTCGATCTTGACCCCCGCTTCCCGCAGTTTAGCGGTGACCGGTTGCAAGTGGGTGGGGATAACGTTTTCCAGGATCACCTCTCCCCGGGTTATGGCCGCCGCCGCCATAAATGTTCCGGCTTCAATCCGGTCCGGGATTACCGCATAGCGGATGCCCCGCAGCCGGGGCACGCCCTCGATTTTTATGATGTCGGTCCCGGTTCCCCGCACCCGGCCGCCCATGGCATTGAGAAAGTTAGCCAGATCAACGATTTCCGGTTCTTTGGCGGCATTCTCGATAATCGTCGTCCCCGGGGTCAGGCTGGCGGTCATCATGATGTTTTCCGTCGCTCCCACACTGGGGAAATCGAGATAGATCCGACCGCCCCGGGGAGCCACTGCCTTGCCCCGGATAAAGCCATGTTCCAGGACGGTCTCGTATCCCAGGTTCTGCAGCCCTTTCAGGTGCAGGTCCATCGGCCGGGATCCGATTGCACATCCTCCGGGCAGACTGATTTCCGCCTCTCCTTTGCGCCCAATGATCGAACCCAGCAGCAGATTGGAAGCCCGCAGCTGAGCACACAGGTCATAGGGCACACTCGTCCGAATACCATCCGGAACTTGAACCGCCACGGTGTTTTCTTCGCGCCATTCCACCTCCGCCCCGATTCCCCGGAGCAGCGCCAGCAGAATTTCGACATCCTGGATCCGGGGAACGTTTTCAATCAGGCTTTCCCCTTCCGCCAGCAACGTCGCCGCCAGCACGACCAGCGCGGCATTCTTGGCTCCGCTTATCCTAACTTTCCCATACAGGGGGATTTCCCCCCGCACTTTGATGACATCTATTCCCACCTATTCCTCCTTGTCATTCACGGCCGGTCCAGCATTTGCTCGAATGAAGCCAGATAGCGTTCCACGCTGGTCGAAACCATGGCTCCATCCCCAACCGCCGTAGCGATCTGCCGGAGATCCTTGTCCCGGACATCACCAACTGCAAATACTCCCGGGACCGAAGTTTGCAAATTGTGATCGGTGCAGACGTAGCCCTCCCGATTCAGCCGCAAAATGCTGCTGACAAAGGCGGTATTCGGGTCGACGCCGACATAGACGAAGACCCCGTCGACCGGAATCTCCCGGCTTTGCCGGGTCTTGAGCTCGCGCACCCGCATGGCAGTAACTTGCGCCTCGCCCAGGATCGATTCCATCACCGTATTCCATAAGATCGTGATTTTTGGATTGCGAAAGGCTCTTTCCTGGATCACTCCGGCCGCCCGCAGAGAATCCCGGCGATGCACCAAGTAGACTCGGGAGACATGCCGGGTCAAATAAATCGCTTCTTCCACCGCGGCATCGCCGCCGCCGACCACCGCCACCACCCGATCCTGAAAAAAAGCTCCATCACAGGTAGCGCAATAAGAGACTCCCCGCCCATAGAAATTTGTTTCCCCAGCGATCCCCAGCAGCCGGGGATGGGCTCCGCTGGCAATGATTACGCTTTTCCCCCGGTAGACGCCGGATCCGGTTTTAATGATCCGGTAGGGGCCTTCCGGCTCGAGCTCAACAGCCTCTTCCATCTTCAATTCCAGTCCAAATCGTTCCGCCTGGGCATGAAACGCCAACATCAGATCAGGACCGGCAATTCCTTCCACAAATCCCGGATAATTTTCAATCCAATCAGTCGAGGTGGCCTGGCCGCCGATCAGGCCCCGCTCCAGCAGGAGGGTCCGCAATCGGGCGCGGGCGCAGTACAGACCGGCTGTCAATCCCGCCGGTCCGCCCCCGATAATGATGACATCCCACAACTCTCCTAGTATATCACTCATCGGCAATTCCCTTCTTCTCCTTCAGATCAGAAAAATGTTTACTCCGAATCCATTCGGTCCGCAGAACATCATTATTGTACCCCCTAAGCCCTGCTTCGCCAACCAAAAAACCAGCCGCCGGGAAAGGCGGCTGGTGATCAGATGCTAAAAACAGTTAGCGGAGGAAGCTGGTCGGATTTTTGGTGGAACCACCGACGATCACCTCAAAATGGAGATGGGAGCCGGTGCTGTGTCCGGTGCTGCCGACCCGGGCGATCGCCTGTCCCCGTTTGACCCGCTGCCCGGCTCCTACCAGCAGTGAAGAACAGTGGGCGTAGCGGGTGATCACCCCACCGCCATGGTCGATAACAATTGATCGGCCGTAGCCGCCATCCCAGCCGGCCTCGATAACTTTTCCGCCTTCGGCGGCCACTATCGTCTGTCCGGTTACGCCGTCGATATCCAAGCCGGTATGATAACCAGTGCCCCGGCCACCGTAAACCGAAGTGATCCGGCCGCGAAGCGGCCAGCCCAAGCGGCCGGAGCCGGTGTTACTGACGCCTCCCGAACGGGAAGAGGCTACCAGCACCTGGGTGCCCCGAACTTCCACCTGTTTCTTGGGTGCTTTAACTACATTCTCCGCCAGGATCTTTTCTTCCACCGCTTGTCCGTTGCGGCAGACGATCTGGCGGGTGATTTCCTTGACCCCGGGGATCCCTTTTTCCACTACTTCCCGATAATTCCGGCCCTTGCTGTTGCTGGTCTTGACTTCAGTTTCACACGGGATCTCCTGCTCAGTAGTCGTTTCCAGCGTGGCCACCACCGTAACCAGCGGCACCGCCGCCACCAGCCGCAGCTCCTGCCCCAGAGACAGCCGGTCTTCTTCGACCTCGGGATTAGCCGTCAATAAATCCTTGACCCGCATATTGTTGCTCCGAGCGATTGTCCACAGGCAATCACCCTCTTTAACCACATAGGTCGTCGCCTGGGTCTCTCCCAGCAGCAACTTCTGACGGGCGGTAGCGATGTCGGCCACTGCTTCCGACGCCGCCTTGATCGGGATCAACGAGACGTTCTCGGCAAATCCGACATTCTGGATTTTGGCCTGGGGAAATGCCGCCAAGTATTGTTCCTGGACTTGCTGTAAAACCGCATTGGCCGCTTCCGGCGATTCCAGGATCACCTTCGGCTGCCCGTCGATCGCTATCGCCGTCAGCAGTGATGCACAGTGCAGATTGGCGGCCAGCAGCTGCACCAGCTCCGGGGTCTGCTCTCCCCCCCATTGCCAGCTCCAGGCAGTGCTCACCTCTTCTACGAATTCCACCGGTTGCCCGCCCAGTTGTTCTGAAGTCTGGGCGGAGTATTGTTCCAGCGCTTGTTCAAACGCCTGCGGACTGGCGGCTACCGCCAGCGGCACGCCATTGACCAAGATCAGCCGGGGCCCATTGAGAGCGAGCAGCCCTCCGCCGGCCAGCAACAGCAGTACGGTCAATCCGGTAATTTGAATCAATCGGGAATGGCGAAAGCCGTCCAGGATTTGCATTCCGGCCGGGAAGCGGCCGAAGTTTCGGGAGAAGGAAGAAGGAGGTGGGCTCCAGGAATTTGAAAAAGCGGGGGTTGCAAGCTGATCGCCCTTCCCCTGCAAGCGTTTCTGCCGGCGCTGCCGCCAGCGCAGTTCTTTATCCCATGCCTGCGCCAAGGTCTCCGCGCTCTGTCGCCAAAGAGAAGCGACGGCTGACCAGAGTCGTTTCATATTTCCACTCCTTAGCTAAAAGGTAACTTGATTATAGCACCCAAGTTGTCAGCCGGCAAGCTCCTGCCGCCGGGCGGCTTGGAGAAAAATCGCCAGCTCCAGCCGTTTGCGCTGCAAGTCGCACCCCAGCGGCCAGGGTTGAAGCAGGTCCTGGTTGAAGCTGACCGCATTGGCATGACAGCCGCCGCCGCAGTAGAAACGAGCCCAGCATCGGCTGCAGGCCGGTTTATGGTACATATCAGCCGATTGAAACCGATGCTGGAGCGAACAGTCCCGTTCCCCGCCCAGCACCGAACCAATCCGGTATTCCGGCCGGCCGACAAACTGGTGGCAGGGATAGAGGTCTCCTTCCGGAGTGACCGCCAGGTATTCCACTCCCGCCCCGCAGCCTTTGACCCGCTTGGCCACGCAGGGCCCGTGGTCTAATTCGAGTTCAAAATGGAAAAAACGGAAGCCCCGGCCGGCCGTCTCCCGCCGCCGATATTCCAGCGCCAGCCGTTCATATTCCGCATACAGCCCCGGCAGGTCATCCGCCCGCAGGGCATACTCCTCCTGCTCCGGCGCCACCACCGGCTCCAGCGAAAGCTGGCGGAAGCCGAGATCGGCCAGATGCAGCACGTCCTCGGCAAAGTTGCGGTTGTGGCGGGTGAAGGTTCCCCGTAAATAGTAATTTTGCTGTTCCCGGGATTCGGCCAGCGCCAGCGCCGCGGCAAGCACTTCCTGATACGAACCGCTGCCGTCGGCATACTGCCGCATCCGGTCGTGCACCTCCGGTCGGCCGTCAAGACTCAGCACCAGGCTGATCTGTTCCCGATTGAGATATTCCCGGATCGCCGGAGTCAGCAACACCCCATTGGTAGTTAGAGTAAACCGCAGTTCTTTCCCCGCCTCCCGCTGCCGGAATCGGGCATAAGCCATGGCTGCTTCCAGCACCGGGAAGTTAAGCAGCGGTTCCCCGCCAAAAAAGTCCACTTCCCCATGGCGGCGGCTGCCCATCGATTGCAGCAAAAAATCGATCGCCGCCTTGGCCACGGTTTCCGACATCAGTCCCCGTTCACCGCCGAAGCCGCCGCCGCTGCCGAAGCAATAGGCGCAGCGAAGATTGCAATCATGCGCCAAGTGGAGGCACAGCGACTTCACCACCGGGGTCGTCAGCGCTCGCTCCGGCTCCGGCTGCCCAATCTGTCCCCGCCAGGGATCCGGCGAAAACATCGTCCCCTCGGCCGCCAATTGTCCCAGCTCCGCTTCGATTTCCTCCAGTACTGCCCCCGGATAGGAGCCGGCTAATTGGCGCCGAACGGCAGCGACGTCGCCGCCGTTGGCCTGCAGTTCCCGAACGAATTCCCATGCCGGCTGATCCAGCACGTGCACCGCGCCGCTGACCACATCCACCACCAGCCGCAGTCCATCCAGGCTAAAACAATGGAGGTCCGCTTCGAAATCAAATTTTGCTAAATGCACAATGAATTACTCTCCAATCATATGACGCACTGAGAAAAAAAGACGCCCCGCCCTCTACCCACAAAGCAGGCAGCGGCGGGGCGGTCCCATTCCTTATTGTTTTTCACACACCTGGTTGCCGACAGTACACGAAGTTTTGCAGGCAGACTGGCAGGACGCCTGACATTCTCCGCATCCACCGCTGGCAGCGGTCTGAGTTAGTCCGGGTTTGGCCACGGTCAGAATGTGTTTCACGCGTTTCCCCTCCTTTTGCGCTGGTTTGAACGGTAATAGAATGAAGTCCCGAGCAACAGCCGGGACCGGTCGGTGCTGGAGCGGAAGACGGGAATCGAACCCGCATGGCTGGCTTGGGAAGCCAGAGCTCTGCCACTGAGCTACTTCCGCAAAAATGGTGGCTCAGGCCAGAATCGAACTGGCGACACGCGGATTTTCAGTCCGCTGCTCTACCGACTGAGCTACCGAGCCAAAATGGCGGAGCTGACGGGAGTCGAACCCGCGGTCTCCTGCGTGACAGGCAGGCATGTTAGGCCTCTACACCACAGCTCCAAGATTCCTTTCCATAATAGAGAGAAAGGCCGGCCCTGTCAAGCACCGGAACCCCTGTCCCGCTAATTCCGGCGCAACCCCTTTTCAATTTAATCCCATAATGGTATTCTTATTCTAGGATGTTGCCCATCCCCCTAGGGGGTATGAACCGAGAAAGAGGCCACTTATGTTAGGACAATGTTGCGCCTGGGGAAGCAGAATGTTTTGGGGAGGTCACTGGGGCTTTATGGGAATGTTTTTTTGGTTGCTGGTCATCGTCGGAGTCGGAATGCTGTTTTATACCCTGGCCAAGAATAAGGGAACAACGCCGCCATCAGTTCCCCTGTCGTCGATAACAGCGCTGGAAACACTGAAGATGCGCTACGCCAAAGGCGAGATTGACGACGAAGAGTACGCCCGCCGCAAGAAAGAACTGGAATCCTAAACCAATTACGGTTCCTGCCCAATCGAACGTAAGCACAGAAGCACCCCCCGGCAGTTGACCGGAGGGTGCTTCGCTTCTCTTTTCCCCGAGCATTTAGCGGTTAGGGAACCTGCGCTCCCGCTACAATATTGTTTTTCTCATTTTGCTCAGCCACTACGTTGCCGCGATCGATCACCGCCAGGACAAATTTGCCGGAAGCCGATGTGGGGAATCTCTCGGTCCAGCGCTGGACTGTATTGGCCCCAGCCGCAAGCCCAAATATCGGACGTGTTCTGAACCAGGTATCGGAAGCGTCCCACTGGGGATCATCCGAAAGGTAGAAGTCGATATTGAATGAACCAGCCGCCAGATTGCCCAGATTGCGAGCGGTGATCCCCACTCTGAACAGAGGGAACGGCGGCGGCCCCAATCTGGTCACCGTCGGATGGCTGGCGGCCAGCTCGGGATTGGCGCTGGGGTAGCCGATGCCGTATTCGACATAATCACCAGTATGCCACATCTGAATGGCCAGGCCAGCCGCGCTCGTATCCCAATAGGGCGGATTCTGCTCCTGGGTGCTGAAATGCGAGGGATCGCCCAAGATATTGCCAGCCTCATCCCAGCACTCGGCTTCGGTTTGGATGCCGTCGATCCGCAAGAAATCCAAGTAGGCATTCCGATCGAGATCTCCCGGCCCGCTCACGATGTCATTGGCAAAAACCAATTTTATCTTCGCGGTATTCGCCGGGATAGGGAGGGACTGGATCGACCAGGTATTGTTATCAGCCGTGTATGTTAATACCCCTTGAAAGACCCCGTCGGCGTAGACATCCAAATCAACCGGACCGGGCTTGTCGTTCTTCGCCCGCACCTGCAGGGTCAGCGGTTTGGGGCTTCCCGTCGCATACTTCAGGTCCTGATTGGTCGCGTTGTCAAAATAGCTGATGCGGGGGTTTCCGCTCCAGTCCAACGCCAGTGAACTGAACGATCCCACATCGCCAATCCAATCGACTTTTTGGGTGTTCCACCTGATCCCGTTCCAGACCGTATATTTCAGGTCCTTGTTGGCCATGTCATAATAGCTGATATGGGGGTGATCGCTGCTATCCAGGGCGATGGCCGTGTATTTGCCGACGCTCCCCAGATCCACGGTCTGAATGGTCCATTTCGCGCCATCCCAGAAAGCATACTTCAGGGACAAGCCGGCCGCATCATAGTAGCTGATATGGGGGTAGCCCTTGCTATCCAAGGCCAGGGAATTGTATTGTCCCACCGACAGCGAACCGTCCACTGTCTGTCGAACCCAAGCGCTTCCGTTCCAGAAGGCATAGCGCAAGGCGCGGCCCGCATCTCCAGCGTAACTGATGTGGGGCCGGCCCATACTGTCCAAGGCCAGGGAGTTGTGCTGGCCGGTAGAACTGCCATCCACCAGCTGCCGGTACCATATCATCCCATTCCAGTTGGCGCACCATAAACCGTCCATAGCATAACTGATATAGGCATAGTCATTGCTGTTGAGGGCGATGGAAGTCGTCCCCGCCATAACCGCTCTGTCGTCAACCGTCTGGGTATGCCAGCCGCCAGCATCCTGATAGGCGTACTTCAGGTCCTGATTGGTCGCGTCATAGTAGCTGATATGGGGGCGAGCGCGGAGGTGGTCCAATGCCAGAGAGGTATACTGCCCCACGTCCCCCAAACTGTCAACCGCGTTGGTTAGCCACCCGCTGCCGTTCCAGTATGCGTGCTTCAGATCTCGGTTGGTTATGTCGTAGTAGCTGACGTGGGGATAGTAATTGCCATCCAATTCCAGGGAGGTGTGTGTCCCGACTATACCCGGAGAATCTGCAACTTGGAGATCCCAGTTGAGGGGATTGGCCTGGGCCGCCGGCAAACCCCAGGGGCTAAACCCCAGGACCAGCGCCCCTGCCAGCAAGCAAATGGTCAATACGCTACCCCATACACTTCGACTGCACATATCTGCTCCTCCCTTCGACTTCCTGTTCTTAAAGACCTGCCTTTAGGCCGCCACGCTATTCAGGGATATCCAGATTGGTTGCGGCAGATAGTTGGAGCACGTTGCGGCACAGCGAAATCCATTTTAAGAATCAGCACCACCTCTTCCGCCTTACCGTGTCCTCTTGGCAATTGTGAAAAAACGAATCATTGGATCAGCCTTCGATTTCCATTATAGAAAATCATCTTTGAAAATTTTGTAATATTCGGGTGGCATCTTTGGTGTTCTTGGTGGGGTTGTGGAATCCCGCT
>Ga0302252_1001104_pt1 | contig 17272 bp, 10 predicted proteins | sample AAG_RA_Leu_MG_FD_193511 | JGI IMG/M metagenome (GOLD analysis project Ga0302252, IMG submission 193511) | Enriched activated sludge microbial communities from anaerobic digester in WTTP, New Holstein, Wisconsin, United States - AAG_RA_Leu | ecosystem: Engineered > Bioreactor > Anaerobic >...
GTTGCAGGCGGTTTCGCTCGCCGCCGCTCAGAACTTCGAGTTCGCGGAATACATCATCGCCCCGGAAACCGAACCGCGCCAGCAGGTTGCGCGCGTCGGCGATGGTCATCGGAGCGGCGTTCATCAACGCGTCCAGCGGTGAGTCGCCGTACAACTCCATATCCATTTCCTGCGCAAAATACGCCGGTTCCGCGTTCATTCCCCAACGCACATCGCCCGCGTCCGGCGGCAGTTCGTCGGCGATCGTCTTCAGCAGAGTGGTCTTTCCGCATCCGTTCGGGCCGATGATGCCCAGGCGCTCGCGGCGCTTCACCTCGAACGTCACGCCGGTCAGCACAGGCCGGCCGTTGAATCCCCGCTCCAGTCCTCGCACCCGCAGAACATCGTCGCCGGACCGCACTTCCGCCTTGAACGAGATGTTCGGCCCGCGTTCCTCGCGCGGTTTGTCGATCCGTTCGATGCGCGCGAGGGTTTTCTGCCGCGACTTCGACATCGTCGCCCTGTTGCCGGCACGGTAGCGCTCGATGTACGTCTCCAGACGGGTGATTTCCTCCTGCTGGCGGCTGTACAACCTCTCCTGTCGCTCGCGTTCCTCGGTTTTCAAACGCACGAACGCTGAATAATTCCCAGGGTACGAACGCGTGTTTCCGTCCTGCAGTTCGACCACGCGGGTCGCGACCGCATCCATCATATAACGGTCGTGCGAGATGACCAGCGCCGCGCCCGGGAACCGCCCCAGCCAGTCCTCCAGCCATTCAACCGCCTCCATGTCAAGGTGGTTGGTCGGTTCGTCCAGGCAAAGCACGTCCACTCCCCCCAGAAGAAGCCGCGCGAGCGCAAGCCGTGTGCGCTGACCGCCGCTCAGGGTATCCGTGGCTTGCGCCCACGTCGGCTCAGGAAGCCCCAGGCCGGTCAGCGTGGCCTTCACATCGGCGTCGTAGGCCTCGTCGCCGAGGTGGCGCAGGCGTTCGTGAACCTCGTTGTACCGGTCCAGGTCCTCGTGAGTGGGGTGCTCATTCGCGGCCCAGGCGTCTTCCAGCGCCCGTGCCTCAGCCCTGGCGGCAATCAGTTCCTCGCGTGAGCCGAGTGCCGTCTCCCAGACGGTTCCGCTGAACGTCGCTGACGTATGCTGGTCCAGCACGCCGATACGAAGGTTCGGGGTGAGGGAAACCGAGCCGGAATCAGCGGTAATCTCGCCCAGGATGATGCGCAGGAGGGTCGTTTTCCCCGCGCCGTTGGGTCCGACGAGGCACAACCGCTCGCCGGTATTCAGTTGCAACGAAGCATCGACCAGCACGTGGTCGGCCCCAAAATGCTTGCTGATTCGCGATGCGGTGATGAGAGACATTGGACAGGTGCCAGGTATCAGGTGCCGGGTGTCAGGATTCCGGCCGTCACGTTATGTATGATAACGTTTCGTTCCGAATCTCCGGCCTGAATCCCGAATCCTCACCCATGAACCCTTAGTTCGTCGAGGATCGGCGCCGGAAGTCCGCTCAACGTGGTCTGCCCGGCGTAGTCCACGTCAAACACGATGATGCGGTTTTCGCCCTTCTTCAACCAGCATCCGGGCAGATACAGAGTCTGTTGCGGCCCGATGCGCCAGTACCGGCCCAGGTGGTGCCCGTTCACCCAAACGTTTCCCTTGCCCCAGCCGCGCATGTCCAGGAACGTGTCGCCCGCCCTGTCCAGCCGGAACGTTCCGGTCAACACGGCCGGTCCCCCGGCCGGTATCTTCCCGAACGGCAGTTTCGCCACGTTGTCGAACGGCAGGCAGTACATCCTCCACTTGTCGGGCGCGCCCACATCCGTGTCCACCTTCTGAAACAAGCCCTGTTGTTCGCCCGGCAGGGCGCGGCCGAAGTTCACGCGGCCGGTGTTCTCCACCAGAATATCCAGCGTCGCAGGTTTCGTGCGGTCAGGCAGAATAAGCGATGATTGACCAAGCCGCCGGTCCAAGGTGCCGGCCTTCTTCCGGTCGATGAAAACCGTCGCGTACCCGTGGAAGCCCGGAATCGTCATCGGCGCACGGTTCCGGATGATTGGTGCCCCTTCAACCGGTTCCGGCAGGAAGGGTATCCCTTTCGGATAGTTCGGTTTCAGGTCCGCACGGTATAGAACCATGCCGTACGACTGACCGAGCGTTTCCATCCCGATCGGGTACTTCGCCTCGACCGGTTTCGGCAGGATATCCCACAGCGAAACACCTTTGTCCAGCGTGATTTTCGGTATCCCGATGACCGGCAACGGCTCCGGCGGTTCCGGCAGAACCGTGCCTTCCGGCAGGTGCTTCCGGATGACGTCGCGGAAGGCATACCACATCGGTTTCAGCCTGCCGTCCTCGCTGATGGGCGCGTCGTAGTCGTAGGAGGTTGTGTCCGCCCTGTAGGGCGGGTCATTCGCGCCGGCCATCCACCCGAAGTTGGTTCCTCCGTGCGCCATGTAAATGCTTACCGAGCAGTCGTGCGACAACAGCCAGTCGATGTCGTCAGCCTTGTCCTTCACGTTCACCGTGTGGTGTTGAACGCCCCAGTGGTCGAACCACCCGCACCAGTACTCGCCGACCATCATCGGCCCCTTCGGCCGGTGCTTTCGTGCGGTGTTGTACGCCTGCTCCGCCCCCCCGCCGAAGTTGAACGCCGCAAACAGGTCGTCCAGCGCCCCGTTCGGCATCTGGTCCGGCCCGTCCGCCGTGAACAACAGGGCGTTGAAACCGGCGGCTTTGAACAGGTCGCGCACGTTGCGCATATACTCGCGGTCGGCGCCGTAACTGCCGTACTCATTCTCGACCTGAACCATCAGAATCGGTCCGCTGTTCACGCCCAGAAGGGGCTTGACCTCTTTTGCCAGCCGGTTCAGATAACGCTCGCAAGCCTTCATGAACTTCAGGTCGCGCGCACGGACGGTCAAGGTATCGTCCGCCAGCAACCACGCGGGATAACCGCCGAAGTCCCACTCACTGCACACGTACGGCCCCGGTCGCAGGATGACGTGCAACCCCTCTTCCTGCGCCGTCTTGATGAATGCCGCCACGTCGTTGTTGCCCTTGAAGTCGAACTTGCCCGGTTTCGGCTCGTGCAGGTTCCAGAAGACGTATGTCGTCAGCGCGTTGCACCCCATCGCGCGGGCCTTCTTCATGCGGTCGCGCCAGTACGGGCGAGGGATGCGCGGGTAATGCATCTCGGCGGAGATGATCTGAATCGGCTGGCCGTTCAAAAGCAGGTGCGAATCGCCGCTCGTCAAAACCGCGGGCTCGGTACAGGCGCCGGCCGTTGCGAGTGCCGCCAGGGCGAGCGTGGATATTCCGATGGTATGCATTGATATCATCCTTTGCACGATTCTCCGGATTCCCGGTGTATTTCCTTGCCGTCTATTCCATCGGCCTGCGCGCGAAGGCGAAGTGCTTTCGCCAGGAATCGCTGTAAAGTGGATCCGCGCTGTCGAAACTGTTGATTTGAACTTCCGGCGGCGAAGCGTGGATATATCGCATTCCGCCCAGCGACACGCCCGAGTGAATCACGCGTCCGGCGTCATCGCAGAAGAACACGAGGTCGCCCGGAAGAAGGGGCGGCAGGTGATACGGAGTCGCCACTGTGCGCCCGACCAGAATCTGCTGGTTGGCGTCGCGCGGCAATGTCAGCCCCGCCGCCGTCCACGCCAGTCCGCTGAGCCCGGAACAGTCGATGCCGAGTTGACTGCGCCCTCCGAACACGTACGGGGTCGTAAGAAACTCGGCGGCGGCCTTCGCGGCGCGAAGGCCCGGTGGTTCGGTTCCTGCGTCGCGCAGATGCAGGTCCGCAACAGGCGCTTTCACGGATCCCATGCCCTTCGTCGCCCGTACTCCCTTCGGCAGTCGCAACACCACCGTTCCGAACGAATCGTCCGATTCGGCATGTTCGAGCACGGGTAGCGCGGCTCCGGCCGGAAGTCGTAAGTCGTCCACCATGATATCCCGCCTGACCACGGCTGTTCTGGCATGGAACCAGTCCGAAAACTCGGCCTCATCCATCCTTCGCACGGCCTCGCTTCGCACCCAGCCCCAGTATCCTTCTCCGCCCTGCACGAGGAGATACCCTTCATCGGCGGTCTGGTCGAGCAGAAAGACCCGTTCGCCGAGGAGGAGTTGCGTCCGAACTCCCGCGCCTTCCACGGGTCGGCTCCAGGTCAGAGCCATCGGAATCTGCACCACGCCGAACCGCTTTTCACCCAACCGCTCGGAAGGCAGAAGCTCCACCCGGTTCTCGATGTTCTTCAATCCCGCGGCTTTCAGTATCTGCTCCGATGCCTCCTGCAGAATTTCATAGTTGGTCGCACCGGATACTATCCACTTCTTTTTCTCCCTTTGAACCTTGATGTCGAAAAGGAAAAAAGTGGTATCGTCCAGTGCTTCTCGCCCGTAGCGGTGCAGAAGCCACTGAACCTCTTCTTCGTTCTTTGGCGGGCGTTTGTACGGCCAGATGCCGCTGACCACCTTCATCACCAGGGGCGACACACCGAGCGCCTCGGCCCGCGCGTTGATAACCTCCGCGGCGCTTGCGCGTGGTTTCGTGTTCGCAACGTCCGGAAACAACCTTCGGCGTAGCGACTCCAATTCCTCTCCGTGCTCCTGCCACATGCGAACAATACCCTCGTACAAGCCGCGCGCCTCGTAACGGTGCGAACCCTTCTGGCTGACCCACGCGTCGAATTCCGGATTCGTCATAAAGCCGAATTCCACGCACGCGGAAGGAATATCCGAGCCCGCTACCAGGGGATGCTTGTTTTCCCAGGCGTCGAATCGCTCGTTGTGAGGCACGAACTTCTCGATTTCGTCGCGCAGGATATCCGCCAGTTGGCGCTCCAGAGGCTGGTCCAGTCCGGCGGAATCGGTCGGCCAGCAAAGAATCATGACTCCATGTGCCGAACTGCGCGACGAGGCGTTGTGGTGAATGGAAATGAAGAGGTGCGAGCGGTTCTGTTCCGCAATGCGTGTGCGCGCGCCCAGTTCCTCGGAACGGCTCAATTCGGTCGCGGAAGCCACCTTGCGGTCGTCCTGCCGCGTCAGGTGAACCTGCGCCCCTGCATCCGTCAGGTGGTGCCGCAGTTGGGCCGCTACCAGCATATTGATGTCGTTTTCAACGATACGGCTGTTCACACCGCGAGCACTGCCTGTGTAGCCGGGTTGGTGGGCAAATCCTCCGTGGCCGGGATCCAGCGTGATATCCAGACCCTGCAGGGGCTTACCGGTTGGCGTAAACGGCCTCTCGCCTTCGATGTTCAAAGTATCAGCGAACGCCGCGGCAAGGAAAAGAATGAACAGGCACGCGGAGAACAGCACATTGGTTGTCATATGATCAGACCTGCCTTTCGGGTGAATACTCCGTACCTGACGCCCGCGGCCGGTAACAGACATAGAATATCTGGGGAGTTGATTCCTATGTATTCTATCCATCTCGTGTATCTGATCGGCCTGTTGACCCTGCTTGCCCTCTGCGCCTTCACCGGTTGGCCGGAAACGCCGGAACAGAAGGACACACGCATGAAGTGGTGGAGGGAAGCCCGCTTCGGCCTCTTCGTCCACTGGGGACTCTACTCGATTCCCGCCGGGCAGTGGAACGGCAAGCCCGCGCCCGGCACCGGCGAGTGGCTCCTGCAGAACGCGCAGATCAAGATCGCCGACTACGAGCCCCTGCTCCATCAGTTCAATCCCGTCAAGTTCGATGCCCGCGCGTGGGTCCGCCTTGCGAAACGTGCCGGAATGAAGTACCTGGTCATCACCAGCAAGCACCACGAGGGTTTCTGCCTCTGGTATTCCGCGTTGACCGATTTCAACGTGATGAACACCCCGTTCAAGCGCGATATCCTGGCGGAACTGAGCACAGCCTGCGAGGCCGAGGACATCCGGTTCTGCACCTATCACTCCATCCTGGACTGGCATCACCCGGACTACCTCCCGCGCAGGCCCTGGGACCCCCGCCCCGCTGAAACACCCGACTTCGAACGCTACATCGCGTATCTCAAGGGGCAGTTGGAGGAAATCGTCACGCGCTACCACCCGGCCGTGATGTGGTTCGACGGCGAATGGGAGGAAACCTGGACCCACGAATATGGAGTCGAAATCTACCACTACCTCCGCGCACTGGACCCGAACCTTATCATCAACAACCGGGTCGACACCGGACGCGAGGGATTCCAGGGGATGACCAACCTGCCCGGAGCGGTGGGCGACTTCGGCACGCCCGAACAGGAGATTCCGCCCGAGGGCTTTCCCGGCCGCGACTGGGAGTCGTGCATGACCATGAACGACACGTGGGGCTACCGGAGCGACGACCACAACTGGAAATCCGCCGAAACGCTGATCCGCCAACTCATTGACTGCGCTTCCAGGGGCGGCAACTACCTGCTGAACGTCGGGCCAACGGGCGAGGGCGAAATTCCCCAGGCCAGCATCGACCGCCTGAACGAGATCGGTGACTGGATGAACGTCAACAGCGGGGCGATTATATAGATGAGGCTATTGGGGGCACGGCGTGCCGTGCCCCTACCGAAATCCCGACAACTGCCTGAATCCTAAATCCAGAATCCCGAATCCTAACCATGAATCCAATCACCCGCCGAGACCTTTTGAAATCCGCCGCGCTGACCGGCGCATTACTTTCGCTACCGGAAACATCCTTCGCCGAGGACGCCGGGAAGACAACCCCGCCGTCCGGCAAGGGCGGCAAGACGATGATGGGCGTGCCGTTCGAGCCGAGGGAACGCGTGAAAGCCGCGTTCATCGGAGTCGGGGGCCGCGGTTCCTATCTCCTCCGCGAGTTCCTCGCAACCGACGGAGTCGATGTGAAAGCCATCTGCGATGTCGTGCCGGAGAAGGTTCGTCGCTCGCAGAAGGACGTCACCGACTTCGGCCAACCGGAACCCCGCGGCTACTCCAATGGCGACCGCGACTACGAGAACCTCCTTCAGAACGAGGAGATCGATATCGCCGTCATCGCCACACCGTGGGAATGGCACGTGCCTATGTCGCTGTACGCGATGAACCACGGAACGCACGCCTTCACCGAGGTCCCCGCCTGCTACACCATCGAGGACTGCTGGAAACTGGTGAACACCTCGGAAAAAACGCGCCGCCACTGCGTCATGATGGAAAACTGCTGTTACGGCCACGAGGAGATGCTGGTCAACAATATGGTCCACGCAGGCCTGTTCGGCGCGCTCAGCCACGGCGAAGCCGCGTACATCCACGACCTGCGCGACGAGCTGTTCTCCAACGTGGGCGAGGGCACCTGGCGCAGGTTCCACAGCATGAAGCGAAACGGCAATCTGTACCCCACACACGGGCTCGGTCCCGTCGCCTGGTACATGGATATCCACAAGGGCGACCGTTTCGAATCCCTCGTTTCCATGAGCTCGCCGTCCCACGGCTTGCAGGATTACGCCGCCCGGACCTTCCCCGAAGGCGACCCGCGGCGCGCCGAGAAGTTCGTCTGCGGCGACGTCAGCACCAGCATCATCCGCACCGCCCTCGGTCGAACGATCCTCCTCCAGCGAGACACCAACAGCCCTCGCGTGTACGACCGCCTGAACGCCATCACCGGAACGCGCGGCATGTTCCGCGGATACCCGGCGCGCCTGTATCTGGACAGTTTCGAGAGGGACGAATACACGGACCTGTCGGATTACCGCAAGTACGAGAGTCCGATGTGGACCAACATCGGGGAACTGGCCCGCAAGCGCGGCGGACACGGGGGAATGGACTTCATCATGGCGTACCGCTTCGTTCAGTGCGTCCGCGAGGGGCTTCCGCCGGACATGGACGTCTACGACGCCGCCGCCTGGAGCGCCCCAACCCCGCTGAGCGAGATGTCCGTGAAAAAGGGCGGCGCCCCGCAACCCTTCCCGGACTTCACGCGAGGGATGTGGAGAATAAAGAATTAAAGATTAAGAATTAAAAATAAAAGATAAAGAATTCGTGCCTGTTTCGGCACACATCCCGCTCGTTGTTATTCAGAACGAAACGAAGTATCTCAATTCAAAGTCCTGTTCGTACAACTCTTAATCTTTAATTTTTAATCTTTAATCGTTAATCGAAATGGCTTCCAACTCCACCAGGTGGCTCACGGTTCCGCGAGGCGGCAATTTGCCAATCCGGCCGGATTCGCGGGCCGAGCGCCGGCCGCCCGGTCCGCAGTTGCAAGGTTCCAGGCCCATAACGTAGTCGCGTTCGCCCATCATCTTCCACTGCCACATCCACGGCAGTTCGCGCTTCCGCCAATTGACCCTGAATCCAAGGCCCAACCGCGCATTCACCAGTTCCGCCCGGCACATCCCGCCGGCATCCGTATTTGCATCGTGTATGAACACCTGCTCGGGGACGCCGTGTTGCGGAGCCGTGCACCGGCTTGACGAGGCAATGCCGGCTTTTGCGTTGGCGTCGTATCCCTCGAAGGTAGAGTCGATGCGAACCTCCGAACCGTCATCCAGCACGGGATATCCGGCGTTCACGTGGTAAATCGTCATGAACAACTCGTCGCCGAAGCCCTCGTTTTCGATGGTATCCTCGATGGTCACCTTGTTCGAGCCCAGGCGCGTGGTCACGGTACGGTGCAGTGCCAGGCGCGGGCCGAACACGCGGGATTCGCGCATGGTGGCTTTAACCCTCAGCACATAATCGTCGCCTTCCCACTCCGCGCCCCACTGAAGGTTCTGAGCGGGCGCCGCGCCGATACGGCCGTGAAGACCGTGCTGGACACCTTCGTCTTCGTTCGGGCCGCCCGCGTTTCGCAGGCCGCAGGTGCTCAGCATCCCGCCGAAGAACGTGCCCAGCCAGTCTGTTCCGGTCGGTTCGTAGAATGCGGGCGCGGCGGGACCGATACCGGAATGCCACGCCATCGAGCGTCCGTTGTGCCGGAAATCCAGGATATCAAGGCACCGGTCGGCCAGAAGGCTGAACTCAAGGCCGCTTCCCGTGTGGACGTGCAGGATGCGGGCATTCCTTCCGCGTCCGTCCTCCAGAGACATCGCGCGGATACCGGCAATCTGGCTCATGTCACCGACCCGGCGCTCCAGGTCGGCGCGTGAGAGTGTCTGTCCGAAGATAGAGGGCATTTTGTAAACCTCCCGTCAGTTCCCGCAGAGGATGCGGTAAAAAGTACGGTAGTCACGTTGGGATACGCCATATCGCAAGCGCATCAAGTCTATTTGAACTCCAACCGTGTCATTCCGAGGCGTAGCCGAGGAATCTGCCCCTACGGGCCCGTATGGGCATTTGCCTGGCTCCCCGCGAGCGGGGAGCCAGGGTATTACCCGCAGATCCCTCGCATTCGCTCGGGATGACACGTTATTGAGATTGATCTGTTTGCAGATCCGACAAAGGTTCGAATCTCATTTAGCCTCACGGGGCCTGGCAATAATCGTGGGACGCCCTTCGATGCAAGCAACGCGCTTTGCTGTTACTTCTTAACCGACTTGGTAATCTTGGCTTTCTGCGCCAGGTAGTTCTTCTCGATAGCCTTCAGTTTCGCGTCCTTCTGCTCCTGGGTCAGATTGTTGTTGTTGACAACCTTCATCGCCTCGGCCTGCGCGGATTTCTGAACCTTCGTCAACTGCTGAATTTGCGCCGGCGTCATCCTGCTTCTCAGTTGCTGATCCGCCGCCTGCTCCGCCATAACCTTCTGCATCGCCTGGGCCTGCAGTTGTTGGAACTTCGTGCGCTGGGCGGGCGTCAGCACGGCATTGATCTCGGCCATCGTCTTCTGTTGAAGAGCGGTCATTTTGCCGGTCTGAACCTGCTGGGTCCCGCCGGCGTTTCGAATCGCCATCATCTCCTTCATCGCCTTCGCGTTGATGGCTTCCAGCTTCTTTCTCTGTGTCGCGGAAAGGCCCAGCGGATTACTGCTGGACGCGGCAGGCGCTTTGGTCTTGGTCGGCGGTCCGGCTGTGGCGTTCTGGCTCCCCGTGAAAGCGGTCAGTGCCAAACCGACCGCCAGTATACCCGTGATAAACCGTTTCATCGATGTCACTCCTCTTCTGTCAGGCGGCCGCCAGCCGGGCCGTCGCTTTCATTATATACGTAGAAAGTTTTCCACAAACTGTGGATAACTTTGGTGGACAAGGCTGTTGATTCAGTGTTGATAATGCCCTTTCGAGCGTTGAGACTGTGGATAACCCTGTGGAAATACGCGAACGGCACGGTTCCGCGACCCTGTCGGGGTGTTGAAAACCGCGCCGTTCTGTGGATAAATCAGTAGCGGAATCCCGCCGTCACGGTGAAGCCGTCCGCCTTGGCTCCGTTGATGCCCTTGAAAAACGGGAGGTGGTAGTTGGCTTCCACAACCAGGTCCTTCGTAAGGACCACACCAGCCACCACCTTGCCGCCCGCCCCGCTCTTGTTCTTCGAAACGGAAACCGTGGAGCCATTGTAGGCAACCGCTGGAGGTACTACGCTGTACTTGAAATGCTGTCGGTAGTAGCCGATGCCAAGGCCGAAGTACGGCGAGGGCTTCACGAAACTGACAACAGGCACGCCGAAGCGCTGAACCAGCGTGACGCCCATCAGGTTGGCGTCGTTTTTACCCATGTAGTCCAGACTTACGGTCTGACCGCCGAGCACCGGAACGGCGGTGATGTTCAATTTGACGTCCAGCCCCAAAGCGAGGTTGGTCTTGCCAAAGTCCTCGTCGTTCGGGCGGTAGGCGCCGGCGCGCCCGGTTATCGACAGCGGAGTGTAGGCCGCCTGCGCCATCGGTAGCGCGGCCAGCAAGGCAACAGCGGATAGAATCAGACGTTTTTTCATGCGGGAATCCTTTCTGTGTGTGTTGAAGCAGAGCGATCCGGAACTACGCCGCCGTTTGCCGGCGTTATCTGTATGCGAGGCCTTCGCGAGAATGGATCGGCTCACAGGCGTTGTTCGGTCATCATTAATTTAGAGCGGAACTCCGCGTGTTGTCGCCCGGATTCGCGGAACAGGCCCGGAAGAATCCATGGATCGCAAAGCCTACACCGTCACGGGCATGGACTGCGGCGAATGCGCCGCCAAAATAGACCACGCGGTCAGCCGATTGCGGGGCGTGGATCGTGTTGTCACCAATTTCGGTTCCTCGCGAATGGTCGTCTCCTGGGATCCCGAGCAAACCAGTGAGCAAACTATCCTGCGAACCGTTCACAGCCTCGGCTTCGAAACCCACAACTCTCTCGCCGAAGCCCAACGCCGCCGAAAAAGCGAGGCGGTACGGCGCATGGGGCCGGTGGTGGTCAGCGGCGTCTCGGTGATTCTGGGCGCGATACTCGGCCATCTCGGTTTCTCAATGCCGGCCGCGGTCTTTCAGGGCATCGCCATCATCATCGGATTCGTTCTCGTGGGCCGCCGTGCCCTGGCTTCCCTGCAGTCCCGTGTGCTGGACATCAACGTGCTGATGACCGTCGCCGTTATCGGAGCCGTGATTATCCAGCGCATCGATGAAGCCGCCACGGTGTACTTCCTGTTTATACTCGGCGAGTGGCTGGAGGAATACGCCGTCGACCGCACGCGTGGAAGCGTGCTCGCGTTGATGGAGCTGGCTCCGCCCACCGCGCGCATCCTGCGCGACGTCGGCGAGGTGGACGTTCCCGCCGACTCCGTCCGAATCGGCGACATCGCCCGTATCCGCCCGGGAGAAACCATTCCCGTGGACGGCCAGGTGATCGCCCACGAATCCGTTGTCAACGAGTCCACGCTCACCGGCGAATCGGCGCCTGTCCGCAAAGGTCCCGGCGACCAGGTTTTCGCCGGGACATTCAACCAGGACGGCGCGCTGGATGTTCGCGTCACCCGTCTCTCAAACGACAACACCGTCGCCCGCATCGTCGAAATGGTGCAGTCCGCGCAAAGCGGCAACTCGCGTTCGGAGCGCTGGGTCAACCGGTTCAGCCGTGTCTACACCCCGATGGTGCTGTCGCTGGCCGTCGTCGCGGCCTTCCTTCCTCCGCTTGTCTCCGGCGTCGCGTGGGACAGGGCGCTGTACAGCGCATTGACCCTGTTGGTGGCCGCCTGCCCGTGCGCGCTGGTCATCAGCACCCCGGTCGCCATTGTCTCCGCGCTCGGCGTGGCCGCGCGTCAGGGAATCCTCATCAAAAGCGGAGTGGCTCTGGAGGAACTGTCAAGCGTTCGTTCCATCATTTTCGACAAAACCGGCACGCTCACCGAAGGTTATCCAACAGTGGTCGAAGTGGTTCCCGCGCCCGGGGTGGACGAGGATGCGCTCGTATCGGCCGCCGCGGCGGTGGAATCCCGCGCCACGCATCCTCTGGCCGATTCTCTTCGCCGTTACGCCCGCGACCGGTCGCTTGCCGTTCCGGAAGTCGCCGGTTTCGTATCGGAACCCGGACTGGGCGTGTCCGGCGATGTTCACGGAACACGGATATGGGTCGGCAACGAAAACCACGGCGCCAACGGAACGGCCCTGCCGTCCGTCCTGGACTCGGCACGCCGCCGGCTGGAGGAAGCCGGCTGTTCCGTGTTGTATGTCGGCACGGATACTGGTACACTGGGGATTATCGGCGTGAAAGACCGCCCGCGCCCCGGCGTGGCGGAGCACATCGCCGAACTGCGCTCCGCGGGCATCCGGCGGATGGCCTTGCTCAGCGGCGACTCCTCGCATGCTACTCAGTCGCTCGCGTCGGCGTTGGGAATCCCGGAAGCGGTCGGGCAACTCCTGCCTGAACAGAAGCGCGACGCCGTGACGAAATGGCGCAACAGGGAACCCGTGGCGATGGTCGGCGACGGCATCAACGATGCGCCTGCCCTGGCCGCCGCCAACGTGGGAATCGCCATGGGCGCCGCCGGTTCCGACGCCGCCATCTCCGCCGCCGATATCGCCCTCATGGGTGACGACCTGGGCCACGTCACCGACGCCCTCATCCTCGGCCGCCGCGCCGCCTCCGTGGTTCGTCAAAATGTGGCAATCGCGCTTGGGCTGAAGGCCGCTTTCCTCTTGGCGATTGCCGTCGGGCATGCCACACTATGGATGGCGGTCATCGCCGATATGGGAGCCTCCCTGCTGGTGACGCTCAATGCCCTGCGGTTAATGCGTCCTCTGGACCGGTATCGGACGCGCCGTAAGGCCCGTATGGGATGAAAACGTGAAGGGGAACGAGATGCGGCGAAAACGAAACGCGGAACAACAGCAACCCCGGGAGCGCCTTGCCCTCGGGGCTCTGGTGGCGCTTGTCCTGCTAGTTCTGATCGGAATCGGCGCCTGGAAATCAGCCCCGCGCGGCGATTACTATTCCGTGGTCGTCACACCGCCCGCGCTGAAAGTCACGCCAAAGCCCGCGCCGCCGCCCGTCATCCCGGCGACTTCTGAACCCGCTCCATCAACCGTCGTCCCAAACGCGAAACCGCCGGCTGTCCGGCAGGCGCCGACGCCCAAGCCGGTTCCAGCCCCGGCCAAAGCGCCAAAAGCCGGGCAATAGCGGACTTTATACGGTTTAGTGCAACTTTTCCCGTGCTCAATACGTTCATGTTATTGGAACTGGGCGATATCTCGTTATATCCTTTTGGTGAGAGCATTTCCGGACCGTGTCGTCGAACCACGGCACATTCGGATACAAAATTCTCGAAGGATTCCTTGGATGGCCTGCAAATTCCGGAAGTATCTTCCGAGAAGATGAATGAGGCCTGAAGAAGGTTTCTGCCGTGAGTCGGGAGAACCGTTGAACGCGGTCCTTCCCGCCGGATACCGGAGTCACCGTGCTGGTAACGCAAAGGACGACAGCATAACCGGCTCCCCTTCCGTTGGGAATGTCAGCGTCAGGCGGACATCACGGCTTCAGCGTAACGCAGACACCGCGTCATCAACCGCTTCACATCGCAACGCGGTCGCTGGCGGGCTTGCGAAACACGCTGAATCTCTTTCTCCCGAACAGAAAACGCCGCCGCGAGTCGCGGAGGCGAGTAGGCGTTCGATGGAACGCAAGAATTGCGGCGAGGCGATTGCCCGTCGCGTAACCAATGGGGCGGTCCACAAGGGCCGATATCCCCTGCTATCTCGAAGGGAGATACACAAATGAAGCGTTTTCTGATGCTTCTGTCCGCGGCTAGCCTGCTCGTTGTCGTTTCCGGCGCTTCGTTCGCGCAGTTCGGAAGCGGCGAAATCACTCCGCCCGAGAAGGGCACCGCCGAAGTCAGCCTGGGTCTCAACGCTCAGTTGATGTCCCCGTCGGACATTTCTCTCCAGTTGTCGTACGCCCCGTACCTGAACCGCAACCTCCAGGTTGGCGGCCAGTTGTCGTACTACCGCGCCGACGGCTCGGGTAGTGACCCCGACTACACCCAGTGGGGCTTGGGCGCCACGGCGACCTACAACTTCGTCGCGCCGGAAGGCCCGGTTTCCCGTATGATTCCTTACGCCGGAATCGGCCTCGGCTACGTCAAGGCGGACGCCGGTGACTGGGACGACGACGCAACCATGTGGACCGTCTTCGGCGGCGTCAAGCAGTTCATCTCGGAAGACGTTGCCCTGTACGGTCAGCTGGCTTGGAGCAAGGCCAGCGAAGAGATCTACCGCGACGGCGAGAAGGACGAGCTTCGCCTGATGGTCGGCCTCAGCACCTACCTGAAGATGGGTAAGGCCGAGTAACGACATCCGGCAACCATTGTGGTTGTTGATACAGAATTGGGGGAGTCCTTCGGGGCTCCCCCTTTCTTCGTCTCCCCTTCGCTTGCCGTAATCGCCGCGCCGCGCTTACCGTATCATAACAGCCTCACGCTCGCTCCGGTGCCCGCGAGCCGACACGAACAAAAGGACGCGCGCAATGACCAATATCCTGGCCTGGGCCCTGGGAGGTCTACTGCTTATGGCGCTAGCGAATCACGCCGGCGACGACGCCAAAAAGACGGGTAACTCAATCGGTTGGGCAACAGTCGACAAGTCCTGGACCTTCGATGGCAACACCGCCTCCGTCAAGACCGGCGGCCAATCGGTCGCGCTGATCAAAGGCGACTCGCCCAGGGACTTCACGTTCACCGTGGATGTGAATATCAGAAGCGGCGCCAAGAAACGCGCCGGTATTCTGTTCTGCGCCGACGCTTCCGATTCCGCATCGCCCGCCGGTTACGCCGCGATTCTGGACGCCGGACAGAAAACGCTGACCTTCGGTCGTTACAAAGCCTCCGACAAATCCTTCGCGCAACTCGCCCGGCGAAGCGTGCCGGTGAAGCCCAACCGCCCGCACCGCATCACCGTCACCGTACGCAAGAACCATTTGCAGGTCTTCGCCGATCCCGTGGACTACCTGGCGAAGAATCCGAATCTCAAGCCGTGGCCGAAAATCGATATGAGCGACGAAGCCTTCGCATCCGGCTCGCTGGGGCTGTTTGCCGAAGGAGCCGAGGTCGCGTTTTCGGACATCACACGGAAAGAGCCGCCAAAACCCTTCAAGGGCGCCGCGTACAACAACGCCGGCGGCCTGCTTCCGGACATCGCCGACCCGTTCGTTCTGCGCCACAAGGGCGAGTATTACGTGTACGGCACCGGCGGCAACGGCATCAAGGTGTACAAATCAAAGGACCTGGCCCACTGGAGCGAGGCCATCGGCGCCACCGAGGGTTACGCCCTGCACAACCGCGACTCGTGGGGCAACAAATGGTTCTGGGCACCCGAAATCCTTCAGCGCAATGGCCGGTTCTATATGTATTACAGCGTGGAGGAGCGCATCGCCGTCGCGACTTCCGAGTCTCCGCTGGGCCCATTCAAACAGCCGAAGATGGAGCCTTACCACCTGGACGTCGGCGAAATCGACACCCACCCGTTCGTGGACGACGACGGGAAGGTGTATATGTACTGGGTGAAGTTCGACCGCGGTAACGTCATCTATGTTGCGGAGATGACCGACGACCTGCTGGGCTTGAAGGAAGAAACCATCACGTTCTGCTTCCGCAAGGAACAGAAATGGGAAGACAGCCCCGACCACAACTGCAGTGTCAACGAAGGCCCCTGGGTCATCAAGCATAAGGGGATTTACTACTGCGCCTACTCCGCCAACAGCTTCATGAGCAAGGATTACGGAGTGGGTTACGCCACCGCGCCGACGCCCTACGGCCCGTGGACCAAGTACGAGCACAATCCCATCCTGTCCATGAACGCCACCGTGTACGGCCCCGGACACCACTGTGTCATCGACTCGCCGGACGGCAAGGAGATGTTCATGGTGTACCACACGCACTACGATACAACGCGCGTTCAACGCCGCAAACTGGCCATCGACCGAATGCGCTTCGCGCCCAACCCGGACGGCGGCCCGGACATCCTGGAGGTCTGGGGCCCCACGATGACCCCGCAACCGCTACCGTCTGGGGTAAAATGACTCACCGTCTACTCCGGAAGGAGCACGGGTTCCCGGGATCGCCAATCTCCCGATTGGCACTACAATGGGAAAACCTTCGGTTCCCGGGATCGCCAATCTCCTGATTGGCACCACAAAGGAAACACGTTCGGTTTACAGCGATGAAGGCCCGGACGAATCGCCCCCCAATTCCCGTACCCATACGGGGGCTTACGCTCCGGGCCGTATGGCTAGGGGGCTTTCCGGTTCCCCTCCTTTCCAAGGAGGGGTTAGGGGTGGTTGCTGGGATTGAACTGCCTTGTGCTGATATGCCGGATGCGCGACATGCCGGCGTCAGCCTTCAACCTTCAGCCTACACCACGTCCGGACACGGGCCGATGCCCAGCAAATGCGCCACAAACCCGGCGCGCGCATAAAACGCCCGGCTCGTGCTTCCGTGTCCCGCGCCCTTCGTGCGCGGCTGTACCAAACGACCCATCTTACCGCTCAAGGCATGGAAGCCAATTTCCTTGATGACGCGTTGAACGGACTCATAATCATCCTTTACGGCGGCATAAACAACAGGATCGCTGAGATCGAACGTAACAACGTCATGGAGTAGCGAATGGGCATCCTCCTGGCTTTCGAACACGCGGCTCACGATGACCTGTTTGGTCAGTTTCCTGTACAGATGGCTGTTCTCGAAGCATGTGTGCTGTACTTCATACGGGTCAATCATCGTGATCGCCATCGTCTCTTTGACCTTTAATGTGCCGTCTCTCCGGAAACAGAGGGGGACAACCTTCAACTCCCAGGAACCGAAGTTTGGTGCCTGGGCCGAGTTGAGAGGTAAGCCAAGATACCTCTCGATCGTATGTCCCGCCCAACCTTTGTTCTTCTTCCCGTCCTTCCAAACGGTAATGCCATATATGTCTGCCATCGGCCGAAGATCGCAACCGCGTAATTCGCGAATCCTTTGGAGGGCTTCAGA
>Ga0302252_1001107_pt1 | contig 17210 bp, 16 predicted proteins | sample AAG_RA_Leu_MG_FD_193511 | JGI IMG/M metagenome (GOLD analysis project Ga0302252, IMG submission 193511) | Enriched activated sludge microbial communities from anaerobic digester in WTTP, New Holstein, Wisconsin, United States - AAG_RA_Leu | ecosystem: Engineered > Bioreactor > Anaerobic >...
TTTTCAGGATGCATGGCATTGATGAAAGGATCTCGGTGGCGAACATACATGAAGGGCTGGAAGGCTGCCGCGAGATCATAAATTTCCTGGCAACATGCAAAGCATTGCAACAAGCGAACAGCAAATAACAGCTCATAGCTCATAGCAACAGCAAAAACCCGATAGATAATAAAGAGTATAGACGAATATACTTTAACTACATACTTCCTACCGTTTTATTTTTAGGTTTTACCATGAGCCATGAGCTATGAGCTGATTTACTCCTGCGGCAACTAAATCTCTTGACAAAGCCCCTTTATTCTGCTGAAAATAATAAGTGAATTTGTTAACAAGCAGGAAGACAATAACCATAGAGGAAAAACGGAGAAGGAGGTGAAGCGTTAATCGTATTTTAAATCCAGGCGTTACGCCATATTTGGGGGAAACATGAAGAAAGAATTGATGCAAGGAAACGCAGCAGTTGCAAGAGGTGCCTGGGAAGCAGGCGTTAAGGTCGCCACCGCATATCCCGGAACGCCGAGCAGTGAGATCTTACAGGATGTTGCCAGTACGTATCCTGAAATCTATCCGGAATGGGCGCCGAACGAAAAGGTAGCCGTTGAGGTGGCAGCCGGCGCTGCACTATCCGGTGTACGGTCAATGGCCGCCATGAAGCACGTTGGCCTGAACGTTGCCGCCGACCCTTTTATGACCCTTGCCTACACCGGGGTCAAGGGCGGGATGCTGGTCGTAGTCGCCGATGACCCGAACGTCCACAGCTCCCAGAACGAGCAGGACAGCAGGAACTGGGCGCGGTTTGCAAAGGTCCCCATGCTGGAGCCGTCAGATGGCCAGGAGTGCAAGGATTTCGCAAAGATCGCCTTTGAGATCAGCGAAAAGTTCGATACGCCGGTAATGTTGAGGACAGAGACCAGGGTTGCCCACTCAGATTCTCCGGTTGTCCTCGGCGAGAGGAAAGAGTCGACAATGACCCCGGGGCTCGATCCAAAAGATACTCCGAAATACGTTATGGTCCCGGCGTACGTACGGGTAAGAAGGAAATTTGTCGAAGAGAGAATGAGGAAGCTTGAAGCGTACGCAGACAAATTCAAATACAACGTCATGGAGATCAACGATACAAAGATCGGCGTTATCTCCAGCGGCGTGTCGTACCTCTATACAAAAGAAGCGTTCCCGGAATGGTCCTATTTGAAGCTCGGCATGGTATGGCCCCTTCCGAAGAAGATGATCGCCACATTTTTCAAGAAGGTGAAAAAGGTAATTATCGTGGAAGAGCTCGACCCGTTCCTCGAGACGGAGATAAAGGCAATGGGCTACAAGGTATTCCACGGCAAAGATGTGATTCCCAATATGTATGAGCTCTCTCCCGAGATCGTCGAGAGATCGCTGAAAGGAAAGGCATATAAGCAGCCAAAGATCAGGGTTAAACCGGAAGACCTTCCCAGAAGGCCGCCAAACCTATGCGCCGGCTGCTCGCACAGGCCGTTGTTCTATGCCCTCAAGAAGCTCGGCGCCTATGTGTTCGGCGATATCGGATGCTACACCCTGGCTGCAGCGCCGCCCCTCCAGGCACTCCACGCATGCATATGCATGGGCGCCAGCGTCGGCATGGCGCACGGCGCGATGAAGGCCCTCGGCAGCGAAGGCCTGGGAAAGGTGGTTGCCGTCATCGGCGACTCCACATTCCTTCACGGCGGAGTAACGCCTTTGATGGACGTTGTCTACAATAAGGGCAATTCCACCACGATCGTCCTTGACAACAGGATCACCGGCATGACAGGCCATCAGGAACATGCCGGAACAGGCTTCACCATCAGGCAGGAACCGACAAATATGGTCGATTATGAGGTGCTCGGCAAGGCCCTTGGCGTGAAGAGCATCAGGAAGATAGACCCCTACGACATAAAAGGCTGCATGGAGATCATCAAAGAAGAGATGGCAAAGAACGAGCCGTCAATGATCATCTGTAAGGACAGCCCGTGCATGCTACTCCGCAGGGCGAAGCCGCTCGAAAAGTTCAAAAACCCCTTCTATTTCATCAATGCCGACAAGTGCCGTGGCTGCAAGATGTGCCTCGAGATCAACTGTCCTGCCATAAGCTGGCGTGCAGGCGAAGGTGAGACCAAGGACGGGCACAAGCGAAAAGGAACTGCATATATCAACCGTGATCAGTGCGTCGGCTGCGAGGTCTGTGTCCAGGTATGCAAGTTCGAAGCCATTGTACCAGGCCAAAAGTGAGGAGGTGGAGAATGAAAAAGAACATAAAAAAGAACGGAAAGGTCACAAATATATTTCTTTCCGGTGTTGGAGGCCAGGGTACTATTCTTGCGAGTAATATCCTTGCCGAAGTATTCCTCAAGGCCGGGTTCGACGTAAAAAAGGCAGAAGTTCACGGGATGGCGCAGAGGGGCGGCGACGTTACCACCCATTTCCGGTTCGGCAAGAAGGTCTATTCGCCGATCATCAAGTACGGCGATGTTGACTTTCTCCTCTCCTTCGAGCTTCTCGAATCGATACGGTACATCAACTGGGTAAAGCCCGAGGGAAAGATCGTCATCAACAACCAGGAGATCTTCCCGCCCGCCGTCAACCTCGGCCTGGCGCAGTACCCGCAGGATGTTGAAAAGGCATTCAAAAAACATTTCAAAGAAAATGTCCACATGATCAACGGGCAGGAGATCGCAAAGAGCCTCGGCAACATGCAGGCAGCGAATGTCGTTCTCGTTGGAGCGTTCTCAAACTTCTTCCCGGAGATCAAGGATGAGCAGTGGATCGATGCGCTCAAGACGCTGCTCGCACCGAAATTACATGACCTTAATGTCAAAGCTTTCTATGAAGGAAAAAAGGCCCTCTAAAAGGGGGCCTTTCCCCTTTTCTTTTATCTTAGCCCTCGTTTCTTCTGTCATTTGCATCCTGACAATTGCAGGGATGGTACACGCAATGGAGATATTCTCATTAGAGAACGGCTTAAAATATATTTTTGAAAAGAGACAAGGCACAGGCGTTGTCGCTGTCCAGATATGGGTAAAGACGGGCAGCCAGTACGAACCGGAGAAGATAGCCGGCGTTACCCATTTCATAGAGCACCTTATATTCAAGGGCACCGAAAGGATGAAGCCGAACGAGATGGCATCGAGGATCGAGGCCCTCGGAGGAAGCATCAATGCCTTTACCTCATACGACAACACCGTCTACTATATCGTTATTCCAAAGAAAGGGTTCGAAGAGGGCATGGAGCTGCTGCTCGATGGCGTTAACAACCCTGCCTTTCCTGAAAAAGAGATCGAAAAAGAACGGAAAGTTGTCCTGGAAGAGATAAAGATGGGGGAAGACGAGCCACAGAGGAAGCTCTTCAAGGAGCTCTTTGCGGCCAGCTATGAAGGCCAGCCCTACGGGAGGCCTATTATCGGCTATACCGAAACGGTAAGCAGCATGACAAGGCAGGACATCCTCGCCTACTTTGCCGGCCATTATGCTCCCGACAACATGACCGTTGTTGTCGTCGGCGATTTTGATGAGCATGCGGCACGGTCGTTGATCAAAAAGTACATGTCCGCGAAAAAGAAAAAGAGGCAGATCGTCAGGGAGGAAAAGAAAAAGAAGGCAGGGGGCGGCGAAGCGAAGATCGTCGAAAGGGATGTCAGGGAAACCTATTTCGCCTTTTCATGCCCGATACCGCAGAAGGTGCACGAGGATATACCTGCCCTGGAGATGCTTGCAAATATTCTCGGAGACGGAGAAAGCGCCCGCCTTCAGGAAGAGCTGAGGCGAAAAAAGGCGATAGTGACGAATATAGGGACATATATCTTTGCGCCGAGAAACCCCGGCCTTTTTGTGATCTATGCCACCTTTAAGGAAAGGCCCCCCGAGGCGGTCATGGCCGCAATCGAAGAGCAGCTGAAGAAGGTGCAGCGCGAAGGAGTTACCGGCTGGGAGATGGAAAAGGCGAGGAATATGATCAAGGCCTCCTACGTCTATTCTGCAGAGACCGTGCAGGGGAAGGCCATGCAGGTTGGTAATTTTCAAACCCTTACCGGCGATGCCTATTACCTCGACAAGTACCTCCTTGCCCTCGATAAAGTGACCCAGGAAGATATCAGGAGGGTACTTGAGCAATACATCATCGGAAAGGAAAAGCGCGTCGTTGTTTTAAAACCTAAGAACGCGGCGAACCCCCATACGTTTCAGCTGAAGAACGGGCTGAAATATGTCGTAAATAAAAACCAGGCATCTCCCAGCTTTGCCTTTAAGATAGGGTTTACGGGCGGCCTGAAAGAGGAGCCGGAAGGCAAAAATGGCATATTCAACCTTCTCTCCAAGATGCTCCTGAGAGGCACAAAAGATAAGGACGCCGGAGCGATAGCGCGGGAGATCGACCTCCTCGCCGGCGATATCTCGCCTTTCAGCGGGAGGAACATCTTCGGTCTTTCGGGAAAATTTCTGGCCAAGGACCTGAAGGCCGTTCTTAGCCTTCTTCATCAACTTCTTGCTGAGACGGCTATGCGCCAGGACGAACTGGAAAAGATAAAGGCAGAAGTGCTGTCGGAGATACGCCAAAGAGATGACGACCCTATAGGCTTCACGTTCCAGCGCTTCAACGAGGTGCTTTACAAAGGGCATCCTTACGGCAAGGACCCCATAGGCAAGGAACGCGATGTAGAGGGCGCAGGGATAGAAGACCTGGAGAGATTTTACAAAGAGTATGTCGGCCCTTCCAATGCGGTCCTCGCCATCTCCGGCGATATTGACGAGAAGGAACTGACGTCGCTCATGGAGAAGCTCTTTTGCAGCTGGAAGGGCAAAACGCCCCCGCTCCGCAAGGAAACCGCAAAGGCATCACGGGAGAATGTGGCTGTTGAGAAGGATATACTGCAGACGCACATCATTTTTGGCTTTTCCGGGCCCGGCCTTATCGATAAAGACAGGTATGCAGCGGAAGTTATGGACGCCATTTTGTCCGGTATGGGCGGGAGGATCCACAAAGTATTGCGGGAAGACAACCCATACGCATACGCATTGACCTTCTTCAACCAGATGGCGTATGAGACGGGGGGGCTGGGCATCTACATCGGGACAGACGGGAAGCTGACGGGAGAGGTTGAAAGGATAGTAAGGGCAGAGGTAGAAAGGATCCTCAGGGATGGTTTTACCGAAAAGGAGGTTGAGAACGGAAAGAACTACCTCATAGGGAACCATTACATTAAGATGCAGTCCAACGGCGCCATCACAACGGCCATGTGCTTTGACACGATATACGGATTGAAGCCTAATTATTTCAAGATATGGCCGGGGCTCATTGAAAAGGTCACAAAAGAAGACGTTGACAGGGCAGCGAGAAGATACCTGACCTTCGACAGGATGGTGAAGGTAATGATCGGAAAACACGAACGACAATAACCAATCACCAAACATCAATAACCAGTTAATACCCAATAACCAATGACCGAATACCCAAACGAGAGATCATATCTAAAGTTTTTGTTTGGTTATTGGGTATTGGTGATTAATTGGAGCTTGGTTATTGGTGTTTGGTGATTCATTTTCCAGTATCAAGTATCCGGTTTGAGCCGTATTATCCTTTAAAAAATTCCCTCACCGATGCGACGATATATTCTTTCTCCGCCTTCTTCAATTCCGGGTAGACCGGGAGAGCGAGGCTGGTCAGCGATGCCTCCTCCGCTATGGGGAAGTCGCCTTTTTTATATCCGAAGGATGCAAAGCAGGGCTGGAGATGCAGGGGCAGGGGATAGTACACCCCGGTCATGATCCCTTTCTGTTTCAGAAATCCCTGAAGCCTGTCCCTCTCCTGTACGCGTATCACATACTGGTGCGCTATATACGAAAAGCCGTCCTCGATACGGGGAAGTATAACAGGAAGGTCTTTCAGCCTTTTGTTGTAAAACCTGGCATTCGCAGCCCTTTTTCTGTTCCACCTTTCAAGGTAGGGGAATTTTACCACGAGGGCGCAGGCCTTGATCTCATCGAGCCTGCTGTTGATGCCCACCATCTCATGATAATAGGGAACGCTTCCCATCCCGTGAACCCTGAGCTTTTTCACCTTTTCGCCGAGCTCTGCCCTCTTCGAAAGGACCATCCCCCCTTCGCCGATGCCGCCGAGGTTTTTTGTGGGGTAAAAGCTTAAAGCGGCGATGTCGCCGAAGCTCCCCGACATGCCGCGGTCGTTCCGTGAGCCGAGGGATTGGGCTATATCTTCAACGACGGGTATGCCGTACTTCTTGCCGATAGCCGATATCCTGTCCATGTCGCAGAGCTTTCCGAAAAGATGAACGACTATGATGGCCTTTGTCCTCGGTGTGACCGCCCTTTCGATCAACCCGGGATCGATGTTCATGCTTTCCTTTGCTATATCTACAAAAACAGGTTTTGCGCCCATGAGAACGACCGAGCTTGCTGTCGCAAAGAATGTATAGGGGGTCGTGATGACCTCGTCGCCTTCTTTGATGTCAAGGGCCATGAGGGAAAGGATCAGCGCATCGGTGCCGTTAGCGCAGGATATTGCAGAAGGCACCCCTACATAGCGCGCAATGGCATCTTCAAGCTTGCTGCAATATTGGCCCAGGATAAGTTTTTGTTCAGAGAGTATCTCCCTGATGTTTTTTAATATATCCTTTTGAACCAGCTTGAACTGTGTTTTTAGGTCGATAGGGGGTATGTTCATACGTCCGTTGTCTCCTCCTCATTGACGCGAAATATCTTTATCGATATTTTTCGCATTTTTTTATTAAGCACGAAATTCTAAGCACCAAATACTAAACAATATCAAAATTCAAATATCAAATATCCCAATTATTTGAATTCCAAAATCTTTTGAATTTTGAACATTCGAATTTGTTTAGGATTTCGATATTCGAGTTTAGGATTTCTTAAGTTATATTAGCATATTTTATGATTTATTCACAACAATGCGTTGAATTCTCGCAGAGAAACACTGTAGATTAATGGCTATGGAGAAGTTCTCGGGCCTTAAAGGGAAGGCCTTTCTGTTCCTCATATTTTTCTGGTCCCTCTGGTTTATCAATTTTTCCGGCAGGACGATCTTTGCCCCTGTTATGCCCCTTATTGAGGACGAGTTTGTTATCAGCCACGCCAGGGCAAGCAGCCTCTTTGCCTTTACATCGTTCGGGTACGCTTGCTCGGTCTTCCTGTCCGGCATATTTTCGGGTCTTCTCGGGTACAAAAGGTCGATCATTGTGTCGCTGGCCATCTCTGCATGCATCTTTTTCGCCATTCCCCATGTCAGGGTTTTTAATGTCCTGGTCTTTCTTTCTTTTATCCTTGGCATATCGATCGGCATCTACATTCCCTCTGTTATTCCACTCATTACCGAATACTATGAGGAGCGGACGTGGGGGAGAGTGATAGCGGTCCATGAAACCGGCGCTTCCATGAGCATCTTTACCTCTCCCTTGGTAGCGATCTTCCTCCTCCAATATTTTACGTGGCGTGAGATGTTCTATGTTGTCGGGGCCTTTTTTGTAATTCCCGCTATTATTTTTTCTTTTGCCGGCAAAGAAGTGAAGGTCCAGCCCACGAAAAAAGGGTTTTTCAGCAGCCTTATGAAGAACAGGCATCTGTGGATGCTGGGGACAATATGGGTATTTGCTGCGGGCGCCTGCCTGGGGCTTTATTTCGTATTGCCTCTTTACCTTACAAAAGAGCTGGGGATCGATATCAGGCACGCCAACACGATATTCAGCATCTCCAGGCTTGGCGGGATCTTCGTATCTATACTGATAGGATTTATTGTCGATAAGTTCAGCCTGAGGAAGACCATATTTCTGGTAGTCTTCATTACCGGCATCCTGACCATGCTGATCGCCGTTAAAAATATCAGATCCATCGAGGTATTTCTTTTTCTCCAGGCAAGCATTTCTACCGCTTTCTTCCCCGTCGGCCTTGTCTCTATCTCCAAGATGTTTGATAGGGAAAAGAGGGGGATGGCAACGGGCTTGATCGTGACCCTTGGCGTCGCGTTCGGGTTGGGGATCGTACCCTACCTGATAGGCCTGGCAGGCGATTATATCAGCTTCAGGCTCGGGATAATGATATTCGGCATATTGGTAATGCTTTCGAGCGGGCTTACGTATTTTATGAAAGAGCTGAAATAGCCCCCGGCGGCCCGTTACCCGATACTTGATGCTCGATACTTGATGCTGGATACTGGACGGGAGGTGTGGTCCATAGCTCATGGCTAACCCTAAATCCTAAATCCGAATATCTAAATCCTAAACAAATTCAAATGTTATAATGTCCAAAATCCAAAACACAAGAGATCTTGTATCTGTTTTGGACATTTGATATTGTTTAGAGCTTCGATATTAGGATTTAGATATTGTTGAGGATTTTGCGCTTAGAATTTCGTGCTTGTTCTGACATGAGCTATGAGCCATGAGCTGATTGTTGTATTTGGATTAAAATCATTGACAAATGTTTGCAATTACGATAAAAGATTGTGAATTTTTTTTCAATTGAATGAAAGGAGACCGGGTTATGAAAGAAGCAGTAATAGTTTCATGTGCAAGGACAGCGATAGGGCAGTTTGGTCAGTCTCTCAAGGACGTGCCGGTTGTGACGTTAGGCGGTTTGGTTATAAAAGAGGCGATCAAGAGGGCAGGGATCAGGCCATCGAAGGGCAAGGATAAAGAATTTGCGCCTGATATCTTCGGCGGCAAGACCGATACGGACCTTGAGGCAAAATATTATGACTATGAAAGCAGTTTGAAAGAGGTCGTCATTGACGAGGTCATCATGGGCAACGTTATCCAGGCGGGCCTTGGCCAGAACTCGGGAAGACAGGCAAGCATCCATGGCGGTGTTCCGAAAGAGACCGCGGCCTATACGATCAACAAGGTCTGCTCCTCGGGATTACGGGCTATTATCAGCGGTATACGGTCGGTTGAGTGCGAGGACAATGAGATCGTCGTCGCCGGCGGGATGGAAAATATGAGCCTGGCGCCCTTTACTGTGCCGGGGCTTCGCTGGGGCGCGAGGATGTTCGATACAAAGGCGGTGGACCTTATGGTCCTCGACGGCGTCTGGGAGATATTTTACGGATACCACATGGGCTTCACGGCAGAGAACATCGCTGCAAAGTACGGCATATCGAGGGTGGAACAGGATACATTCGGGCTTATAAGCCACCAGAGGGCACGGAAGGCCATAAAAGAGGGCCTCTTCAAGGCCGAGATCGTACCTGTTGTCATTCCGCAGAAGAAGGGCGACCCCATCGTTTTCGATACCGATGAAAGGCCCATGGATACGACCCTTGAAAAGATGGCAAAGCTCGCGCCGGCGTTCAAGAAAGACGGCGGTACGGTAACGGCAGGGAACGCGTCGGGGTTGAACGATGCTGCATCAGCGGCGGTGATCATGTCGCGCGACAAGGCAAAAGAGCTCGGCATAAAGCCTATGGGCAAGATGATAGCGTGGGCAAACGGCGGCGTTGACCCCGCATATATGGGGCTCGGCCCTGTGCCGGCGATCAGGAAGGCCCTGAAGAAGGCGAACATGACCATTGACCAGATGGACATCATCGAGCTCAACGAGGCCTTTGCCTCACAGTCTCTCGCGTGCATCAGGGAGCTTAATGTCAACACAGATAAATGCAACATGTTCGGCGGCGGGATATCCCTTGGCCACCCGATCGGATGCACAGGTGCGCGGCTTGTCACAACGGCCCTTTACCAGATGAAGAGGCTTGGGCTCAGGTATGGCCTTGTTTCCATGTGTATCGGCGGCGGCATGGGCCTTGCGGCAATTCTCGAAAGCGAGGCGTAAAATATGGAGTACAAAAACCTGATCGTTGAGATAAAGGACGGCATCGCACTCGTAAAGCTGAACAGGCCGAAGGCGCTTAATGCCCTCAACTCAGAGATGTTGGAGGAGATCAAGCATGCCGGCGATGCCTTGAATGCGAATAAGGACGTCAGGGTTGTTATCATAACCGGCGAAGGGGACAAGGCATTTATCGCGGGAGCCGATATCCTTGAGATGAAGGACCTGACGGCCATCGGGGGCATGAAGTTCTCCCTGAAGGGCTTTGAAGCCATTGGCACCCTGGAGAATATGGAAAAGCCCGTTATCGCTGCCGTGAACGGTTTTGCCCTCGGCGGCGGGTTCGAAGTGGCTATTGCCTGCGATATCATCTATGCCTCTGACAAGGCGAAGGTCGGCTTTCCGGAGACAACCCTCGGTATCCATCCCGGTTTTGGCGGGACGCAGAGAACGGCGAAGCTTGTCGGCCTCGCCAAGGCGAAAGAGCTCATCTTTACGGGGAAGACGATAACAGCCCAGGAGGCATACAAGATGGGGCTTATCAATAAGGTCGTTCCCCACGACCAGTTGATGGGCGAGGTCATGGCGCTTGCAGAGAAGATAAAGGCCAACGGTCCCTTTGCGGTGAGGCTTGCAAAGGAATGCATCAACAAGAGCCTCTCCCTTGACAATAAAGAGGGCCTTATATTCGAGGCGAAGAACTTTGGATTATGTTTTGCTACAAAAGACCAGAAAGAGGGCATGACCGCTTTTGTAGAGAAGAGGAAACCCACCTATAAGGGGGAATAAAATACATTCAAGGAGGACACTGTGAAGATAGCGGTATGTTTAAAACAGGTTCCTGATACCGAAGCAGAGATCAAATGGGATATCCCGAGCGGTACATTGAAGAGAGACGGAATGGATTCAATTACCAATCCCTTTGATGAATTTGCTCTGGAGGAAGCGCTGCTCACGAGAGAGAATTATGATGGTGAGATCGTTGCGATCAGCATGGGCCCCGACAAGGCTGCGGATGTCTTGAGGAATGCCCTCGCGCTTACCGTCAATGCGGTACAGCAGGTCAGCGATCCCGCGTTTGCCGGTTCTGACACCTACGCAACGGCCTATGTGCTTGCCCAGGCGATCAAGAAGGTCGGCGATGTGGACGTGGTATTCGCCGGAAAGCAGTCGACCGACGGGAATACCGGCGTTGTGGCTGCAGAGCTTGCTGCGCTTCTCGGCTGGAGCCAGCTCACATATGTGGCGAAGGTCCGCTCGATCGATGCGGCAGGCAAGAAGATCGTTGTTGAGAGGGCCATTGAAGGCGGCAACGAGGTCGTCGAGGCAAAGCTTCCCGCTGTGGTTTCTGTTATCAAGGGGATCAACGAGCCGAGGCTTCCCAACCTCATGGGGATCAGGAAGGCGGCGAAGGTTGAGATCCCGAAGTGGAATGCGGGTGATCTTGGTGTGGACGCGGGCAAGGTTGGAGCAGCCGGCTCCTGCACAAAGGTTGTTGAGATCGCCGTGCCACCTCCAAGGGGTGCTGGTGAGATCCTGAAAGGCGAAATTGAAGACATCGCGAATACGCTCACCGATAAGCTGATTGACCTGAAAGTCATAAAATAACCGGGAGGAGGGAGAACAATGGCTAACGATGTATGGGTATACATAGAACATAAAGATGGAGCGGTAACACCGATGTCCTTTGAGCTTCTGGGCATTGGAAAGACACTGGCAGACGGATTTGGATCAAGCGTATGCGGTTTTGTGGTCGGCGAGAAGGCCGATGACATAGCGAAAGAGGCCTTCGCCTACGGCGCTTCCAAGGTATATGCCGTGGAAGGCGCTGAGTACAAGGGTTTCAGGGCAGATGCATATTCAAAGGCAGCAACCTCTCTTCTTGACAAGCACAAACCGGCAGTAGCCCTCTTCAGGGCGACGAGCCAGGGAACAGATGTTGCGGCAGCAAGCGCAGCGCTGCTCGGCTTCGGGCTCTGCACAGACACTATCGGGCTTGCCGTCGATGGCGGCAAGATGAAGATGACGAGGGCGGCCTTTGGAGGCAATTACACCGTGTCGGTGGTGAACGAAAAGGCAGTCCCCCAGATCGCGACAGTGAGGCCCAAGGCATTTGCGATGCCCGAGAAGGATGCGTCGAAAAGCGGCGAAGTGGTAAAAGAGGCCTTTTCGGTTGCAGAGGCCGACCTGAACACGAAAGTCCTTGAATTTATACAATCAGCGACGGCGGTGAACCTCGTAGAGGCAGATATCATCGTAACCGGCGGCAGGGGCGTGGGCAACGAAGAAGGATTCAAGCTCATTAAGGAACTGGCGGACCTTCTGGGCGGCGCAGTTGGAGCCTCCCGTGCGGCGGTCGATTCAGGCTGGATCCCCTACGAGCACCAGGTTGGGCAGACCGGCAAGACCGTGAAGCCGAAGATCTACATCGCCTGCGGCGTCTCCGGCGCCATTCAGCACCTTGCAGGCATGCGGACATCCGATTGCATCGTTGCAATCAACAAAGACCCCGATGCGCCGATCTTCAAGGCGGCAACGTTTGGCATCGTCGGCGACTACAAACAGGTAGTTCCGAAGCTTGTTGAAAAATTCAAAGGCAAACTCGGCAGGTAAAGGAAATATCACGGAAGACACAAAGGGGAGCCTCGGCTCCCCTTTTTATTTGATAAAACACGTCAGATGTGAGGGGGCAGAAACGAGTTGCTCGTTACTGGATACTTGATACTGGATGCTCGATTTCTCGCCTTATGAATGTAGCTCTATAAACGCTATACACTCAATAAGCCTGGTATCTAGAATCCAGCATCGAGCATCAAGTATCTGGTTGTAGCTAGTACAGCCACAGATGGTCTAAGTCTTCCCCGGCCCGGCCCTCTGTTTTTCTTTCCCTGATCACTTTTGCGGGCATTCCTGCGACGACGGTGTTTGGGGGCACATCGGCCGTGACCATTGCATGAGAGGCAACGATGGCCTGCTCGCCTATGGTTACTCCCGGCAGTATCACCGCGCCGGTGTATACTTTCGCATAGTCCTTGATCACGACAGGGCGGTATTCACGGGTAATGTGGGATGCCTCTGAGTGCGTATGGGTAAAGATCCGGACGTCTTCCGTGAGCGCGACGTAATTGCCGATGGCGACCCCTCCCTTGGAATCGATATAGACATTGCGATTGAAAAAGGCAGAATCACCGATCTCGATATTCTGGCCGAAGTTGAACCTGAAATTTTCCTCGGCGATGAAACCCGTGCCGCATCTTTTGAAGAGATGCTCTGCAATGAGCCTCCTGAAAAGGATCGCGAAGTTTATAAAGAGGCACAAGGGAAGCTTGTCAAATGTATCCCAGAGGAAGTGGAGATACCGCTGTTCCGGTGTAAAGGGGTGTTCGCGCCCCAGCGGAAGGAGCTCGCTGTAAAGTTCAAGCTCTTCAATAAGCTCCCGCGTATAGGGAGGTGCATCGAGAGCCTTCAGGACCTCGACCGTACTTTTTGCATTGAGCCCTTTGTCGATGATCCCCTTGATCTCTTCGAATTTTTTATTGAGAATTTTCCCCATAAGCGGCCTCCCTGTAAATGTTATTTACCTTTTTCGCCTGACTTCGTTATGGCCAGGAAGGCCATGGCGAACCCGGCGGATAAAGCAAACAGCAATACCCAGAGGCCTTTTGCGGCGATCTTTTTTTCAGGTTTGCTTGTTTTTGTCAGCCATTCATGAAAAGCATTTACCTCGTCCTCGATATCGAAGACGCTCTTCAGATCTATTATGCCCGCATCATATTTTCCCGGCGCTTCGTCAGGATTATCGATAAAGGACAGAACGTTTTCGAGCTGTTTAAGATATTCTTCCACAGGTTTCCTGAGGATGTTGGTAAAAAGGGCCTGTCCATCCTCCTGGCCGGGAGGGAACGGCCGTTTCCAGAAATCGTGATAGGAGGTGAGCATATTGAGGAGCGGTTCTTCTACGCGGGCCGCTGCCTCTCTCACCGTTTCCTTCGGGGCATGCGCTTTTTGCAGGACTTCCGTCGTGAGATTGACAGTGGCGCTTGTCAGGGCTTCGAAGTTTTTTTTGAGTACGCCGTTCATCTCATCGATGAGCGCCGAGATGCCCTCCAGGGGCCGGCCTTCGGGAGAAGGGTAATACATAAGGACTTCCCGAAGCATAACGTCAATAGGCCTTAGCTCTTCGGCCAGTATGTGATAATGATCCGGCAATGGGCGTTGTAATTCCATATTTCACCGCAAACGCGTAAACTATTTTATATTTGAACATATTTGGTGCCTTTTTTCTACGCATTTAAGGGGCCGCTATGTAAAAAAATGATTTTTTTTAATGCTATTATTAGTAAGCGCCTATTTATTCATATTATCTATTTGCTATGCAATAAATAATTTTCTAAAATAGAAAACCTGATATGATCTATCTTGACAATGCTGCGACTTCGTTCCCGAAGCCAAAAGAAACGATTGATTTTCTGAACGATTTTGTACTGAATGTCGGCGGAAATCCCGGCAGAAGCGGGCATGCCCTTTCCCTGGCCGCCGCACGATCCATCTTTGAGGCGCGGGAAAAACTTGCAGCCCTGTTCCGCATAATGGATTCAGAGCGGATCATTTTTACCCAGAACGGGACCGAATCGTTGAACCTTGCCATCCTTGGGCTTTTAAAAGAAAAGGACCATGTGATCACCACTTCGCTCGAGCATAATTCGGTGATGCGCCCCCTTATGTTCCTCAGCAAAGAGAAAGGGGTCGACATCTCTGTCGTGCAATGTGCGCCCGATGGCAAGCTCGACGTGGGAGATATAAAAAAGTTCATACGCAAGAAAACAAAGGCGGTGATCATCAACCACGGGTCGAATATCATAGGCAGGGTCCAGCCGGTCGGCGAGATAAAAAAGATGATAGGGGGTATCGCCCTCATCGTCGATGCCTGCCAGACGGCTGGCTCCTTTCCGGTTAACGTCGAGGAAGACGATATTGATATACTTTGCTTTTCCTGCCATAAATCGCTTTATGGCATCCAGGGCCTTGGCGCCATTTATATACGGAACGGGATAGACCTCGCCCCGCTGAAATTCGGAGGCACAGGGAGCAGGTCGGAATCTATCGAACAACCTATGTTTTTGCCTGACCGGTACGAGAGCGGCACACCCAACACCCCGGGGATCACAGCGCTCCTCGGAGGCTTAAGCTTTATCGAAAGGACCGGCATCGATACGATCATCAGAAGAAAACAGGATTTGCGGCAATCCATCCTCACCAGGCTGTCTGATATCCCGCAGGTCGTAATATACGGGGATAAGGACGACGGGAGCCAGCTGCCCGTCATATCATTCAACATTGAGGGAAAATTGCCCTCTGAAGTGGGCTATGAGCTCAATAAGCGGGAAATATATACTCGGGTAGGGCTGCATTGTGCGCCTGCTGCGCACAGGACGATCGGCACCTTCCCGGAAGGCACCGTGAGAGCCGCGCCCGGATACTTTACAACGGAAGAAGAGGTTGCTGTATTCATCGATGCGGTACGGGAGATAGCTAAACATCCGTAAGGCGTGAATCGTCAGGCGTGAGCAGGAAGAAGACAACGTGAAATACGAAAACCAGAATAACCAATCACCAATAACCAAGTTCCAATTAATCACCAATTCCCAATATTCAATAACCAAACAGAAATATCCCGTAGGTTATATTTGGGTATTCGGTCATTGATTATTGGGTATTTATTGGTGATTGATGTTTGGTTATTGGTTATTATATTTATAGAGGAACTTATATGATCTACTTCCTGATCTTCTATACTATCCACGATGTCCTGAAGGCTGAGAAGGCATTGAAGGGGCGCGATGTGGCCATAGAGCTTGTTCCCGTGCCGAGGAACCTAAGCTCAGACTGCGGGATGTGCATAAAATTGAACGGGGACCTGGAAGGTATAATGCCGTGTATACACGGCATCGAAATAGACAAATGTGTTTCCTATGACGGGAAAGAATATAAGCCCGTGACTGATGGCAAATCCTAAATCCGAATATCTAAGCACTAAACAAATCCAAATGTTCCAATGTTCAAATATTGCAACGCAAACAGCATACGTTTGTTTGGAACATTTTGGAGTAGCCCCCATTTAGACCGGACACCCATACAACCAAATTAAGTTGTAGTAATAGCCATAGAGGTATTACTATAATCAGGAGAAAGGAGGAGTATGGGTCCGGCAGAAGTGATCATATCGGTAGAGAGAAGAAGACGGTGGACGGCACAGCAGAAACAGGCGATGGTAGAGGAAGCGGAACAACCGGGCAACAGCATCTCATCAATAGCAAGGAAGTATGAGGTACACCCCAACCAGCTCTTCCGGTGGAGGCGCCTCATCCATGAAGGCGCCCTCGTTGCCGCAGGGTCGGAAGAGCATGTGGTCCCTTTCTCGGAGGTAAAGCAGCTTCGCTCCCAGATCAGGGAACTGCAACGCCTTTTAGGGAAGAAGACCATGGAGGTAGAGATCTTAAAGGATGCCATCGAGATCGCCCGTGAAAAAAAACTGATATCGCACATGCCCTTGCCCAAGAAGGAGCCTACCCCGTGAAGACCATTACCGATACCCTGAACGTATCCCGTTCGAACCAGTATGAACGGGGGAAGACAAAAAGAGGAAGACATACCCCGCAGCCAGGCGATGAGAAATACCTCGCCCTCATCCGGGAGATCACCGACAAACGCCCCACCTATGGGTACCGGAGGGTAACGACCCTCCTTCGCCGTTCGCTGAAGGAACCGGTGAACCATAAGCGGGTATACCGGATCATGAAGGTCCATCATCTCCTCTTACCGAAATACACGGGAAGGCCTGCCCGCCTCCATGAGGGAACGGTCATCACCCTGACAAGCAACATGCGCTGGTGCTCCGATACCTTCGAGATCCTCTGCTTCAACGGGGAGAAGGTCCGGGTCGCCTTTGCCATGGACTGCTGCGACCGGGAGGTGATGAGCTATGTGGCCACGACGAAAGGAATAACATCTGAGATGGTAAAGGATCTCATGGCAGGGTCCATCGAATATCGCTTTGGTATCGTTGAACGTGTTCCCCATAGGATAGAGTGGCTCACCGATAATGGGTCTGCCTATACTGCCAATGCAACCATAGGGTTTGCGGCAATGATGGGGCTTTCTGTCTGCACCACCCCCTACTACAGCCCTGAATCAAATGGAATGGCAGAATCCTTCATCAAGACCTTCAAGAGGGATTATGTGGATATGCATGAACTACCCGATGCAGAAACGGTGATGGGATTGCTTCCTTCCTGGTTCGAGGATTATAATGAATATCATCCCCATAAAGGATTGAAGATGAGATCACCGAGGGAGTACAGGAGGGAGTTGGATAAGTTAGAAGGGTGTCCGGTTTGATAGGGGCAACTCCACAT
>Ga0302252_1001109_pt1 | contig 17189 bp, 17 predicted proteins | sample AAG_RA_Leu_MG_FD_193511 | JGI IMG/M metagenome (GOLD analysis project Ga0302252, IMG submission 193511) | Enriched activated sludge microbial communities from anaerobic digester in WTTP, New Holstein, Wisconsin, United States - AAG_RA_Leu | ecosystem: Engineered > Bioreactor > Anaerobic >...
ACCGCTGAAGAGTATTTAAGTGCATTTTCAATTGCTGGGAATAAAAAATCAATTGTATCGACAAAACTGATGCCAATCGTCGAACCCTGATTGCATGGTTTTACAACAACCGGTAGTCTGACTTTGCTCATAATCTGATCCCCAATAATAGTTTTATTGTGAGATGTCAGATCATCCTGCAACACTTCTGTAAAGGCAGGAGTTGGAATGCGATCGTAACAAAGAATCTTCTTGGCCATCGCCTTATTCATGGCTAATGCGCTGGCCAGTACTCCTGGCCCAGTATAAGGAATGCCGAGCATTTCCAGCAGACCCTGGACAGTTCCATCTTCACCCAGTATGCCGTGCAATGCGACAAAACAAACGTCAGGTTTCAGATGAGTCAGTCTTTGCGCAAGATCACGGCCGACATCTATTGGCGTGGTTATGTATCCTGATTCTCGAAGTGCTTGGCATACCGCTTCTCCGCTTCGAAGCGAAACAGCTCGCTCGGCTGAAAAGCCTCCCATCAATACCGCAACGCTTTTCATTCTGTATCTCCCTCATGCGTTCTGTTTTGATACTCAATCAGTTGTGTGTAGCAATATGTTGGAACTTTAACAGCTCCGAGCAGGACCGGGGCATATTTGCCGTGATAGTCGCTGCCGCCGGTGGCTAACAAACTCCGTTCCTGAGCAAATCGTTGAAATTTCAGGATAAGGTCAATTTGGTTATAAAAGTAGGCGTAATAAACTTCAATTCCCGGTAAATTATAAAAACGAATAATCTCTTCGACCATTCTGTCATCATTCAGAATGCCAGGGTGAGCAAGCACCGGAATGCCGCCTGCTGTGCGGATCAATTCCTGTGCCTCGGCTAAAGAATGCCGATTGAATTCAACGTAGGTTTTACTTTCTCGGGATAGATATTGCCGCAGAATCTGTACTGCATCTGCTTGAGAGTGAATGTGCCCAATATTCACCAATTCTTGGATTATATGATTCTTCCCAATCGCACCAATACCACCATTTGCCAACTTGGCAACATTATGTGAATTTAGGTCAAATCCATGCTTGCGCAAATTATGAATGGTCTCAAATGCGGCTTGGTTACGCAAAGCACGCAATTCAGTCAATCGATCAACAAGACAAGCCGAGGAATAGTCAAACAAATAGCCAAGTAAATGCACTTCTCGACCTTGATACTCGGTTAGTAATTCCAGCCCGGGGAGCATTTGAATATCTAATCGGTTAGCTTCGTCAAGTATGGCTAGAAAGCCGTCTATGCTTTCGTGATCGGTTATGCTTAGAATCGATATCCCGGAAGACTGAGCCTGACGGAGAACGGCTAATGGAGTAGTATCTCCGTCGGAAGCAGTTGTGTGAATGTGAAGATCTATTCCCATTTGCATTCATCCTAAATCATGACGTCGACTGCTATTCAAGATGATACTGCTTAATGAGTGAAGAAACAAGGAAACAATCGGTAAAGCAAGTATTGCCAAAGGTTGTCCAATTTGATAAAATCTCTCTAGTGCATTTTTGCAGGGGTGTAGCTCAATTGGTAGAGTAGCGGACTCCAAATCCGTTGGTTGCGGGTTCAAGTCCTGCCGCCCCTGCCATGGATTCAGAAAGCCTTGGGAACATTGATTCTCAGGGCTTATTTTATTTTCTCCCATGCGGTAAAATTGGCCGTTTATCCTGCCTTATTTTACTGAATCCGTTGTCCTAGAATTTGCCCTTTGAAGTCACACGGATTTCCGCTTTCGCCGTCAAATCATGGCAAGGAAAGGAAGTCGTTATTATGCCCAGGCAAAAAGCCGTTGTCCGTGAACAAGATTTTCCCAACACTTGGCAGGATTCCCTTGAAGAATTCCTCTGGTTCAAGCAAGCCCAGGGAATCAGCCCGCGAACCGCCCTTGACTATCGCTATCATGTGAACCGCTTTTTCAAAGACTTTCCTAAAGCATGGCACGGCGGAAGGCTAAAGCAAAGCCTTTACGAGTATCTTTCCGTGCCGTGCAAGCCCGCCACCCACAACATTCGATTAAGGAACCTGGCCGGCTTCCTGCTGTGGTGTCATAGCGAAGGAATTATTCCTGACTATCCTTTGCACGGGTTAAAGACACGCCGGACGGAAGGCAAGATTTATCAAGTTGAACCGGATATTCTGCGCCGACTTCTGTATTTGCCGGATAAGAAAACCTTTGTCGGCTTGCGTGACGCTGCCGCCCTCTATTTGGTGCTTGATTGCGGAATCCGCCCGCGGGAAATGTTCAACCTGCTGCCGGAAGATTTCAACATGCGTTCCCTGGAAATCAAGATTCGCGCTGAAATAGCCAAGACACGCAGCAGCCGCACCTTACCAATCACCACCGAAACCGCCCTTCTGCTGCAATCCGTTATCACGGCCCGTCACCCGGATTGGGCTTGTACTACCCCGCTGTTATGCACCCAAGAAGGGCACTTCCTGGATAATTACGCATGGAGTAAACGCCTTCGGGAATACTCCCGCCGTCTTGGGGTAAAGATTACGCCCTACGCCCTGCGGCATTGCTTCGCGTTGCAATACCTCCGTAATGGCGGGCACGCCCTGGCCCTTCAGCGAACACTTGGGCACGTTGATTTGTCAATGACAAAAAGATACGTCAACCTGACAGAAGGTGACTTGCGCCAGCAGCATAGAACGGCAAGCCCACTGAATGCCCTCTTGCCGTCCCGCCAGCGAGTTAGAAAGATTCGATAGGAGGAATTGAACGTGAAAAACAACCTGCAATCCCTGGCCCTCGATTTACTCAGCGACAAGGCAAGTCTGCAATCCATGGCGGAAGATTTCAAAGCCGGCAATTCACCGGAAGTCCTGCGCCCGCTGATTGAAGCAATCCTCAGCCAAACCGAATAAAGCCCCGCCCAAGCAAGAAAGCCGCTTCCGTACAGGTTGCGGCCTTCTCTTTTTTATGTGGTTTGTTCTCTGCGGGTATAATCACCCTGCCCGGCAGAAGATACCCTCAACGGAACAATCCCGGACCTTGTGTATCAAGGGTTTCAGGCTTCACTTTTTCAGCAGAATCAACATTAAAGCCCTGCGGCCTGCTTCTTGGCGGTTCGCTTCCTGGCGGTGTCGCGTGGCCCGGCAAGCCTGATTGATTTTTCCGGCCCTTCAATCAAAACAGAGTGCTTCGGAACCGCGAAGTGCCACCCGCCGGAATCTTTGCGTTGCGGTTCAATGCCCGCCCGAACCAGCCTTTCCGCAATGCTGCGGCAGCAAGTCCACACTGAAGCATGACTTTCTTCTTCGTTAAAACAAACGATTGTTTCCTGTTCCAGCCTTTCCAGGTTCATTCGCTTAACCTCCGTCGTTAGGGATATTTTTTATCGTTCGGGAACCGGCGCGGTATAGTCGGCGAAAGTCGGGAGGAATTACCCGCCCCTATGGGTTCATTCTTCACTGTGCCGCCGGCGGGCTTTTGCCCTCGAAAGCAGTTCTTCCATTTCGTCGCCTTCTTCACTTGCCGCCGTTAATGTCAGCCTGGCCCGTGCCGCCGGTGACAGCCCGAATTCCGTCAAGTAGGTTTTGAATGACGCGCTGTTCTCTTTCAGAATTTGGTTCGCCGGGTGCTTGCGGCTTAACCCTCGTTCGTCAACTGTGATTAGCCCTTCTTGGTTTAGTATCTTCTGCGCTTCAATCGCGTTGTGCCAGTGCAGCAGCAACATTCCGAAAGATTCACCGTCAATCCTGGCGAAGCAGCCGCTTTGTTCGAGTTCGGGCACGAGTTCCTTCCATTTCCGCTTTGCCGCCGCCGGCAGCCATGCCGGGCACTTGGGTGCAATCGGTGGAAGCTGCGGGCTTGTCTGGCCCTTTATTTTGTGGGCGGTTCCGTTCAGAACCTTCAGCCCGATTGATTGTCTTATTGGCCCACGACGGCCCATGTTCAACACTCCTTATCTGTGGCGTTTGGCTGTAACTTGGATTTTCCTGTTTAGCACTCCCCGCACCGCTGTATGGCTTAGGGTTTGAGAGAATTTACCCGCCCTCCCCGTCACGCTTTGAAGTGCCTATCCATTCGTTAAAGAAAAAACAATTGTTTCAAACAATTCTTGAAGCCTGCCCCTATCCATGCCCTTGCAAACTTCCCGAAGCCGGAAGTCAACATTCACACACGCCGCCCCGCGAATGGCCATGGTTCCGGTGTCGGTGTCAAATCGAATCGCTGCGGCTTCGCCCTGAACGGTGATTGAATTCTGTCCGTCTGCCCTGGCCCGCGTGGTTCGCCGGCCCCTTGTGTCAACAATCCTTAGCGCGTATCCGCCGCGGAATACCTGGCAATGACTTTGCCGGTTCCCGCCTGCCGGGGTTTCACCGCTGCCGCCGCCGTGCCGGTGTTCGTGGCCGCACCACGGGCAGTCGAACGTCAAGCACCAAAGCCGGGCATGTGGCAACCATTCGGCAACCGTGGCCACAACCGGACTTCCTTCTTCTTCGCCTATCACTTTTGCGGTAATTGCTTGCATTTCGGCGGTTCCTCTCTTGTTGACAGAATTGACGAAATTGACAAAATGACGTGAAATTCCAACTGTGGCAAGGCTTTCCGGGTATTCCTGTCTTGGAATCCTTTAGTCTGGTAAAGCACCTTAGCACCCTTAGCACCCTTGATTCGTATTTTTCTCTAATAAGGGAATTTCAAAAAAAGTTTCGGAAATAGGGGTGTCTAAGGTGCTAGGGTGCTAAGTTGTCTGTAAGTAAATGGTTATTCAACGAGAGTTGAAGCCATACGCCCGGCCCCAATGCGCGGGTTCTTCGTTTGCCTGTTGCAGCCCGATTCCGTGCCAAACGTTCGCGCCGCATGTCTTTGTTCTCTTAAAACCGCGCTTGCTGAGTTCGGCCCCAAACGCCCGCTGATTCAACTGCTTTTCCTTGCCGGCCCCGCACCATTGCGCGTAACCTGCGTACAATTCGCTTGACTTGGCTTTGAATTCCGGCATTCCCGTAATACAACATTCTTCAACAAACGCAGATATAATATCCATTTCAGTTCGATAGCCGTCCGTGGCCGCCTTGACTTCTTCAGGCATTCCAAGCCCTTCACGCTGCCAAGCAAGGCAACCTTCAACCAACCAGGTTAAAATTCCGGGCAGTTCCGCCAGCAGCTTAGAAAGTAGTTCGTCGTCACGGTTCCCGGCTTCTTTGGTGAATTTCACGCCATACGGAACCACCCGCACCCGCCGCCAGATTCCGCCGTCAGTCCCGGAAATCACCGGCTTGTCGTTGCAAAGCATATGCAGCTTGAACGCCGGCTTGAATGTAATTGGTTCACAATGTAGCCGCCGGCAGGAAATCGAATCGTTGCCGGAAAGCTGCTTCACAAGGCTTTCGTTCAAGCCCCTGCCCTTTGGCGGTTCCGAACAAAAGACGAACCGCGAACCCTGTAATGCTGCCGTGTACGGGCTTGCACCTTGCCCGCCGTCGTTCCTGCCAGTTAGCAGACTGTCAACAGGTGTAGTCACGAAGTATTCACCGAGTATTGCTTCGATTGTTTCAATCAGCTTGCTTTTGCCGTTCTCGCCGTCCCCGCTGTGCATGAAAAACACTTGTTCCCGGCAGTCACCCGTCATGCTGTATCCCATTGCCTTTTGAAGAAACCATGCCAGTTCTTGCCGGCTGTCGGTGATTTCCTGAATAAATTGTGTCCACCGTTCACACCTGGCCGCAGGGTTAAATTCAACCGGGCATAACTTGGTGATTAAATTCTCCCTGCGGTGGGGCCGTAGTTCGCCGGTTCGCAGGTTGACGGTTCCGTTCGTACAGTTTAGAAGGTAGTCGTCTTTGTCCAAGTCATTCGACAGAACCGAAATTTCCGCTTCATTCTGCGCCAGCTTTACCAGGGCTTCCAGCCGGCCCCGGCTTTCGCAAAACTGCGCGAATTCACCAATCTTCTTCCTTTGTTCGGAATCGCTGCAATCAGCCGCCAGCCGGTAAAGTTCCCGCGCCGTTTGCTTTGCCAGCCGGAAGATTGCGCCGGTTTTATCCTCCCTCCACCGTTGCCCGTCCCAAATCAACCATTTATTCCAGTCGTGACAGAAGCGAACGTCCCGCCCGTGCTGCTGAACAAAGCGTTCCGCGTTTCCGCTATCCGTCAACGTCTGGCCCGTGGCTTCCACCAAGTAAAGCAACCTGGCGGTTTCGGAATCGCGCCGCTGCTGTGCCTTCTGCCGTTTCTCCTGGCGTTCGTCGGGCACGGGTTCCGGTTCCCATTCGGCAGACTGTTCCGACAGCGCTTGCAATCCCTCGATAGTCCCGCCAGCGTTTAAGAAGTCCGAAACGTCATATCCCTTTTTGTTCGTGCCTGGCAGAGAGAGAATCACTTTGACGGATTTCGCGACACCAACCAAATCATTCCCAATCCGGCGGGCTTGCTTGTGGCCGGGTTCGTCGTCGTCGGCAATGACTGCCACCCGTGCGCCTGCGAAATAACTTGCAAAGCCATGCCGCCATGATTCCGCCCCGCCGCTTGTCGTTGCCGCTTCACCTAAAGCAATCAACTTGTCGGTGTCCTTCTCGCCTTCGCAAATCCAAATCAGCCGCCCAACCTTGATAGCTTCAATCAGCTGCGGCAGCCGGTAAAGGGTTTGGCGAACGCCCTTCAAACCGCTTATCCATTTGCCCTCAATCCCTGGCACTAACTTGCCGTTTAAGTCGTCCCGCCGGTATTGGAAGAACCGTTTATCCTGGAACCTGTCCTTTCGATAAATCACTTGGCCGGTTTCGTTCTGGTAAAAATAACGCGCCACCACTGGCGAATAACCGCCGCCGCCCGGCTTCTGCCTTCGTTCGTCGCCGCGCCTGGGGTACAAGTCTTTCATTTCAAGTCCGATTGCCCGCGCTATGTCCTCAGTCTGGCAGCCGGCAAAGCACTTCAAAAGCACCCGCCCGTCTGGGGCTTGCGCAACCGAAAGACTTTCTTTCTTATCGTCGTGACACGGGCAGAAGGCAAGCCATTGCTTGTCGACACCCGCGCCTTTGTGCTTCAGCTGGCTTAAAACCTTGCTGATTGGCTGTTCAGTCATTCGCCGTCACCACCAAAAAGCGAAAGTTGCGAATCGTCCTTGATTAGTTGCCAGAATTTAAGCGGTAGGCATAACTGCGTGTCCTGGCGGGTTCCGGTGGGAATGCCCCGGCAAATAAAGGTTGAAAGCTGCGTCCGGTAATGAATGGCGGGTTCGCAGCCGTATATTTCCGTCAATACGATTTCCTGAATCCCCGCCTGTGCTAATTGGTGAAGAACCTGCGTTGAAATGGCATACCCGCCAAACTTGCGGAAGAAATGCCGGTTTTTATCAACCTTCTTGAAGAAGCATTGCCCGGCAATGGTTCCAGCCACCCGCCGCCTGTCCGTAAACACTGACGCCGCCTTCCGTTCTGTTCCAATTTGTTTCAATTCGTGGTATTCTGTTGCTGAAAGGGCCGCGGGACTCGCCAAAGACTGCCGCCCAACTATTCGGCCCGCACCTTGCCCGGTGTGGGCTTTTAATTTATCTGCCATGCCTTAACCCTCCGCTTGCTTCTGTTCTTGCTGCATTTCTTGCGCCTTGCGTTCCCAATGACGGGCAGCATATTCCTGAATCTTTGACTTGTTCCTTCGCGCCCATTCGCGCCTGTACTTTCTCCGGGCTTCCTGTGCTGCTTTTGATAAGGTTTTCATTGGCTTATACCTCTCTTTCCTGAAATGTAAAAAGGCCTTGATTAAGCAAGACGGCAAAACAAGGGTTATAAAACCCGTATCTTACCCTCTCGCCTAATCAAGGCCTCCCTTTGTGGCATAAATTAAGGTATTAAGTTTTCAATCTAAACATACTTGTTAATAGTCAACAATCTTCAGCCTGGGTTGTAAAACATATAATTCATAAATTTATTATACAAAAAAACATTTACACTTGCAATCAGATAAACAAGAAAATAAGAACATACTTTCGACAGGGAACCGGGCATTACAAGGAGAAGAAAAGAAAACGGATTCCTGCCTATTGCCAACTGGTAAATAGCGGAATCCGGTGTCTGCCGAACACGGCGAAAACGTGAAAGCCTTTGTTCTCAATGGTTTCCGGTTCGTGGATTTTCTCCAGGACTCCAAATCCGTTGGTTGCGGGTTCAAGTCCTGCCGCCCCTGCCATGGATTCAGAAAGCCTTGGGAACATTGATTCTCAGGGCTTATTTTATAAGCAAGACGAATTTGTTGTAGCTTGTTTTTAACTATTCAATTGACATATTTCTAGTTCAAACTCTTGGCAATCCTGAGGGGGGAGCAGGCATGGAATTGATAACTGAAGAAGCGGTTCAAAAGATTATTGCTGACCTCGAAATCGAATTGGGAAAACCAACTTCGCCGGAAGATTTGGTGGTAATTGTTAAGAAAGCAATCGTAATAGCCATCAACTCAATTGACATTTTTGAATTAAGCGAACATGTGGCCGAACAGATAGTTCGAGACTTGGGTGTTCGCGAATTTAAACTTTCGGTTTAAAAGTGAAACGATCCTGTGGAAAGGATCGTTTCACTTTTTGACTCTGACTCTGAGGTTGCCTCCTGGCCTGGAATGACATGCACAGCATTAAAGCCAATTATTCCTTTTAAACCTGAGTAACATTATTCCCGATATCAAAAGCATTACCAGCCAGACTGAAATGTAACCGTATTGCCAATTGAGTTCCGGCATGCTCAGAGAACCAGCGTCGGGATTAAAATTCATGCCATAAACACCGACAATAAATGTTAAGGGAATGAAAATCGTGGCTATAATCGTGAGGGTTTTCATGACAGAGTTCATCTGATTATTAACACTAGACAGGTATGCTTCAAGCACACCGGTCATCATCTCTCGATAGGTTTCAATGATGTCAATAATTTGGATGATGTGGTCATAGCAATCACGCAGATAAGGCATAGTGTCTGGTTTAAGAAACTGGGACTCTTCTCTGAGCATGGCGTTAATAACTTCTCTTTCTGCCCATGCAATCCTTGATAATGTTAGCAGATCTTTCTTAATCAGGTGGATTTCAGTAAGCAAGGCATGTTTGGGATTGATAAGCAACTGCTCTTCGATATCGTCAATCCGCTCACCGATCTCCCCCAATATCGGAAAAAATTGATCCACCAAAGCATCGCAGAGTGTGTAGCAGAGATATCCTACTCCTTTTGATCGTATTCCGCTGTGATTGCTCCGGATTCTTTGCCGGACCAGATCAAAAGCGTTTCCTTCCCCCGTTTCGATAGTGATTAAGGTATTCGCAAACAAAAATATACTTATTTGATTGATGCTGAAGGAGTTCTTTGATTTCAGTAGTGACATCACAATGAAGTCATAGTTGTCGTCAGATTCCCATTTGGGGCGTTGTATGGGATTGCTGACGTCTTCCAAAACCAAAAGATGCAGACCAAAAAACTCGCCCAATTGATGCAGCAATTTCGGATCTGCAGTCCCCTCGATGTTTAGCCAAAATTGTCCCTCGCTGCCCATCAGTTCAAAAGCAGACGACAATGAGGATAGTTGATGTTCGACGCATGTCTCAGGCGAGAACTGGATTAACGAAAAAACCGCTTTCCCATGGTCGTCAGTGCCTGCTCTCGGCAATAATGTCCCAGGCGCAGTTCCGGGTTCGTGATACGAAGCCTTCCAGACACGCTTACTGGTTTTATTGTTTCTGTTAGATTGGCTAACCGAACTGTCAGTCCGTTGCTGGGGACGCTTCATCTTGCACTTCGATTTCTAATTTTTCACCAAAAGTTGATAATTTAATCGTGCTCTCGGGTTTGATGGATGCCTCAATGGCTGCTCGAGCTATAATCTTCTCAACTTCTTGTTGCACTACGCGTTTCAAAGGACGAGCTCCGTAGGCAGGCTCGTACCCACGTTTGGCCAAATAGACCAAAGCACTTTCATCCCATATCAGATCAGCATGCATTCCTGCTTTGACTCGGGAAGCCAGCCGCTCCAAAGTTATCCGGGCAATTTCCAAGATGTCTTTTTGTTCCAGAGCATGGAAGACTATCAATTCATCGATTCGATTTAGGAATTCCGGGCGGAAATATTGCAGCAAGAGACTAAGAACACTCTCCTTTATGAGAGTATGATCTTCTCCCCGTTCCTGCCGCGTCAAGATTTCTTGGCTGCCAATGTTTGAGGTCATTATAATGACCGTATTTTTGAAGTTAACGGTTCTGCCCTTGCCATCAGTCAATCGGCCATCGTCTAAGATTTGAAGTAATATGTTGAATATATCTGGATGTGCTTTCTCAATTTCATCTAACAAAATCACCGCATACGGTTTGCGCCTGATGACTTCTGTGAGCTGACCACCTTCTTCATAACCGACATAACCGGGAGGAGCGCCGATTAAACGAGCAACCGCATGTTTCTCCATGTATTCAGACATGTCAAAACGAATCAAGTTCTTCTCCTCGTCAAATAGCACTTCAGCCAAAGCGCGGGCGAGTTCAGTCTTCCCGACTCCGGTCGGGCCCAGAAAAATAAAACTTCCAATTGGCCGATTAGGATCTTTCAACCCGCTTCTCGCTCTTCGAACAGCGTCGGAAACCGCTTCGATAGCTTCGTGTTGGCCAATCACCCGTTTGTGCAGGAGTTCCTCAAGATGTACCAGCTTGCTGCGCTCGCCTTCCAACAACCGGCTTACCGGAATTCCGGTCCAACGATTTACGATTTTGGCAATATCCTCAGCGTCAACTTCCTCTTTTAGCAGCATCGTCTGCTGCTGTTGTGAAGCCAAATTAGCTTCTTCAGTTTTTAGTTTTCTTTCCAATTGATTGAGAGTTCCAAAGCGAAGTTCCGCTGCTCGATTAAGATCGTAAATCCTTTCAACTCGCTCAATTTCATTCTTTACTTCCTCTATTTCCCGTTTGAGTAGCCGAACCTTGGCAATCGCCTGTTTTTCCGATTCCCACTGAACCTTCATGGCATTGGATTCGTCTCGCAAATCCGCCAATTCTTTCTGTAAAATTTCCAGTCTTTTTTTGGAGGCTATATCTGTTTCCTTTTTCAATGCGGCTTCTTCAATTTCTAATTGCATAACACGACGGGAAATATCGTCTAGAGCGCTGGGCATGCTGTCAATTTCAGTTCTGAGCCGGGCAGCGGCTTCATCCATTAAATCAATAGCCTTGTCCGGCAGAAAGCGGTCGGAAATATAACGATCTGATAAAACGGCAGCAGCAACTAGAGCAGAATCCTGAATTCGAACTCCGTGATGAATTTCATACCTCTCTTTTAAACCACGTAAAATCGATATTGTATCCTCTACCGTGGGCGGATTGACCATGACCGGCTGAAACCGGCGTTCCAGGGCAGCGTCTTTCTCGATATGTTTTCGAAATTCGTCGAGGGTGGTTGCTCCGATGGCCCTGAGTTCGCCGCGTGCAAGCAATGGCTTCATCAGATTACTGGCGTCGACGGCTCCTTCGGCAGCACCAGCTCCAACCACCGTATGGACCTCGTCGATGAACAAAATGATGCCGCCAGCAGAATCCTGAACCTCTTTTAAAACAGCCTTGAGACGTTCTTCGAATTCTCCGCGGTATTTTGCTCCTGCGATTAAAGATCCCATATCGAGAGCCACGATTCGCTTCCCCTTCAATCCTTCTGGAATATCTCCCGCGACTATCCTGCGCGCCAACCCTTCAACAATAGCTGTCTTGCCAACCCCTGGCTCACCAATCAGTATCGGGTTGTTTTTTGTGCGCCGAGAGAGTATTTCCACTACCCTTCGAATTTCTTCGTCACGACCGATGACGGGATCAAGCTTGCCTTCCTGCGCATATTTCGTCAAATCCCGGCTGTATTTATCCAGCGCTTCATACGTTGCTTCCGGCATATCACTGGTCACCCGCTGGGAACCACGGATTGTTTTCAAAACTTCAAGGACAACAGTCCGATCAATTCGAACAGCTTGAAAAAGCTGCTTTAATTCATTTTCTCCTTCTTCGATTAAAGCAAGCAGTAGATGTTCAATACTTACAAATTCATCTTTGAGCAACAAAGCTTCTTTTTCCGCTTGGGCCAAAATTCTGGCAAAATGCGGAGTAATCCGGATGCTGCCTTCATAACCAAAGACGGATGGAATGCGTCCGATTTGAGCCTCGACCTGAGTGGATAATTGCCGGAAATCAATGCCTGCCTGGGCCATAATTCGTGGTGCCAAACCGCCGTCTTGTTGGAGCAACGCTAACAGTAAATGTTGGCCATGAAGCTCCTGTTGGCGTCGATCTGCAACTATGTGTTGGGCAGTAGCCAAAGCTTCTTGGGCTTTCTTTGTAAAACGATTCAAGTCCATTTCATTCACCTAATTTCCTTCATTCGATCAATCTCATGTTCGAGACTGACAATACGCTCGAGCAAATCAAGAATGATAGCAACACCGGCTAGATTTACTCCCAAGGTTTGAATTTTGATTGCACGTCGCAGCCGCAGAACATATTCGTGAGAAATTCCATCTTCCTCAAGCTCGATTATTCCATACTCTGTCATTTGTGCAAGGAGTTCGTTAGAAATCCCCAACTCATCTATCCGGCACTTAAATACTGAACAGCAACAATCTAGGACATCCATATTTAGCACTCCTTATCGGACTTATTGACTATGCCTCATATTTTTGAGCTGCTGGTATAAAGAGATTTCCTCCGGACTTAAATTGTCAGGAATATCGATCTGAAGACGAATATATTGATCGCCACGATGACCATTCCGGTCGCGCAAGCCTTTGCCTTTGAGCCGCAACTTAATTCCGCTCTTGCTCTTCGGGGGAACGACCACGCTCAATTGCCCATCCAACGAAGGGACGACTATTCTGTCTCCAATTACCATCTGTTCAGGCCTTAAGGTAACTGATATTTCTAGATCGGATCCTCGAACCTGATAAATAGGATGGGGGGCAATATAAATGCGCAAAAACAAATCTCCCGGCTGACCACCCGAAAAACCATCTTGGCCTTTCCCTTTCAGTCGGATTAGAGTACCTTCATGAGTCCCAGGAGGAATTTTGACTTCAAATGTTTTGGGGGTGGTAACTGATCCCACTCCTCCGCATTGGGGACAAAGCCGTTGATTCCGGGTTCCGGTTCCCTGACATTCCGGACAGATCTTGCCGCTCGCGAGGGTGATTGGTTTAACAATACCGTTATGAGCCTCTTCAACTGATAACGTTAATTCACTTTCTATGTCCTGACCCCGAATAGGACCACTTGGCGGTGATTTTTGTTGCCAAGACGGAGAATAGCCAAACAGCATATCAAAAAAATCGCTGAATCCCGAAGAGTGATCAGCCTGGCCTGATCTGCCGGCATATGACTGAAAATCATCCATGTCCGGAGCAGGCTCAAAAGTAGAATCTGCGTTCCACTTGCTACCATACTTATCGTACTTAGTTCGTTTTTCCGGATCGCTCAAGACTTCATAGGCTTCATTGACCAGTTTAAACTTTTCTTCCGCTGCAGGCTTTTTCTTATCTGTATGCAAATCCGGATGCCACTTGCGGGCAAGTTTTCGATAAGCAGATTTTATTTGCTTAGCATCAGCATTTTTGTCGACACCGAGAATCTGGTAATAATCTTGAAAAGGGATAGCCATTGATTGCGGCCTCCATCTAAAAAGTTGCTAGAAATAAAAAGAGACCGAGAAAATTCAATTCCCCGGCCTCCTCACTCTGCTATTCGAGAGTAATTTGCCGCTTCTCACTCTTGCTGGGCTCTTTTTTCGGCAAATGGATTTCAAGAACGCCATTGTCAAACTTGGCTTTAATATCTTCCTCAATGATTTCCGTGGGAAGCATGAAGCTTCTCATTAGAGTGCCAGATCGACGTTCCTTGCGAAGATAATTTTCTTTTTTTTCTTCCTTTTCTTCGGATCTTTTCGCCTTCAAAGTTAGGTAGTTGTCATTGAACGTAATTTCAATGTCCTCTTTCTTGATTCCCGGAAGCTCGGCTTCGACGACGATTTCCTTTTCCGTCTCTTGAATATCGACTCGGATCTCTTTTCCCCAAGGAGCAGAGTTAAAGAATCCCCAGTCCAGATCATGGAGATCATCAAATAAGCCTAAGGGATTTCTTTGGCCGAAGGGAATCATACTTCTAAATCCTTTGGTCATGATTATTCCTCCCTCAAAATTTCTAGAAATCTTCTAATAGACTTATAAATGTATCATGGTGATCTTCTTCATCCGCCAATATTTGACGAAACATTCTGTTAGTGACCTCGTCGTTTTGTTCTCTGGTGAAAGTTATGATCTGCCGGTAGAGATCGATTGCTTCCTCCTCTGCCTGCGCATCGTTTTTTAGCATTTCTTGCAAGGTTGAACCGACAAAAATCGGATCAGGCTTGGTAGTGGGAATACCGCCCAGGTATGACAACCGTTCAGCAATCATCTCTGCGTGCTTCATTTCTACGATAGCGATTTCTTTCAAGGTGTCTTTAACCGCAAAAGCCTTGATTCCACTCCACTGGACGTGTTGCCACATGTATTGGACTGCAACCTGAATCTCTCGAGCTATCGCTTTGTTCAGCATTTCCTGCAGTTCGACAGAAGCTTTTTGTGTTTTCACTGGCTGTATCCCTCCTTGCAGGTTGTAAGATATGGATATTCTGTTTATATTATACTAACTCTCGGAGTAAGTGTCCAGACTTAAGCCTCACCAGTCCCGGTTGCGGTCAAGGCAACGATATTGAATAGCTTCTGCCACATGTTTACTTGCAATTTGTTCGTCTCCAGCGAGGTCTGCAATTGTTCGGGAAATCCGCAACAGTTTGTGATGAGCTCGCATACTAAGGCCAAATTGCTTATAAGCATGGGTCAAAAGCTGTTTGCTTTCCCGGTCTAATCGGCACAAATTTTCGGTTAAGGAATGATTCATTCGAGCATTACAGTTTATACCATATGGTTCTAAGCGGTTTCTTTGCAATTGGCGGGATTCGTCTATGCGTTTTCGTATGATATCGATCGAAGCATATTGAGCAGTGTTATCAGGTGCAAATGGATCTATACGCGGCACCTCAACCTGCAAATCAAATCGGTCCAAAAGCGGCCCGGAAACTCTTTGTTGATAGCGTGAAATTTGGCGCTGCGTGCAAGTGCAATCATGGCTTGGGTCGCCCAAATAACCGCATGGGCAAGGATTCATAGCTGCGATCAGTAAAAAACTGCATGGAAATTTACAAACCGACTTCAGACGAGTGATGGTAACCATGCCATCATCAAGTGGCTGTCGCAGAGATTCCAATACATCCCTATTGAATTCTAACAATTCGTCAAGAAATAGTACTCCGTGATGGGCAAGGCTGATTTCCCCAGGCCTGGGTATACGGCCTCCCCCAACAAGGGAAATTGTTGAACAAGTATGATGAGGTGCCCTAAACGGCCGTTTTTGAATTAGTCCGCTACCTGGGGGCAGTAAGTTGACTACACTGTAGATCTGCGACACTTCGATCTTTTCTTGGTGTGTCATACTCGGTAGTATTGATGTCATGCTTCGGGCCAAGAGTGTTTTCCCAGAACCAGGAGGGCCGACCATCATGAGGTGATGACCTCCGGCAGCCGCAATCTCAAGAGCCCGTTTGGTGGATTCTTGACCCCGAATATTATGAAAAGCAACGTCATCAAATTCCTTGGATGGTGCTTGCGCATCAGCATCGAACGCTAGCGGAGGAGGACAAGCAAAGGCTTTTGAGAAATTGCGGAAATCCAATAAGGAATTAACAGGAGCAATTCCAGCTGAAAGGACCAGAGCAGCTTCCCGAAAATTTGCGTTCGGAATGCCGAAACGATAGCTGATTCCACGCTCTTGACCGCTTTTAGAGACGGCCAAAGCCATGGCGATTATTCCTGGTATTGGTCGGATCGAGCCGTCGAGAGCCAATTCTCCGCCCCACCACCAATTTTGGGTGATTTCGTTGGAGACCTGATCCGTAGCAACTAATATCCCCAAGGCGATGGGCAGGTCAAATGACGATCCGGCTTTTCTGAGATCAGCGGGTGCCAAGTTGATGGTAATCCTCTGCAAAGGAAAAGAATAACCGGAATTCTTAATTGCTGATCGTACTCTTTCACGACTTTCCTTTACAGCCATATCGGGTAGCCCAACAATATCAAAACTGGGCAAGCCATGAGTTACATCGATTTCAACCTCGATCGGCACGGCTTCTACACCATGAAGCGAAAAAGTAAAAACTTTGGCTTGCGGCATGAAGATCAGTTCACTCCCAATTTCGAACTAAATACCAGTCACAATGTGATGGCTAAATGAAGGCTCAAGATCTGAATTTAGCTGAATGGCAAACACTTCAATAGCCACAGGACCATTCCAACGTCCTTTCAGCTCCTGCTGTAAAAAAAATTCAGAGATGCGAATGATTCTTCGGAGTTTATGTTGATTGACACTTTCAAGGGCTGTGCCGAATCGTTCACTCGATCTCGTTTTTACCTCAATGAAGACCAAGCGATTTTGATCTTTCATAACAAGATCAATTTCGCCAAGGAAACAGCGGTAGTTCTTGGCAAGCAGACGATACCCCTTTTGCTCAAGACAGGACAGGGCCAGTTTCTCGCCGCACATTCCTAATTTTCGACGATAATCAATCTGGTCGTGCATATTCACTAATGCCGAATAATGAGCAATTTTGGCTGGCACTGCTGTTTCTGACCGGAGCGAAAGAAAATCTGTGAAAAGGGCAAGGACCGTACTGGCGGAGGGCAGACAAGTGCTTTTGCGTTGCATAACCTCGGTTGTGGTTGAAGCAATATTGAGGAAAGCGGCGATGGAGGACATCCATTATTCGATCCCGAGTTACTTTAGCAATGATTGAGGCGGCCGCAATTGTGGCGCTGCGTTGGTCACCTTTAATTAGCGCAACCGATGGCATTTGCTTCAAGTCTAACGTTACAGCGTCAATCAAGACATATTCCGGTTGACGACTTAGTTTTTGCACGCAAAAAATCATGGCCTTTTGAGTGGACCGCAAAATATTAAGGCGGTCGATTTCCTTGGCGGATACCGCATACGCCCGCCAGGCAATCGCTTTTCGAAGGATTTCTTGGTAGAGGATCTCACGTTGCTTCTTGCTGAGCTGTTTGGAATCACGCAAACCCGGAATTATGGGATATCCATCGTTGCTTTTAGGCAGAATGACCGCAGCCGCAACTACCGGACCGGCTAAA
>Ga0302252_1001113_pt1 | contig 17146 bp, 3 predicted proteins | sample AAG_RA_Leu_MG_FD_193511 | JGI IMG/M metagenome (GOLD analysis project Ga0302252, IMG submission 193511) | Enriched activated sludge microbial communities from anaerobic digester in WTTP, New Holstein, Wisconsin, United States - AAG_RA_Leu | ecosystem: Engineered > Bioreactor > Anaerobic >...
TGGCGACGGTTGACAGCAACGGTCTGGTCACCGCCCACAGCGCTGGCAGCTGCACCATTACTGTCAACACCGAGGACGGAGGCAAAACCGCCAGTTGCAGCATCACAACGGTGGTGCTGGTGAGCGGCGTCAGCCTCAATCTGAGCAGTCTGGAATTGGTCAAGGGCACGAGCACGACCCTGACTGCCACCGTCAGCCCGGCTGATGCCACCGAAAAATCGATCAGCTGGAGCAGCAGCAATCCGGCGGTGGCGACGGTCAACAGCAGCGGCTTGGTCACCGCGATCAGCGGCGGCAACTGCACTATCAGCGTCACCACCACCGACGGCGGCAAGACCGACAGTTGTGCCGTCACGGTAGTGGTGCCGGTGAGCGGTGTCAGCCTCAATCTGAGCAGCTTGGAATTGGCCAAAGGCACGAGTGCCACTTTGACCGCCACGGTCAGCCCGGCTGACGCGACCGATAAAACGGTCAGCTGGAGCAGCAGCAATGTGACGGTGGCGACGGTCGACAGCAACGGCCTGGTCACCGCGCACAGCGCCGGCAGTTGCATCATCACCGCCACTTCCAATAACGGCGGCAAGACCGACAGCTGCACCGTTACGGTCGTGGTGCCGGTAAGCGGCGTCAGTCTCAATCAGAGCAGCTTGAAGCTGGCTGTGGGAACAAACTCAGCGCTGACTGCCACGGTCAGCCCGGCCGACGCGACCAATAAAACGGTCAGCTGGAGCAGCAACAATTCGGCGATGGCGACGGTCGACAGCAACGGCCTGGTCACCGCGCACAGCGCCGGCAGCTGCACCATCACCGCCACCACCGTTGACGGCGGATTCAGCAGCAGCTGCGAGGTTACCGTCTATGTCCCGGTGACCGGCGTCGGTCTCAACTATAGCAATCTAGCCCTGGCTCCCCTGCAGACCCGGACGATGATCGCCACCGTGCAGCCGGCCGGGGCCAGCAATAAAACCATCAGCTGGAGCAGCAGCGATTCGGCGGTGGCCGAAGTCATTCCCATTCCCAGCAGTTCGGACAGCGCTATCGTCCTGGCCCGCGCCGTTGGTTCGGCCGTCATCACGGTCACTACGGCGGAAGGGGGATTCCAGGCGGTCTGCAGCATCAATGTCCGAATTCCGGTAACTGGAATCAGCCTCAACCAAAGCGGCTTAGATCTAAAAATCAATCAGACCCAACTGCTCACTGCCACCGTCACCCCGGAAAATGCCACCAACAAAACGGTAGTCTGGAGCACCAACAATGCTTCCGTGGCGACCGTCGACAACGGCGGCACCGTCACCGCGGCCGGACCGGGCAGCTGCGTCATTACCGCCACCACCCAGGACGGAAACCTGACCGCGACCTGTACGGTTACCGTCACCGTCCCGGTGGAGGGAGTCATTCTCAACAAGAGCACCATTGTTCTGCCTTTGGGGCAGACTGAAACCTTGGTTGCCAACATCATCCCCAGCAATGCCAGCAATAAAAACGTCAGCTGGAGTACCAGCAATCCGGCGGTAGCCACCGTCAGTGCCGGCGGACTGGTCAGCCCGGTCGGAGCCGGCACCTGCACCATCACCGTTACCACCGAGGACGGCAACGAAACGTCCAGCTGCATCGTCACTGTCATCATTCCGGTGACCGGCGTCAGCCTCAATCAAAGCGCGCTCACGCTGGGCGTCACCCAGAGTTACACCCTGCTGGCCACGGTCAGCCCGCCCAACGCCAGCAACCCGGCTGTGACCTGGTCGAGCAGCAATCCAACGATAGCCGCCGTCAACAGCAGCGGTCAGGTAACTGCCGGCGCTACTCCGGGGACCGCCACCATTACGGTGAAGACCAGCGATGGCAATAAAACCGCAACTTGTACGGTGACGGTAATCATCCCGGTTTCTGGTGTCTTCCTCGACCGCGAGAGCCTGACCCTCAATCAGGGTGCAGCTGAAACCCTCACCGCCACCGTTACTCCAGCCAATGCCAGCAACAAGAACGTCAACTGGCAAAGCAGTAATACCGCTGTCGCCACCGTTAGCCCGACCGGCCAGATCACCGCGATCGGAGCCGGCAGTTGCAGCATTACGGTCACGACGGTCAACGGCAGCTTTACCGACAGCTGCACCGTCACTGTAGTGGTGCCGGTCGCCGGAGTGAGCCTCAACCAGAGCACTATCAACCTGGTTTCAGGACAAAATAGCACCCTGCTGGCCACCGTCACGCCGGATAACGCCAGTAATCAGACCTTGACTTGGTCGAGCAGCAATAGCGCCGTGGCCACCGTCTGGGTTTCTCCGACCGACAACAAGAGCTGTCTGGTCCAAGCGGTGGGCGGGGGCACCTGCACTATCACCGCCCGCTCGCTGGACGGGAACAAGACCGCGACCTGCACGATCACGGTCACCGTGCCGGTGACCGGGGTAAGCATGAATCAGAACAGTCTAGCCCTCAACCTGGGTGGCAGTGCCGCGTTGGCTCCGGTCTTTCAGCCGGCCAACGCCACCAATAAGAACGTCAGCTGGCAGAGCAACAATACCACCGTGGCCACGGTCAGCCCGGCCGGCCTGGTGACAGCGGTCGGAGTTGGCAGCTGTACCGTTACTGTTACCACTCAGGATGGCGGCTTCAGCGCGACTTGCTCTGTCACCGTTACCGTTCCGGTCAGCAGTGTCAGTCTCAACAAGACCAGCCTCAACCTGCCTCTGGGCGGTAATGAAACGCTGATCGCTACCGTGCTGCCGGCCAACGCTACCAATAAGAACGTCAGCTGGTCGAGCAGCAATACCGCCGTGGCCACCGTCAGTCCGGCCGGATTGGTGACTGCGGTTGCGGTCGGCGGCTGTACCGTCACCGTTACCACTCAGGACGGATCGAAAACCGCCGTTTGCACGGTCACCGTTTCCACGGTGGCGGTTACCGGGGTTAGCCTGGATAAAACCAGCCTGACGCTGCCCCGGGGCCAAAGCGCCACCCTGACCGCAACGGTCAGCCCGGCCAACGCCACCAACAAGGCTGTCAACTGGATGAGCAGCAACCAATCAGTGGCCGAGATAACCGTTAGCGGCGAATTCACCGCCGAAATCACCGCGGTCGGAGCCGGCAGCTGTATTATCACCGTTACCACCCAGAACGGAGCTAAAACCGCTCAGTGCAATCTAACCGTAATTATCCCGGCTACCGCGGTTAGCCTCAACAAAAGCGCCTTAACCCTCAACGTCAATCAGGTCAGCACCCTGATCGCCAGTGTGTCGCCGACCAACGCCAGCAACAAGGTAGTGACCTGGAGCAGCAGTAACCCGTCGATAGCCGCGGTTGACAACACCGGCCAGGTAACCGGGATCAGCCCCGGCACTTGCACCGTCACCATCACCAGTCAGGACGGCGGATTCACCGCCGGTTGCGAAGTTACTGTGGTGGTGCCGGTGACAGCGGTCGGGCTGGACCAATCGGTACTCAACCTCGCCGTCAACGGCAGTGCAGAATTGACCGCGACCATTCAGCCGGGCAACGCTACCGACCGGCGGCTGGTCTGGAGCAGCAGCAATCCTTCGATTGCAACCGTATTCGCATCCGCCAGCGATCCCACCGACAATACCGGTCTAATCCGGGGAGTGAGCGGGGGAACGACGATGATCACGGTCAGAACCGTCGATGGCAATAAGACTGCCACCTGCACGGTCAATGTCCGGATCGGCGCCACCGGGATCAGCCTCGATAAGACCAGCCTCAACCTCAATCAAGGCCAAAACGCGACATTGGTCGCTACCGTTACTCCGCCGGAAACGACCAATAAGGCGGTGATCTGGAGCAGCAGCAATACGACTGTGGCGAGCGTCAGCAATGGCTTGGTGACCGCGGTCGGTCCCGGCAGCTGCACCATTACTGCCACCGCCGAGGACGGCGGATTCAGTGCCGGCTGTGCGGTTACGGTCGTGGTACCGGTCACCAACATCAGCCTCAACAAGACTACAACCACCCTCAATGTCGGCGGAACCGAGACTCTGGCCGCCACGATCGTTCCCGCCAACGCCAGCAACAAAGCGGTGAGCTGGCAGAGCAGCAATACCGCTGTGGCTACCGTTGACAGTTCGGGACTGGTCAGGGCCGTCAGCCTGGGCAGCTGCACCATCACCGTCAGTTCACTCGACGGGGCGCGGACCGCAACCTGTACAGTGGCGGTAGTACCGATCGCCGTTACCGGGATCGTGCTCGACCGTTCTACGCTCAGTCTGGCACTCGAAGCGAGCAGTACTTTGATTGCCACCGTCAGCCCGGCTAACGCGACGAACAAGACGGTCAACTGGGTCAGCAGCAATTCGATGGTGGCTACGGTCGACGCCAGCGGAAAGGTGACCGCGGTTGGGGTCGGAAACTGCACCATCACTGCCACCACCGTCGACGGCGCTAAGTCCGCGGCGTGCACTGTAACCGTGTTCATCCCGGTAAGCGGGGTGACCCTGGACAAAACCAGCCTCAGTCTCATTCCCGGTCAGAATTCGAACCTGACCGCTACCATAAATCCGGCCAACGCCACCGACAAGCGGATGACCTGGTCAAGCAGCAATCCGGGGATAGCTACGGTCAGCGAGGGCGGGCTGGTGACCGCGGTTGCGGTTGGCAGCTGCACCATCACCGTCAGCAGCACCCAGGATGGATCAAAGACCGCGGTTTGCACGGTGACCGTGGCCATTCCGGTAAGCGCGGTGACCCTGGACAAATCCACCCTCAATCTGGCGGCCGGCGGCAGCGGTCTGCTGACTGCCACAGTCAGCCCGCCTAACGCCACCAACAAGACCATCAACTGGACCAGCAGCGACCCGGCGGTTGCCACAGTCAGCAACGGCACTGTGACCGCTGTCGGGGGCGGCAGCTGCACCATCACCGCCACCACCGTTGACGGCGGCAAAACCGCGGTCTGTACCGTGACGGTAACTGTACCGGTGAGCGGGGTCAGTCTCGACCGTTCGACCGTATCCTTGGGACCAGCGGAAACCACCCAGTTGATCGCCACGATCAGCCCAGCCAACGCCGGCAACAAGACCGTCAACTGGACCAGCAGCGACCCGGCGGTAGCCACGGTCAATACCAACGGATTGGTGACCGCGGTGGCGATTGGCAGTTGCACCATCACCGCCACCACTGCTGATGGCGGCAAAACCGCGGTGTGCACGGTCACGGTTTCGGTTTCGGTATCCAGTGTCAACCTCAATAAGAACAGTCTGGTGCTGCCGATTGGAGAGAGCGAGATCCTGACCGCCACGGTCCTGCCGGTCACTGCTCCCAACCGGAATGTAACCTGGCAGAGCAGTAATCCGGGAGTGGTCAATCTCTTGATCAACGGTACTAACGCCGAATTAATGGTTTTGGCGGTTAAGCCCGGCAGCTGCACCATTACCGCCACCTCCGCCGAAGGGAACAAAACCGCCGCTTGCACTATTACCGTACCGGCGCCCGCTCCCAGCTTGAGTGCCGACCGGAGCAGCGCCGACTGTGGGAGCGCCATCACCGTCACTGCCGAGGCACCTGGCCTGAACAGCCCGGTCTATGAATTCTGGCTGCAAAGTGCTCAAGACGGGTCGTGGAGCTGTCTCCAGAATTACAGCGGCAACAAAAACTTCAGCTTTACCCGGTCGGTTCCGGGAACCTATAAAGTCATGGTCTATGTCAAGGAAGACTCCGAACCGGTCAGCGCCGCCCGAAGCAGTGCTCCAGTCTATCTCAGCTTTAACAAGATTCACGCGGTCAGCGCTTTGGCCGTGACTGGACCCAACGGCGCCCAGTCGGTGGGGAGCAGCGCCGCCTTTGTGGCCACCGCCACCGATCCGGGCGGAGATCCCCGCTATCAGTTCTGGGTCCATGATGCTGCCGGCTGGCGGATTGTGCGGGATTACTCCAATGTCAACACCTATACGCTCAGCGATCTGCAGCTGGGCAGCTATGTGATCGCGGTTTACGCCCTGGATCAGGCGGACATCACCGCCGGCAACTGGTCGGCCGCTTATTATCAAGTTTTCATCATCAATGTCGGCAGTTCGGTTAACCTGAGTGCTCCCGCCGGTGCCCGGGTTGGCGAACCGATCAACCTGACTGCAATTGCCACCGGCATCACCGGATGCGAATACCAATTCTGGTATCGGGATCCCGCTCAGAACTGGCACCAGAACGGTGGTTATCAGGTTAGCGGCAATTATAGCTTTACCCCGGCTGCTGCCGGCAGCTACCAGGTGGTGGTTTTTGCCAAAGACCATTACGCTCCGGCTACCGACCAGTTTTCAGTGACTGGGTATGCAGCTGTTGAAGTCAGCCCGTAGTCGGATAATGTCAACGGCAAGGCGATTTTGGTCTGAATTACGGAGGGAGCAATGAATCAGGGGAAAACCCTTATCCAAAAAGTCCGGCAGCTGACCGTCATCTTGGTGATGGCGGGTCTGTTATTGACATCGAGCCCGGCGCTGATGGCCGCCGGAATTCCGCCGCTGCCGGCGATTTATTCCGGGCAGGTGGTGACCAACGGCGGTACTCCGATCTCAGCCGGTATCCTGCGGGCCTACATCGAGGGCACCTTATGCAGCATCCCCTTTCAATTCACCGGCGGCACCTTTAGCAGTTTTCCGGTCGGTCCCAAAGAGTCCGCCTGGAGCGGCAAACTAGTGACGTTTACCGTGGATGTCGGCGGGGTGGAATATCCCGCCAGCTCGACTCCCAGCATATACTGGCGGTCACAGGAAGAGATCGAGGGGATCGTGATCATCACCGGGGCTCCGGCTCCGGTGGCGGTGACTGGGATTACCCTCAGCCCCGGCAATCTTAACCTCATCGCCGGCGGCGGCTTCAGCTTGCTGACCGCCACCATTTTGCCGGCCGACGCCAGCAATAAAGCGGTAACCTGGTCGAGCAGCAATCCCGGGGTGGCCACGGTCAGCAACGGCATGGTCACTCCCCTGGCTCCCGGCAATACGATAATCAGCGTGACCACCGCGGACGGCGGGTACAGCGCCAGCTGTGCGGTGACGGTGATTTCGAACCAAGTGCCGGTCACTGGGATTGTGCTCAGCGCCTCCAGTCTGAGTCTGGTTCAGGGCGGTGTAAGCTCGACCTTGATTGCGACCGTTTTGCCGGCCAACGCCAGCAACAAAGCGGTGTCCTGGTCGAGCAGCAATTCCGGGGTGGCCAGTGTCAGCAACGGGGTCGTCACTCCCAATCTCCCGGGAACCGCGGTTATCACCGCCACTACCAGTGACGGCGGTTTCACCGCCTCCTGCCAGGTAACCGTCACCGCCGGAGTGGTGCCGGTCAGCAGCGTCACCATCAGCCCCAGCACCTTGGCATTGACCCTGGGCGGCGGGACCGGAGTTCTGACTGCCACCGTTTTGCCGGCCAACGCCAGCAACAAAGCGGTGTCTTGGTCAAGCAGCAATCCGGCGGTGGCCACCGTCGGCAATGGGGTGGTAACTCCGGTGGCTGTCGGTTCGGCGCTGATCATAGTGACCACCGCCGACGGCAATAAAACCGCCAACTGCGGAGTCACCGTGCTCGGACCCAGCACCGGACCCCAGCTTGTAGTCGGCAGCGCGGTGATCCGGGAGGCGGCGGCCAATGACGGCAGCATCAGCGATAAACAGCGTCTGACCGGGGTCAACGCCATGTTTGATGAAACCATCACTGCCGCTGACATCACGGTCAACAATCTGCCGGCGGGACTGGTGCCGGTAGTCCAGATTGTACCTGGCAGCGGCAATTCTCAGCTGGATGTCAGCTTTTGGGGCAAAGCCCGCAATCACGCCGCCACCAACAGCGTCAGCAATGCCAGCATCAAGGTCAAGTCGGCCAAACTCTATGGGAATCCCGGAGACATGACCTCCAACAGCTTCAGCATCCTCTTCTATGATCCGGCTTCGGTGGTGGTGACCGGCGTGATGGTCGCACCCACCACCCTTAACTTTACCCTGGGCGGAGTACCGGTGGCTTTGACCGCCACCGTCAGTCCAGCCAACGCGGCTAACAAGACGGTCACCTGGCAAAGCAGCAATCCGGGGGCGGCCACCGTCAGCGACAGCGGTCTGGTCACCCCGATGGGGCTGGGGACCGCTACCGTCACCGCCACTACCGTTGACGGCGGCTTCAGCGCCAGCTGCCTGGTTACCGTCGCTGCCGCTCCGGTTGCGGTCAGCGGCGTCAGTCTGGACCGGAGCAGCCTCCAGCTGGCGGTTGGGGGAGCGGCTCCGTTGCTCGCCACCGTCAATCCGGCTGAGGCCACCAACAAAGCGGTGACCTGGCAAAGCAGCAATCCGGCGGTGGCCATCGTCAGCAACGGGCTGGTCACCGCCGTCGGGGCCGGCAGCTGCACTATCACGGTGCGGACGGTTGACGGTGGATTCTCGGCGGAGTGTACTGTAACCGTAACCGTGCCGGTTGGCAGCGTAAGCCTCAGCCCCAACAGCCTGGTCCTCAGCAAAGGCCAGAGCCAGACTCTGGCCGCAACGGTCTTGCCGGCTAACGCCAGCAATAAAGCGGTGACCTGGCAAAGCAGCAATCCGGCGGTGGCCACGGTTAGCGAAGGCCTGGTTACTGCCGTCGGCGGGGGCAGCTGTACGATTACCGTAACCACTGTTGAAGGTAATTTGAGCGCCAGCTGCGCGGTTACTGTCAATGTGCCGGTCAGCAGCATCAGCCTTGATCGCAGCACCCTCGGTTTGGCCTTGGGAGAGAGCAAAGCCCTCATCGCCACCATCAGCCCGGCCGATGCCAGCAATCAAAATTTGAGCTGGTCCAGCAGCAATCCCGGGGTGGCGGCGGTGAACAACAGCGGAGTAGTCAGCGCCGGCAGTCAAACCGGCATTGCCAACATCACAGTAATCACCCAGGATGGAGGTAAAAGCGCGACTTGTCAGGTCACGGTCACCGCTCCGGTATCCGGAGTCAGCCTCAGCCCGGGCAGTCTCAATCTCAATCTCGGCCAGAGCCAAACTTTGACGGCCACGGTCAGTCCAGCCGACGCCGGCAATAAAGCGGTGACATGGCAGAGCAGCGATCCGGCGGTAGCCACGGTCAGCGAAGGCGTGGTCACCGCCGTCGGCGGGGGTAGCTGTACGATTACGGTAACTACCCAGGATGGCGGCAAGAGCGCCTTCTGCACCGTTACGGTAGTAGTTTCGGTAACCAGCCTGACCTTGAACAAGAGCAGTCTGAGCCTGAATCCCGGCAGGTCGGAGACCTTGATCGCTTTCATCCAGCCGGCTAACGCCAGCAATAAGAACCTGGTTTGGGCCAGCTCCAATCCGCTGGTGGCCACCGTCAATAACTTCGGGCTGGTCACCGCCGCCGGTTTGGGGACTTGCACCATCACCGTCAGCACCCAGGACGGGCAGAAATCAGCCAGTTGCACATTCAATGGAGTGGCGGTGGCGGTCAGTTCGGTCACCCTCAATCAGAGCGCAATCACCCTTCCAGTTGGGGAAACCGCCGCCTTGGTGGCGACGGTCAGCCCAGCCAATGCCACCAATCCATTGGTGACCTGGCAGAGCAGCAATCCGGCGGTGGCCACGGTCAGCAACGGAACGATCAACGCTCTCGGGCCGGGCAGCAGCACCATCACCGTCACTACTCAGGACGGCGGCAAAACCGCGACCTGCACGGTGATGGTAACACTGGCGGTGAGCGCGGTCAGCCTCAACCCGAGCAGTCTGGACTTGAAGGCCGGAGAGTCGGCCGCCTTGATCGCAACTATTATTCCGGCCAACGCCAGCAATCAATCGCTGCTTTGGTCGAGCAGCAACCCGGCGGTGGCTTCAGTCAGCAATGGAACGGTCAGCGCCGTTGGCGGAGGCAGTTGCATCATCACGGTCACCACGGTGGACGGAGCCAAAACCGCTACCTGTGCAGTGACGGTGACGGTGCCGGTGACCGGAGTCAGCCTCAGCAAGAGCAGTATCATTCTGAGCCTCGGCGGCAGCCAGATTCTAACCTCTGTGATCCAGCCGGCCAATGCCGGCAATAAAGCGGTGACTTGGCAAAGCAGCAATCCCCTGGTAGCCACGGTCGATAGCAGCGGCCGGGTTACGGCGGTGGGGAACGGCGGCTGCATCATTACCGTGACCACGCAGGACGGTGGCAAAACCGCTGAATGCAGTGTACAAGTGACCGTCGGGGTCAGCGGAGTCAGTCTCGACCGGACTGCGCTCCAGCTGGAAGCCGGACAAACCGCAACCTTGACTGCGACGATCAGCCCGGCTGACGCCGGCAATAAAACTCTGGCTTGGGGCAGCAGTGATCCGACTGTAGCCTCGGTCGACAATTCCGGACTGGTCACCGCGTTCAGAAGTGGCACCTGCACCATAACCGTAACTACCATCAGCGGTGGGAAAGTTGCCTCCTGTGCGGTTACCGTGAAAGTGCCAATCAGCGGGATCAGTCTTAACCGGACGGCAATTCAGCTGGCAGTGGGAACCAGCGAAACGTTGGTCGCCGCGGTCAGCCCAGCTAATGCCGACAATCCGGCTCTCACCTGGCAGAGCAGCGATCCGGCGGTGGCGGTCGTGGACGCCAATGGTCGAGTGACCGGCAGCGGAGCCGGCAGCTGCTCAGTTGCCGCGACTGCGGTCGAGGGCGGTAAGAACGCGGTCTGTACAGTGACGGTAATCGGTTTCCCGGACAGCGTCACGCTGGCGGCGGATGCCAGCCATGCCGACTGTGACAGTCCGGTGTTGCTGACCGCTAGTGCCGGCGGATTCAGCAATCTGCTCTACGAGTTTTGGCTCCGAAGCCCACAAGATGGGTCCTGGCAGATCCTCCGTGCCTATAGTGCGGTCAATACCCTCAGCTTTACCCGCTCGGTTCCCGGCAGGTGCACGCTCATGGTCTATGCCAAAGCAGCCGACGAAACTGGTGGCAAGGTTTTGGTCAGCGAGCCGCTGTTCGTTGATTTCACCAAAGCGGGGGCAGTCAGCGGATTGACGGTGAGCGGACCGAACGGAGCCCAGCCGGAAGGCAGCGGCGCCGCCTTTACCGCCCTGGCGACCGATCCTGGTGGCAATCCCCGCTATCAGTTCTGGCTGCATGATGAAACCGGCTGGCGGGTGGTTCAGCAGTATTCCGCGGTCAACACCTATGTGTTGATGAATCTCACGGCCGGGAGCTACGTAATCGCCGTTTACGCTCTCGATCAGGCGGACATCAACGCCGGCAACTGGCAGGCCGCATATTACCAGGTGTTCATCCTCAATGTCGGCAGTTCCGTCAGCCTGACCGCTCCCGGCAGCGCCAAAGTCGGGGATACGGTCAATCTGTCGGCGTCGGCGACCGCCATCACCGGCCCCGAGTACCAATTCTGGTATCAGGCACCGGACGGAAGCTGGCATCAGAGCGGCGGCTATTCACCCAGCGGGCACTTCAGCTTCCCGGCGACCATGGCCGGAAGCTATAAGCTGCTGGTTTTTGCCAAGGATCATTACGCCCCGGCCACCGATCAGTTTGCGGTTACCGCCAGTAAAACGGTGGTGGTCACGAACCAGGATTAGCGGCTGGCTGGATAATGCTATGATGAGTATGTGCGTATATTTAGGTACTGATCTGACGGAAGGAGACGAGTGTAGGGATATGGATAAGCGACAAAGGTTCCGTCCGATAGCATTCAGCTTACTCATAGCGTTGTTGATAATCAGTACGAGTGGCTTAAAGGTCGTGGCAGCTGCCGAAGTTCCACCTCTTCCAGCAACATATTGGGGAACGGTCGTGACCAGTGGCGGGGATCTGATTCCCTTGGGAAACATAAATGCTTATATTGAGGGAAACAAGTATGGTTCCACAAAGATTGTAAATGGGGCATTCGATGCTTTGACGGTCGGGCCTCCCAGCAAGACGTTCAGTGGAAAACAGGTAACCTTCAAGGTGGAAGTCGGGGGTATAGAGTATCCAGCGACTTCAATCCCCACGTTTATTGCCTGGAGTTCTGGGGACACCAGCCTTGATGACCTCGTAATTATCGCCGACCCGCCGGCTCCGGTTACAGTTACCGGGATAAGCCTCAATCAAAACACACTGACACTGGCCATCGGCGGATCGAACGCGGTTTTGATCGCTACGGTCACTCCTATTGATGCCACCGACAAGCGGGTGACCTGGTCGAGCAGCAATACGGCGGTGGCCACGGTCAGCAACGGCGTCGTCACGCCCATGGCAGTCGGCAATACCGTGATCACTGCGACCACTACTGACGGCGGCTTCAGTGCGACCTGCGCGGTGACGGTCAACGCTGCTCCGGTGGCGGTGAGCGGGGTAAGTGTAGCTCCCGCCAGTTTGAGCCTGACTGCTGGCGGAGCAACGGGATCGCTGACGGCCACGGTCAGTCCGGCCAACGCCAGCAACAAATCGGTTACCTGGTCGAGCAGCAATCCGGCGGTGGCCACGGTCAGCAACGGGGTGGTGACCCCGCTGACAGCCGGAACAGCCACAGTGAGCGTGATAACCGCCGACGGAGGGTTTAGTGCCAGCTGCGCGGTGACCGTCAATCCTGCTCCGATCCCGGTGAGCGGCGTGAGCCTCACCCCGACCATTCTTAACCTGACTGCCGGCGGGGCAACGGGAACGCTGACGGCCACGGTCAGTCCGGCCAACGCCACCAACAAAGCGGTGACCTGGTCGAGCAGCAATCAAACGGTGGCTACTGTCAATAACGGGGTGGTGACGCCGCTGGCGGCCGGTACGGCAACGGTCACCGTGACCACGGTTGACGGCGGCAAAACCGCTACCTGTACGGTCAATGTGTTTAATCCCGGAGAGATCCCGGTGACTGGGGTGAAACTGAGTGTCAGCACCCTGGCGTTGAGTCCGAGCGCCACTACTCATTTGCTGGCTCAGGTTATGCCCAGCAATGCCGGCAATCGGGCGGTGACCTGGCAGAGCAGCAATCCGGCGGTGGCTTCAGTTTGGTGGCAGCCGACCGCTTCACAAATTGGAGTGGTCAAGGCCGGCAGCACAATCGGTTCCTGCCTGCTCACCGCCACGACCGTGGACGGGGGGTTCAGCGCTGTCTGTACGGTGACCGTGGCGGTCCCGGTGCCGGCCGTTACCCTGACCGCCGGGGCAGCGTCTGCTCCCTGCGGAAATCAGGTGCTGCTAACCGCCACTGCCGGCAATATCAGCAGCCCGGTTTACCAGTTTTGGATGCAAAGCGCCCAGGACGGATCCTGGTCGGCGCTTAACACTAACTACAGTTCCGGCAATACCCTGAACTTCAGCCGGGATGTTCCTGGAATCTACAGCGTCATGGTTTATGCCAAGGGAGCGGAAGCGCCCTCCGGTTCGGCGGTGGTGAGCAGCCTGGTTCAGATCAGCTTCACCAAACCGCACGCGGTCAGCGGTTTGTCGGTCAGCGGCCCCAACGGCCTGCAGACGCTGCCGGTGTCGCCGACTTTTACCGCCAATGCGATTGATGACGGGGGGGTGCCGCTTTATCAGTTCTGGGTGCATGACAGCAGCGGCTGGAAAGTGGTTAAAGACTATTCTCCCGGTAACAGCCACACCCTGAAAAATCTGCTGCCCGGCAGCTATACCGTGGCCGTTTATGCCCTCGATCAGGAGGACTTGCAGGCGGGTAGATGGCAGGCCGCCTATTATCAGGTCTTTGTGCTCAATGTCGAGAGCCGAGTAGTGCTGACCGCGCCCGCCGCTGCCCAGGTCGGTGGCAGCGTAGCCCTCAGTGCGGTAGCCACGGGAATCACCGGCTGCGTTTACCAATTCTGGTATCAAGCCCCGGACGGATCCTGGCAGCAGAGTGGGGCGTATCAGAGCGGCGGCCAGTATTCCTTCGTGCCGACCCAAAGCGGCAGTTATCGGGTGACCGTGTTCGCCAAGGATCATTACGCGCCGGCGACCGATCAGTTTGCGGTCAGTGACCAGAAAGTAATTAGCTGCAATTAGGTGCAGAGAAACCAATTCTATTCTTAAAGGGAGTGGAGCAGGTTTGCGAAGCGGCAGCAGATTCAGGCTGAGAATCATACTAGTAGGGATCTTCCTCGCTGCAGGAGTGTTGTTGGGAGCGCAACCGGCGGCGGCATTCCCCGCTATGTATTTTGGGAGCGTAGTCGACCAGAACGGGATGCCGGTTTTAAAGGGGACGGTGCGGGCTTATATCAACAAAGACCTCATAGGCGGCAGTGAATTGTGCGAGGGGCGGTTTACGAATCTGTTAATAGGGTGTTGCATCCCAACCCGTGGCAGTTGTCCGCCGGATGGAGCAATTGTGACATTTACCGTGGAAGTGGATGGCATCGAATACTACACAGCATGTGAGCCGCCGGTTAATTTTCATGAGGCGGATTTACTGGAAGGGGTGCTGTTGATCAAGGGAGAAGCACTACCCGGCGAGCATGTTTGGTTAAACCTACCGGAGACTGACCCACTGCTGGTGCCATGTGGTACTGAGGTTCAGGTTGCTGCGCAGACAAAAGAAATAGGAGATCCGCGGTTACAGCTTTGGATCAAGCAGCCACAAGACGACGCCTGGATTCAGAGCGGAGCTTTCGATGCCCAGAGCGGCTGGACAATTACCCGGCAGGAGGCCGGGATATATCGGTTAATGGCTTATGCTCGGGCGAATCAGCTGATTAGTGAAGTGTATTCCAGCAAACCTTATGCCATCTCCTTCATTTGTCCCCATTCTGTTTACAATTTGCAGTTTGACGGGCCCCAGGGCCTCTGGTCGATTGATCAAGATGCAATGTTCAGCGCTGCTGCGGCGGATGAAGAGGGAATTCCGCTCTTTCAATTTTGGATTCATGACAAAAATGATTGGCAATTGGTGCAGGACTTCAGCCCGGAACGAGAGTTGAACTGGCGGTTTTCGGATCCAGGCAGTTACGTGATAGCTGTGCATGCCTTGGATACCGTTGATGTTCGTACGGGAAACTGGAAGGCGGCGTATCGGCGATCAATGGTTCTTAATGTAGGCAGCGGAGTACAACTCTTCGCGCCAGTAAAGGTGAATCCTGGCGATCCAGTAACTGTTCGGGCCGAGGCGAGTGGGATTACCGGTGTAGAGTATCAATTATGGTACAGATTACCAAATGGAGAATGGCTGCAAAGCGGCGACTATAATCCTGAACCAACATTCACTTTTGTGCCAGTTGACCCTGGCAGTTATCAGGTGATTGTTTACGCCAAGGATCATTACGCGCCGGCGACTGATCAGTTTGCGGTCAGCGATCAGAAAACTATCTCGTGCGCTCCGTAACCGCGGTTTTGGAGTGCCGCTGCAAATCCGAATATAAAGGAGAGATGAAGGCGGAATGAAGAAGCGGTGGAGCTGGATGTGGGGAATGTTGATGGCGGCCATGCTGGTGGCGGCCACCCTTGTTATTGCTGAATTCGGTCCGCCCGCGACAGCGGCCGGTCTGGTTGGAACCGGAGCTCCCGGCGCGGAGGTGGATTGGCTCGAATCGCGGGGTGACCGGTTGCTTCGGCCCTCGGCAGCGCCGGCGGGAATTTGGGATAAAACCGAAGGTGCGATTCCGGTCATCAAGAACTCCCCCGCCGTCTTGAGCGGGAGCCCGAGACAGACAGAGCCGAATCTGCTGACAGTTACGCCGGTTATGTTTGCCGATCCGCAATTGGAGGCGGTGATCCGGGAAATCCTGGGCAAACCCTACGAGCCGATCACGAATGCCGATATGGCCGGAGTGTCGGTAATTTCGGCGGAAAACAAAGGAATCAGCAGCCTGCAAGGACTGGAAAGCGCTGTCAATCTAAAAAAACTGGAATTAGGCTCCAATCAGATCAGTGAACTGGGGCCGCTGGCGGGATTGCGGCAGATTGAGCATCTTTCTCTCTGGAAAAACCGGATCAGTTCCCTGGCCCCGCTGGCGGGACTGACGGAACTGCAGTATTTACATATCGGATTCAATCAGGTGACGGATCTCGGCCCGTTGTCCGGATTGACCAAACTCCAAAGCCTCCGGGCCTGGAAAAACCTGATCAGCACTCTGACTCCGCTTAGCGGGCTGAGCAGCCTGCAATACCTCGATCTGGACGATAACCAGATCAGCAGCCTGGCTCCCCTGGCCGGCTTGAGCAGCCTGCGCTATCTGTACCTGGGAGACAATCAGATTGTCGAGCTGGCTCCTCTGAGCGGACTCAACCAGCTGCTCTATCTCTATCTGGGGGATAACCTGGTCCAGGATATCGGGCCGCTCGCCGGCCTGACCAGTCTGCAGAAGCTGTCGCTCTGGAAGAATCAGATCGCTGAGATTGCGGCGCTGACCGACCTCGGCAATCTGTTAATTGTGGATCTGGAGAACAATCGGGTGCGCAACCTGACGGCGCTGGCCAAGCTGAGCGGTTTGCAGGAACTGTATCTCGGCAATAATCAATTCGGCGAAATCGGGGCGCTGGCCAATCTGGTCAACCTCAACCGCCTGTATCTGTCGGATAACCGGATCGAACAGAGCGTAGCCCTGATCTATCTAACCAATCTCCGGCAATTGCGGCTGGATGGCAATGCCCTGACCGAAATCGGAGCTCTGCTCCAAAACAGCTACGGGGGAGGCTTGGGAGCCGGAGATGAACTGACTCTGTACGGCAATTACCTGGACATCAAACCGGGCTCGCCGGTTATGGCCCAGATCCTGACTCTCCAGGACCGGGGCGTTTCCGTGCAGTACGAACCGCAACGGCAATCGACCCGCAAACCGACCGTCCAAACTTACTCCGCAACCTCGGTTAATGCTGACAGCGCCCTGCTCCGGGGAGGAGTCAGCGATTGCGGGGGAGCGGCCTGCGACCAGCGCAAATTCCAGTTCCGGCAGCAGGGCAGCAGCTTTTGGCTGGACGCCGGCGGCGAGGGCGGCGACCTTGCCCCGGGTATGTACACGTTCAGTTTGGTGGGTCTTAATCCCAACACCTGCTATGAATACAAGGCGATGAGCCGCAACAGTTTCGGCTGGAGCGAAGGCTCGGTCTTGACCTTCACCACTCCAGCCGGGGGCGGGGGCAGCCCCAGTGTTCAAATCGCAGTCAACCGGAGTTCGGCCCCGGTGGGAGAAAATATCCAGGTGACCATCAACTGCAGCAATATCGACAATCCCGAGTATCAGCTCTGGGTAAAAAATCCGCAAAGCGGCGGCTGGGACAGCCTGGGCGGCTACAGCCCGACCAACGCCTTCGC